>JGI26088J50261_1000590_pt1 | contig 20888 bp, 16 predicted proteins | sample SaaInl1SG_22_DNA_FD_50261 | JGI IMG/M metagenome (IMG submission 50261)
TTTAAGTTACCATCACAATCTACAACAATCATAGCGATAGCTAAATTTCTGAGTTCCATTTTAAACCTTCTTTTAGCCGTTTTATAACCTATTTGGTTGGCCTTTTTATAGATTAAGATTAACATGGCTACGATTAAAGTCATGTATAGCATAACTTCTATTCCATTTTTATTTAATGATACAAGATGGCTTACATTGAGTTCTTGCTTCATAAAACGAAAGAATACCTCAATATCCCAACGTTTTCTGTATGCTTGAGCAATTTCTTTGGCAGATAAATCAAAATCATTGGTAATAAACCAAAATTCTTTTGGATCGTCTGTTTTTGTTTTCGCTACAATTAAACGAAAAGGGGTTTCTACCAACTCTTCTCTGTAATGAATATTTCCTTTTTTGTTATGGATCGGTTTTCCCGTGTAAAGTTGCACTTTACTATCTTTGATAAGAGTTAAGTCTCCTAAATCTAAATCTTGAGCTTGCTTAACTAAAGATTGTAACTCTACATGTTTTCGGTTTTCTTTTGCTCTAACAATAAAAGTAACAGCATCATCAGTAAATGAGTTCATTGTTCTTGTAGATTGAAGCCCTCTATCAATGACATAGATATTTTGATGATGTGTTTCTTGCTTTACATGATTCATTATAGCCTCGGGCAAAGCCATATCTTCATTAGAATACCTCGCCTTGGTAAACACCTCAGAATGACAAGGTAACAAACCATCAAAAGCCATACTGTATTTAACGGATTTCTTCCCATTTTTATGGTCAATGCCCTTTAATAATTTGGCCGAGGCCTCACTGACCATAGAACTGTCAACATGGATTAAATGATGTTTTTCCTTATCCTTGTTAGGGTAAGCACCGTGAAATTGCCGGTAAACACATTGGTATATTTCACGGAAATAACCAGAGTCGATTTTAGATAACCTTTCAGAGATAGAACTTCGTCTTATGGTTTCGGATTTGTCTAAATCAAAAAGCGTTTTAAACAGAAAATCATTAAAAGTATCTTCTAAAGTACGTTGGCTTAGTTTTTCATTCTCTACAATACCATAAAGAAGCAAATAGAACATTTTTTTGCCATGAAGAACCTTGGTATAGTAATCGACTTTTGTAGTTAATGATAATTTGGACAAAAGTGCTTCTGGTATAACACCTAATAATTGACTTACAGAAATTTTGTGATCTTTAAATACTGACATAATATATTGATTATCAGATAATAAGATACNAAAATTATCTCACAAAAACAANACAATAAACTGATAATCAAGTAATTAAAACCAAAATACTGCCCATCATAAAACAAAAAAGTCGGAAGAAAAAAATCTTCCGACCATGACTGCCGTAGTGCCTCTTTTTTTATTTGTTTTGATTTACATAAAATGCATGCACCACACCGGGTAACCACCCAACTAAAGTAAGCAATACATTAATTAAAAATTTGCCGCTTAAACCATGTTTTAAAACAACAGCTAGCGGAGGCAAAAGTATGTTTAAGAGAATTGTGAGTATAGACATATAAATACATTTTTATTTTTTGTGAATTTAAAGCTTTTTCATCAATAGCCTTAACTGAAATCATTAAAACCATAACGTTTTAGATAACGTAAGCTTAAAATAAGTCTCTCATTTTTTTCTAAAAAGGTAATAGTAAAGTGAACAACTAACATCTAATTTGTATTTTTATTAAAAATTGCACATTTTTTGAAATTAATCCGTTTTACAAAAAAAGGACTGTATTGTATCCCAGGAAGGTTCTATCTCGATCCTTGGTATCCTGTGGATTATGCTGTGATTTCTCATGGGCATGCAGACCATGCGCGGTGGGGTATGAAACGTTACTTATGTCACCATCATTCCAAACCTATTTTACAGCATCGCATCCATGCAGAAATCAATATTGAAAGTTTAGGGTATAATGAGCCCATAAATATTAATGGTGTTAAAGTAAGTTTTCATCCCGCCGGACATATTATTGGCTCTGCACAAATTCGTCTAGAATACAAGGGCTTTGTCCTGGTTTTTACAGGGGATTATAAAACAACTTCAGATGATCTCACCATTCCATTTGAACCTATTAAATGTCATGAATTTATTACCGAAAGTACCTTTGGACTGCCTATTTATAAATGGCTAACAGATGCCGTTTTAAAACAACAAATGCACGATTGGATAGCTACAAACCAAGCGAATAATAGAACGAGTGTGTTTTTTGGATATTCCCTTGGGAAAGCACAGCGTATCATGAAAATGCTAGAGGGAGTTGATGATATATACGTACACAGTGCCATTCATAATTTGAACGAAGCTATTAAAAGTATAGAGGTAACCCTGCCAAAAACGAGCTTAATAACAGCTGATTTCAACAAAAGCGATATTCAAAATAAAATCGTGATTTTACCACCAGCTTTATTAGGATCTCGCTTATTAAAACGTATTCCTAATGCAGCTACTGCTGTGTGTTCGGGCTGGATGCAAATACGCGGTAATAGACGATGGCGAGCCGTAGACGCAGGTTTTCCGGTGAGTGATCATGCGGATTGGAACGGACTATTAAGCGCAGTTAAAGCTACTGGAGCCGAAAAAGTATATGTTACTCATGGTTCTCAAGCTACATTCTCTAAATATTTAAATGAAATAGGCATTCCTGCAGCAGAAGTTAAAACCGAATATGGTGAGGAGCAACTAAATGATGCGGAAACAAAAGTAATAGCATGAGAGACTTTGTTGATTTAATTAACGCCATAGAAATCACCAATAAAACCAATGCGAAAATACAAGCATTGGTAGATTATTTTACAAAAGCCTCTGTTAAAGATAAGCTATGGCTCATTGCTATATTTACAGGTAAACGCCCACCACGTCCTGTAAAAACAACATTAATGAAACAGTGGTGCATGGAAACTATTGAACTTCCAGAATGGTTGTTTCTAGAAAGCTACAGCACCGTTGGAGATTTAGGGGAAACACTCGCGTTACTTTTGCCTGAACCAACGCATAGAATAGAGAAAACACTTGATGATTGGATGCAAGATATAATCGCGCTAAAATCAAAATCGGATGAAGTAAAAAAAGCATACGTGTTAAACGCATGGTCTGGTCTTAACATGCAAGAGCGCTTTATTTTTAATAAACTCATTGGTGGTAGCTTTAGAATTGGGGTGTCAAAGAAAACGCTCGTCAACGCGCTTTCAAAACTTTCGGGTATCGACGCAAATCAACTCATGCACAGTATTATTGGGAATTGGGATATTAATACGATTTCTTTTGAAGCGCTTTTAAATGGAGATCACATCAATTATGATAATTCTAAACCTTATCCGTTTTGTTTAGCTTATGCTTTGGAAAAGGAGTTGATAGATTTAGGTCAACCTGAAGATTGGCAAGTAGAATACAAATGGGATGGCATTCGCGGACAGGTAGTAAAACGTAATGGAGAAATTTATATTTGGTCAAGAGGTGAGGAACTTGTAACACGTCAATTCCCTGAGATTGAAGCGGTAATGAAAACCTTCAAAGATGATTTCGTAGTAGATGGAGAGATACTTGCATTAAAGGATAGCAACGTTTTATTATTCAATGATTTACAAAAAAGATTAAATCGAAAAAATATTTCCAAAAAACTATTAGAGGAAGTCCCTATCGGATTTTATGCATATGATATTTTGGAGTTTAATGCTAAAGACATTAGAGCGCATCCACTAGAAAAAAGAAGAGCTATTTTAGAGCAGTTATTTTCAAGTATGGCACTGCCAAAAAATATTCAACTCTCTCAAATTATAACATTTGAAAAGTGGAGTGTACTTCACAAAATCAGAGAAAATGCGCGTTCGATAAATTCTGAAGGTCTAATGTTAAAACAGAAGAGGTCTTCGTATCATGTTGGAAGAAAAAAAGGCGATTGGTGGAAATGGAAGGTAGACCCGCTAACCATTGATGCGGTTATGATTTACGCGCAAAAGGGTAGTGGTAGGCGCAGTTCTAAATACACCGATTATACCTTTGCGGTTAAAAAAGAGGACGGTTTGGTAACAGTAGCTAAAGCCTATTCTGGATTAACGGATAAAGAAATTACCGAAATTTCAAGGTGGGTGAACAAAAACGCTATTGAAAAATTCGGACCAGTACGTACCGTAAAACCTGAGCTGGTGTTTGAAATCGCTTTTGAAGGCATTGCATTGAGTAATCGTCATAAATCTGGAGTTGCGTTACGTTTCCCCAGAATAAAACGTTGGCGGAAGGATAAAACTGCAGACGAAATTGACACCATCACTTCTGTTAAAAACTTAATACACGCGCAGTAATGGGAAAGTTTGAAGACAGCGACGGTTACAGGATTATTCAAAATTATTTTGATGAAAAGGAGCAACACCCGTTTCAATTTCAAACGAAGACTTGGAAAAAATATGCCAATGGGTTTAGTGGCGTTGTAGTTGCGCCAACAGGTTTTGGGAAAACATTTTCGGTGTTTTTGGCTGTGGTGATAGATTATTTAAATCACCCAGAGCAATATGACAAAGGGCTTAAATTATTATGGATTAGTCCGCTGCGTTCTTTAGCTAAGGATTTAGCTAAAGCTATGAAAATAGCAATAGATGAAATTGGTCTAGATTGGGACGTACAGGTGCGAAACGGCGATACGCCTCAAAGCATAAGAAGACAGCAGGAACGTTTAATGCCCGATGTTTTATTAACTACACCTGAAACCATGCACTTGCTGTTTTCCCAAAAGAAGAACTCCAGATGGTTTACTTCATTAAAATGCATAGCGGTTGATGAATGGCATGAACTTTTGGGAAATAAAAGAGGTGTGCTAACCGAATTGGCGGTCTCTAGATTAGCCACAATTGCCTCCAAAGCAAGCATTTGGGGTATAACAGCTACCATTGGTAATCTTCAAGAAGCTATGGATGTTTTAATACCATACCCTAATCATAAAACGGTAATGGTAAGAGCCAAGGAAAAGAAGAAAATAAAAGTGATTTCTGTTTTACCTGATGAAGTTGAAATATTACCATGGGCGGGACATTTAGGCAAATCCATGAGTTCTAAGATTGTGCCAATTATTCAAGAAAACAAAACCACACTTATTTTTACAAACACCCGTGGACAAAGCGAATTGTGGTATCAAATTATACTGGAAGCTGCTCCCGAGTTAGCAGGTCAGTTGGCCATACATCATGGTTCTATAGATTTAAAACTAAGGCATTGGATTGAAGACAGCATCGCAGAAGGCAATTTAAAAGCGGTGATTTGTACGTCTTCTCTGGATTTAGGGGTTGATTTTAAACCTGTAGATTGTATCATCCAGATAGGATCAGCAAAAGGGATAGCCCGATTTATGCAACGTGCAGGCAGGAGTGGTCACTCACCTTATGAAATCTCAAAAATATATTGCGTACCAACGCATTCCTTAGAATTAATTGAAGTTGCAGCTTTAAAAGAAGCTATAAAAAACGAACAAGTTGAAGCCCGTCAACCTATGGTGTTGTGCTACGATGTGATGGTGCAGTTTTTGGTCACTTTAGCTGTAGGAGAGGGATTTAAGACTGTAGAAGCATTTCAAATTTTAAAGCAAACACATGCCTTTTCATATCTTACTGAAGATGAGTTTCATTGGGGCTTACAATTTATAACTCAAGGCGGCTCAACATTAAAGGCTTATGAAGAATTTCATAAGGTTGTTAAAGATAAAGATGGGGTTTACAAGGTAAAAAGCAGACGTATTAGTATGTTGCACCGCATGAATATAGGCGCCATTGTAAGCGATGCCATGCTTCGTGTAAAGTTTTTATCTGGTGGTTATATTGGGATGATTGAGGAATATTTTATTTCAAAACTAAAACCAAAATCTAGTTTTATTTTGGCGGGTAGAGTTTTAGAAATGGTGCATATAAAAGATATGACGGTATTTGTAAAACGCAGTAATGCTAAAAATGCCATAACCCCTAGTTGGTTAGGTGGTAGGTTGCCATTAACATCATATTTAAGTCATTTTTTAAGGATAAAACTAGGCGATGCGTTATCCCCCGGAACTAGAGAAAGGGAACTAAAGTTTCTACATCCTTTAATTTCAAGGCAGTCATCGCATTCACATATTCCTGAATCGGACGAGTTTTTGGTCGAACTTATTGAAACCAAAGAGGGCCACCATTTATTTATGTATCCGTTTGAAGGACGTTTGGTACATGAGGTTATTTCAGCATTAATTGCCCACAGGTTAAGTAAAATAAAACCATTAACCTATACCATCGCAATGAACGATTATGGGTTTGAATTATTGAGCGATCAACCATTTCCGTTAGATGAAAGTAATATAGAGGTGTTGCTTTCTAAAGAACACCTCATGGAAGATGTTGCCGCGAGTATCAATGCTTCAGAAATGGCATCTCGAAAATTTAGGGATATTGCTGTTATCGCTGGATTGGTAGTGCAATCCAGACCCGGAAGTAGGCAAAATAACAAAAGTTTACAATCCTCTTCTGGATTAATTTTCAGGGTTTTAGAAGACAATGAGCCACAAAATCTATTATTAAGACAAGCCTACACAGAAGTTTTCAATCAGCAGTTAGAAGAAGTAAGATTACAAGCCGCATTTGAACGAATTTCAAAAAGTAAAATTATTTTAAAGCGCGCTAAAACATTTACGCCGTTAAGTTTTCCGATAAAGGCAGATAGTTTGCGAAATTCTATGAGTTACGAAAGTTTAGAAAAACGCATTCAGAGAATGCAAAAACAAGCAATGAAAGTTAATTAATATTAATGACCATAGCCACAGAACATATTATTTTACAAGGAGAAGAGCTTATACTTACAAATCAACGTGTTGTATTTTGGAGCAAAACAAAAACTTTAATTTTATCTGATTTGCACATTGGTAAAACTGCCCATTTCAGAAAAAGCGGGATTCCTATCTCTTCAGAAGTACTTCAGAAAGATTTGGAGCGGTTAAGGCTTCTTATACTTCATTTTCAACCTGAGATATTGCTTATTGTTGGCGATTTGTTTCATGCAGAATTTAATGAAGATGTAAAAACCTTTCAAAAGTGGATGCAGCAATTTAATGATGTATCGATTACTCTGATAAAAGGTAATCATGATAAAAATTCGTTTGAATTATATGAAACTTTGAATATCGATATCAAACCTAATTATTTAGAGATAGCACCATTTACATTCATGCATGACGTAAAAGTCGTTAATCAAGACAAATTCTACGTTTCAGGTCATAAGCACCCTGGAGTACTTTTAATAGGTAAAGGGCGTCAACGGATAAAATTACCTTGCTTTCAAATTACTAAACATCAACTTATTCTCCCAGCTTTTAGCTTATTCACTGGTTTAAATACCAAAAATACAACAAAAAACAGCAAGTGTTTTGCATTTACTGAAGACTCAATATTTATGGCTAATGTTTTTTAAGTAGTATCGTTTAAACTAAAAATAGTTATATAAACCTGACAATTCTCATATTCAAGTATTTAATTCAAAAGTATTTTTGAACACTTGAAAAATGTACACCATTCCTTAAACAGTATATGGAGAAAAGTGATAAGAATTCTTATAAAGAGAAGCGGAGAAAATCTAGTGAATTTGAAAAAAGGCAAGATTATTTAGAGCATGAATTATTAATCATGAAATTCCGTAGATGGAAAGTCCATTTACCGTTTAGAGATTTTCATATTGAATTTGAAGATTTAGTACCTGCTTTAGCCGCCACAATAGGCAAAGTGGTAATGGTAACTGCTATGGTAGCTGCATTTGCTGCACAATTTGGTCTTGCACCAGAATTTGTTGCAGAAAATGTGAGATACGAATTATTGATTGCTGGTGGTATTTTTGTAATTATTTTTTCAGCAATACTTAACCCAAGAGCAAACTTGGCTGGTACTCATGGCCCAATGATACCATTAATCCCAATAATTGCGGCAGCTGGAGGACATCCCTTGGCGTTAGGGATACTAATAGGTGTTTTTGGGCTCATATTAAGTATCACTAAAGGTGGCTCAAAATTAATGACATTAACAGGTGTTGGTGTACGAGGTGGTTTACTTATTTATCTTGGTGCCGTTGGTCTTATTGGGCAAATAACCAAATTAGAATCGTGGGCTAGTAATTCTAATGCAAGTGCTGTTTCTTTTGTAGTAATAGGAGTTACAATTATTATTTACGCTTATTTGGCTCGAATTAAAAAACGCTGGTTGGCTATTCCGTTATGTTCTGCAATAGCTGGTATAATAGCTTATGCTATGGGAGTTAATTTTGAATTTACTACATCACCAGGACTTCCACATATGAATCCATTTTGGTGGTGGGGAGAAGATACAGGTTGGCAATTGGGTTGGCCAGATTTGGGGCATTTTATAGCTGTAATTCCTTTTGCAATTCTTGCAGTAGCCATGTGGTCTCCAGATTACTTAGGGCACCGTGTTTTTCAAGAATTAAATTACCCCAAAAAAGCAAAAGATGTACTAATGGATGTGGATGATACCATGACGGTATCTTCAATCAGGCAAATGGTAGGTACATTTTTAGGAGGTGGTAACATTGCTTCATCATGGGGTACATACATGATTCCAGCGGCTATAGCAAAACGGCCAATACCAGGCGGTGCCATACTTACGGCAATATTGTGTGTTCTAGCTTCAGTTTTTGGATACCCAATGGATTTAGCCATGTGGGAGCCCGTGCTTCGTGTAGCATTAATAGTTGGTGTGTTTTTACCATTACTTGAAGCGGGTATGCAAATGGTAAAAAAACAAAACGATTCTTTAAGTGCTGGAACTTGTATTTTTGCTTGCGCATTTGTAAACCCAGTTTTCGGATGGGCTTTAACTATGTTACTTGATAATTTAGGATTGATAGGAGATAAGGAAAGAGCTAAAGAATTATCATTAAAGGAAAGACTAATTATTCCAGGTGTTATGTTTCTTATTTGTGTTACTGCTTTGGCTTTAGTAGGTCAGCTTCCCGGGATTCCAGGTATGTTTTAGTTTCTAGCTAAGATGTAAAATTTTTTATTTCATCGGTGTTTTTTGCAGTTCATATATGTACTCGTTCAATGAACCTGTGATTTGTACTTTTTCCCGATTTTTTATTTAGACGCTTAGGTACTTAATTAGTTTTGAGGAGATTAAAAAAGTAATGCCCCATGAAACGATTAATTACACTTCTATTTTTAACAGGTCTGTTTACCTTTGGTAACACATTAAATGCTCAAGAATTAGCGGATAATTATAAAAAGCGTCATGCTATTTTTGACTATACCGATAAACAATTAAATAATACAGATACCATTCCTGGTTTTGAAAATCAATCTCAAAAGTTGAAGATTACCGGAACCATTTATCAAAGTGATGGTATTACACCTGCAAAAAATGTGGTACTATACATTTGTCAAGCAGATGAAGAAGGCGATTATCATTCTGAAAAAATTAATGGTAAACGTACATTAAGACACCAAGGATGGATTAAAACAAACGCTGATGGCCAGTATACATTTTATACTTTTGTTCCGGGAACCCATTGGGGTACAAAGGATTTAATGCAGATTCACGGATATGTAAAAGAGCCCAATACCACAGAAGCTTACGCCATTAACCATTTTGTTTTTGATAACGACCCATTCTTGAGAAAATCATGTCGTAAAAAAATAGCCAAACGTGGTATCAATAATATTTTGAAATTAGAGAAAAAAGACGGTCTGTTAATTGGTAAACGTAATATTGTATTACAAAATAGTCCACAAACTTTTTAGTGTTTATTATTTTACCAGAAATCCCCAAGCGTTATAACATATCGTCTTGGGGATTTTTATTTAATTACTACAGATAATGCTACTTGAAAAGTAAACGTTTGTTTTTAACAATTATCTATTTCAAATTTTAATTTCCCATCTTTTTGAAATATTACAATTGGAATTTTTTCCAAAGTACATCGGGGCTCAATGGTAAATTGTATGGTGCCCATAACAGTGAAATCCTTATCGGTGATAACTTTTATTTTTTGTGTGTAGGTAGTATTTTCCCGTACCCAATTTACTTTTCCATTTACAAAAGGATGCTCATCATATTCCTCAACGCTTAGAGGGTATTCAATAAGCTTATCAATAAGGGTAATGTGTGGTGCGTCTTGAAATGTAACGGTGAATTTACCCTTAAAATTTCTTTTAGAATTTGGTGAGACAAAGTAGGCGCCGTTGTTCAGTTCCATATCAATAACTAAATTGTAATTGTTTTCTTTACTAGGTTGAAGTCTTAATTTAGTATTATACGGATTGGTATTGTTGTTAAAATAGTTGAAAGAGGTATATAAATTAGTTTGAGGATCATAACTGGTACAGGCCTTTGAATATAAACTTGCCACTAATTTTTCTTTACTATTTTCGTTTTTAGGCATGCAACTCAAACACATTGCTGCAAATACTAACGTGATAACTGTTTTCATTTTTTAATGATTTAAAAATTAATACATCTCAAAACTAAAATAGTGGTATCATAAAAGTGTCAAAAAAATGTAAAAGAAGTGTAAACCATTGTAAAATATGATAAAATTGTATGTTCTTTGTATGGTATGATGAAAATAAAAACTTCAAAATTTATAAAAACCATGCTTTGCATTACGGTATTATATACCTGTCTCTCATGTAATGTAAACACTAATAAGAACGATAAGGTTATTAAGATAGCCCTTCGTGATGCCGGTGACAAACTGTTGTTGAGTAGTGGCGACACTACATCTATAGTGAAACCAATAATTGCTTTAGATAACAACACCTATCAACTCACTTTTGAAAAACCACTAGTAATTCAACCAGATACTTTAGTCAGTATTTTTAAAACAAGTTTTAAAAAAGCTCATATATCTGAACATTATATTACCGAAGTTTTGGAATGTAATAAAAATGAAGTAGCATATAGTTATGCCATTAGATTAGATGCACAAGAGAGCTTAGTACCTTGTAGTGGAAGAGAACTGGTAAGTGGGTGTTATACCATACAAGTGCATTTTTTAGCACCAACTTTTAAAATACATAAAGCAGTCTATGTTCTAGTGCCAATTGTACTTTTAATATTGATTTTGGTTATTTATAAAATACAACCTAAAAACACTAAAAATAAAATATCAGAGCCTTATACAGCTGTAGGCGACTTTATGTTTTATCCAGAACAAAATAAATTAATAAAGGAGGCTGTAGAAATAAAACTTTCTAAAAAAGAGTGTGAACTGCTGGATATTTTTGTAGCACAACCCAATACAGTTATAAAACGTGAAGAACTTACTAAACGCGTTTGGGAAGACAACGGTGTAATTGTTGGCAGAAGTTTAGATACTTACATTTCTAAACTACGAAAAAAACTGCAGGCTGATGCTAATATTAAACTTACCAATGTACATGGTGTAGGGTATAAGTTGGAAGTAGCGTAGGTGCTTATTTTTCTATAACCAATTGCTGCCCAATTCTTAACACGGAGTTTCGTCTTATGGTATTCACTTTACATAAAGACGCTATCGTCACATCATTACGTTTAGAAATCCCAGAAAGCGTATCTCCAGGTTTTACAATATATATAGAACGTTGTTTTATTAAACTGGCAATAGCCGCTTGCTCTGTTAATAGTGGTGTTATTTTACTTTGCTTTTTAGAGTTATGAGCAATAGGTTGTGTCCATTTTTTAGTTATCCAGAGTTCTTTGGCTCTAATGGTGTTTTCTTCATCAAATTTAAAAAGGTATTCCGGGTTTATAGATACACCCTTGTAATTTACAACCAAATGTAAATGACTACCCCGAGCATTTCCAGAAACACCACCTTTACCTAAATATGAGCCCCTGGCAACGGTGTCGTTCTCTTTAACACCATATTCCGATAGGTGAGCATACACCGTCTCTAAACCATTGTAATGTCGCACCACAACAGTTCTACCATGACCGCGGGTATAACGAGACATTCTCACAACACCTTCAAACATTGAAAAAATACTATCACCAGTTACCAAATCGATATCTATACCTTTATGCGGTCTGCCACGGCGCCATCCATAACGAGAGGTTACTACTTTTTTTATACCTATAGGAGAGTGGTAGGTAGAGTCTTCAAAGGTTATTTTTAAAGGAAATTTTAAGTCCTCGGCGTATTTGTAGGGGTTGTAAACTGTACTTATCCAATATTCGCCCTTAACATCTACAGCTTTTATAGTGCTAGAATCTAATTTAGTAGTAATCGAGTCTTCAACAATATCAATAGTAATAGGCTGTAAGAAGTCATATTTTTGGGCATATGTACTAAAAGATAACAGTAAAAAAACGGCTACATTAAAGAATTTCATTTTATAACAGACGGGTCAATTTTTTTTTAGATGCGCAATTTAAAGAAAAATAACGTGAGTATTAAAACTCTATTGTGCATTAGGCTTTTTTAATTAAACAATAAACTATAGCTATAATAAGTTCAATTATAAATTCTTCAAATATTGCTATATTTTAATTGAAGAGATGAAACGTTCCATACAATTTTTCTTAGTATTATTGCTATTGCATGTTGTATCATGCAAAAATCAAAGCAACCCTAAAACTGATGATGATACAGAAGTTTACAACCCCTTCGTCGCAAATTCCGTAGACAAAGATTTAGATGATATTAAAAAAGATGGTATTTTAAAAGCTTTAGTGGTTTATAGTAGCACCAGTTATTTCTTGTACAAAGGCGAAGCTATGGGTTTTGAATATGAACTACTTCAACGTCTTGCAGATCATTTAGACTTAAAATTAGAGATAGTGGTTTCGCATAATTTAGATGCTGAGTTTGAAGTCTTAAATAGGGGTGATGTAGATCTAGTGGCACATGGTATGACGGTAACAAACCAACGCAAATGGGAAGTAGACTTTACAGAATATTTATATATCACTAAGCAAGTTCTTGTGCAGAAAAAACCGGATAATTATAGAACATTATCATGGCAACGCCTAAACAAACAATTGACACATAGCCCTATGGAATTGATTAATGATACGGTTTCTATACGTAAAAACTCTGCGTATTATGAGCGCTTACTAAGTTTGTCTAATGAAATAGGAGGAAACATCATCATTGATACGCTAGACAGTCAATTATCAACAGGGGAAATAATTGATATGGTTGCAGAAGGTAAAATTAAGTATACCGTTGCAGATGAAAATTTAGCAAAGATAAATGCTTCCGACAATCCTATTTTAAACATAGATGTACCAATTTCATTTTCTCAACGCATTGCATGGGTAGTACGAAAAAAATCACCAAAACTCAAAGTAGCCATTAATAAATGGATTGTTTCCCAGAGAAAGAAAACCGAGTACAATGTTATTTATAATAAGTATTTTAAAAATAAACGCTCATTTAAAAGACGCACACACAGCGATTATTATAGCTTAAAAAACAATCAAATTAGTCAGTATGACCATTTAATTAAACAGTATGCCAAATCATTAGGTTGGGATTGGCGATTATTAGCTTCACAAGTATATCAAGAATCAAGGTTTCACCCAGGGGCCTCATCATGGGCCGGTGCCCGAGGTCTTATGCAAGTAATGCCAGCAACCGCAAGAGAATTAGGTATAAAGGATGTTACAAACCCTAATGAGAGTATGCGAGGTGGTACCAAATATTTAAAAACGATTTACAATAGATTTACCGATATTCCTGATGAGCTTAACCGCATTAAATTTACATTGGCAGCCTACAATTGTGGCTATAGTCATGTTTTAGACGCACAGCGTTTAGCTAAAGAAAATGGTTTGAATCCCAAAATATGGACAAACCATGTTGAAAAGATGATTAAAGCTCTTAGCTTACCTAGAAACTACAAAAAACCGTTTATTAAGTATGGTTATGTGCGGGGGTCTGAACCTGCTAATTATGTAAATCAGATCTTTGAGCGTTATGCGCTTTATACGGATTTTATTCAGGTAAAGTAAATGTTACCTTCGCTTTAAGTATACTGTATCACCCAAAGCGTTCAGTAGCATCAATACTCACCAGTGTTACATGACTAATATCATAAAAAATGGTATCAGGTTTTTATAATTTTAAACAATTCTAAAGTTATATTAATTATGAAAATTTCAACCCATTCATTCATTAAAATTACCTTTTATAGTGTCTTTATTCTTGTATTCTTATTTGTGTTCACCTCTTGTAATAATGGCACTTCAAAAGCCAATAAGAGTAAAACTGAATTGGAAGATGCCGAGGATGCTGAGGACGCTGAAACGTTTAGCACCATCTATTGGAATGTAAAAGCTATTCAACCTGATGGAAAAAGCTTAGATGTTAAAGCCTTTGACGATCAAGGAAAGGCTTACGAACTAAAGGCCATTCAAAACTCCGATCAGGATAACTTTTTAGATGTAAAAGTTATTATAGATGGCAAAAATCTACCAGTTAAAATATTAGAGAGTAAAAATCAATTTGTACCTGTGGCCGCTATTAATCAAGATGGCGATAAGTATTACATTAAAGCTATAACTCCAGAAGGTAAAAAACTAGATGTTAAAGGCGTTGCAAGATTTGGCTACGTGGTTTTAATGAAAGCCATTACCAAAGATGGGAAATACTATGGCGTAAAGGCGATCTCACCAGACGGCAAATTAAATGATATCAAAGGCGTAAAAATTAATTACCAAGACAGAGAAATGTCTTTAAAAGGTGTGGGTATCCATGCACATGTAAAAGCAATGCATCCCGCAGTTAATGAAGATGAGCTTAAAATACCTGCAAAGGCAAAAAAGAAAAAAATATACAAAAGCGATTTTAAAAGAATTATTTGGAATATTAAAGCGGTAACGACTAATGGAGAAAATCTAGATATAAAAGCCTTTGATGCTAACGGTAACAAATTTGATGTAAAAGCAACACAAGACTCTAAAGACCATAGTTTTATGAATATTAAAGCATTTGTAGACGGAGTAGAATTACCTGTAAAAATTTTACAGAGTACCGATGCGTACGCACCCGTAAAAGCTATTGGAACAGACGGTACCATTTACGATATTAAAGCCTTAACTAAAGATAATGTAAGGCTAGATGTAAAAGGTGTAAGTCGATCTGGTAACATTGTTAATGTAAAAGCTATAAATGAAAATGGCGAGTTATTAGCTGTAAAAGCCTTTGCTCCAGACGGAAAACTTAACAATGTAAAAGGAATTAAGATTTTTCAAAGAGAAATAGAACTACGAGTAAAAGGAAACCCGGTTTATGCGCATTTAAAGGCTATTAATTAAAATAGGATTATTGTATTATTATAGCTATCAATTAAGCTTTGGTTTGGTTGATAGCTTTAATAATATTTTTAAAAAACCGCTACGTTAATTTTTTCTTTACTTTTTTCTTGGGTTTATTGATTGCTATGCAGTGAAACCCGCCGCCAGACCTATTGAGTTCCACGCAATCAAGCATCACAATTTTCTTTTCAGGGAAAATACTTTTAAAAATAATGGCTACTTCGGCATCTTTAGAAATAGCATCTTCACTTTTTATGTATTGCCCATAACTTGGAACAATAACTTTATTTTTGGTAATAATAAAATTCAAGTAACTGGTAGACCTTAAAAAGGTTCTCGTTTCATTAGAGCTTAATTCACTTTCTATGAGCAACGGTGCCATAGGTACCCTAATAATATTTAAAGGATTTCCATCTTGGTCTGTAGCATTTTTAAGAATCGAATAGTTTTCCTCTAAACGCTCATACGCTATTTTCATTATTGGATTTGCATCTAAATCTTTACGTTCTACTTGAGCGAGCAAAACAGTATTAGGCGAAATAAATCTGCAAAAAGCGTCAATATGATGACCTGCTCCATTAGTATAAACACTGTCAAATAAAGGAGTTACAGCTTGCAATTCGTCTTGTGGAAGTCCTTTTTTTAACCAAATAATTTTTTTTACGCCTAACTTCTTTTTTAATTCTTTACTTATTTCTGTTTTCGTAAGTTTGGGGTTGTTATCCATTTCATGTTTTTCAACCAAAATAGCCAACCCTTTGCCATTTAACTCCCTAGCGCCACCAACACTTACAAGCTTAGATGCTCTCAACCTTTCTTTAAATAAATATTGGTATTCATAAGGAAAACTATGTCTTTTAAGGTTGTAGTATTTAAAGCTTAAACCTTTGATTTTTCCACTTTTATTCATCAAAAATGTAGGACCATAGTCTCTAATCCAAATATCAGTATTGGTAACAGTTTTTAGTTGAACATTTTCCATATTAACACCGAATAATTTAAGTTCCTTAAACACGCTATTAGGCTCTATGGAACTGGGAATAAATAGTGTAACATCGTCGTCTTCAGCTAAATTCTTAACAAAATTAAGGTATGTGTTTAAATAAGCGGGAGACCAAACTACTAAATGGGATTCGGTTTCATCAAAGTCAGTAGACGGTTGATAATCTTGATTATAACAAAAAAAATACCAACTAAAACTTGTAGCCATTAGCAGACAAACAAGTGCAATAATTTTTGTTTTCATTTGGAGGTTACACATTGTTGGTAACTGTAATCTAATGTAATACAAATTTCATTTGAAAATACACTACCGATATTTTTTTTATGTTTTATTTTCATCCTATTTCTTTACAAATTGTTTGATATAGTTTGTCTTTTGAAATCAATACTAAAAGAGTTGTATTCATATAATGTTGAATAGGAAACATAATCTGTTTGGTGAAGAAACACAATAAAAATTAACAAGAAGAGATTACTCATGTTAAACCTTTTTCTTCTTTGCTTTTATTTTTGGTTTACTAATTGATATACAATGAAAACCGCCGCCATTTCTATTCAATTCCACGCAATCAAGCATTACAATTTTCTTTTCAGGGAAAATACTTTTAAAAATAATGGCTACTTCTGCATCTTTATAAATGGCATCTTCACTTTTTAGATATTGTGCATAGCTTGGAACGATTACTTTATTTTTGGTAATAATAAAATTCAAGTAACTGGTAGATCTTATAAAAGTTCTTGTTTCATTAAAATTTAATTCGCTTTCTATAAGCAATGGCGCCATAGGCACCCTAATAATATTTAAAGGATTTCCATCTTGGTCTGTAGCATTTTTAAGAATATTGTAGTTTTCTTCTAACCGCTCATGAGCTATTTTCACTATGGGATTTGTATTTATTTCATTGCTATTTACCTTGGCTAATAGCACGGTATTAGGCGAAATAAATCTGCAAAAAGCATCTATATGATTGCCGGCACCATTAGTATAAATATTTCCAAATATTGGGGTTTCTGCCAGTAATTCATCTTGAGGGAGCCCACTTTTTAACCAAATTATTTTTTTTACGCCTAATTTTTCCTTTAACTCTTTAGCAATGTCTGCTTTGGTTAATTTAGGATTGTTGTATGCTTCATGTTTTTCAACCAAAATCGCCAAACCTTTTCCATTTAATTCTCTAGCGCCACCAATACCCACAATTTTAGAGGCCCTTAGCCGCTGCCTTATAAATGATTGATATTCATAAGGAAATGTGTTTTCCTCATATGCGTTATACTTAAAGCTTAAAATTTTGGTTTCGCCACTTTTGTTCATTAAAAATGTGGGGCCAAAATCCCTAATCCAAATATTACTATTGTTCATCGTTTCCAGTTGTACATTATCCATATTAACGCCAAATAACATTAGCTGTTTAAACAAACTATCTATTAGTGTTTTTTTGGGTACAAATACAGTAACATGATCGTCTTCCGCTAAATTCTTAACGAAATTAACATAGGTATTTGCATATGATGGAGACCAAACCACTAAATGGGATTCGGTTTCATCAAAATCGGTAGAAGGTTGATAATCTTGATTAAAACAAAAAAAATACCAAGTAAAACTTGCTGCCAGTACCAGACAAACAAGTGCAATAATTTTTATTTTCATTTGGAGGTTACACATTGTTGGTAACTATAATCTAAGGTAATACAAATCTCATTTAAAAAAACACTAGAGATATTTTTTTTGTCGTGTTTTTTAAAGAATAAAAGTATGCATAAATGCCTTTGAGACAATTTAAATAATTTGAATTCGTTTGCCGCAAATTACTTTGCAATCCATAAAGGCATGGGTATAAGTCTTAAAGATATTATATCTGCATTTATGTAAAATACTGCGTATACGCCTATTTGCTATAAATGTACTATAATGTACCGCGTGGAGCCTGCACTGAGCAAAGTCGAAGTGTAACTTGAGCTTTGGCTAAAAGCAGGGCAGAGCGTTAAGAAATAGTCCTGTGGACTATTTTAGCGAATGAGCCAGTTGGCGCTTTGGCTTACTATAGTTTCTTTAAAAAATTTATTCTAAAAGTTTCTTCTAAAATTTTCATAGAACACTTTTTATGCGACGATGAAGGAGGGAAGCGTAATGTGTGTGGAATGGAATAATTGTTAATTACTTGTTAAAGATTATTGTAATATTAAACCTTAATTTTATGTAAGAATTATTACATTTGACTTCAGAATTAATAAATGGTTTTATGATTAGAATTATACACATCAGTGATTTTCATTTAGAACAAGAAGTACCTAGTTTAAGGCAAAGTGAAATATTAAAAGCTTTAATACTAGATATTAAACAATTTATTAAAGATGAAATTATTATTATTTTTTCAGGAGACCTTATTGATAAATCAGGTTTGAAATTTGAGAATAAAGAAGCCCGATTTACATCATTTAAAAATATATTATTAGATAGGATTAATGAGGAATACCCAAGTACTATTGGTAGAATTTTTATAGTACCAGGAAATCATGATTTTGACAGAACAGTAATAGACGAATTCTCAGGTATTCCTTTTAGAAATAATTTGGTGGAGAACCCAAATATTGTATCAACTTATGTAGAAAAAGCTAAAAAACAGAATATTACCATTAAGGGTCTGGAAAATTACAAATTATTTGAAAAGGATTTATATAGTAATTATTTTAATGATACCAATTGGAATTGGAGTCAATTTGACAATTCATTTATAATCAATAGTAATAATAGAAAGATTGGTATTTCATGTTTTAATTCTTCTTGGCTATGCTATGAAGACGAAAATATTGAAAAATTATTTATATGTGATGTACAAGTTGAAAGTTCATTAACTTTTATTAAAGATACAGATATCAAAATAGCCGTAATGCATCATCCTTTAGAATTCTATCACAAAAATGACCTTGAAAAAATAAAATCCTTATTACATAATAATTACCATATGGTCTTTGTTGGGCATACTCATAAACTTGAATCTAAACAGATTGATGATTTAGATGGTAATTTATTCCTTTCCGTTGGTAAATCAATCAGTGGTATAAAAACAAAAAATACTGATTTTATTAATGGATATAGTGTAATAGATTATTTTGAAAACGATAAAATAATTGTACGTTATAAAAAGTATTTAAGTAATAAAGCTTCGTTTGTTATTAATACAGATATTGGAAATGATGAGGGGCTTCGAGAATTTATAATACCAAAAAAAGATGAATTAAAAGTTTATTATGATTCCAAATCAATAATTGACACTATCAAAACTGATCATTTTCCAAAATTAAATGATGACTTAATTTTGAATATTTCTCAGAGTAATAAAAGTAAATTATCAGAAATTTTCGTTGAACCAATAATTGGCAATTTACCTGAAAGCAATTTAAATGAACAAGAGGAAGTTGAATATTTTAAAACTGAAGATTTAGTTAAACAAAAAAATAACATTCTTCTTTTTGGTGCCAAAGAAACTGGGAAGACAATCTTATTAAATAAACTACTTATTGATTTAACCGAAAAATATACAAGCGGTCAACAACTACCTGTCCTAATAAAGTTTGGTGAAATTGGCAATAAAAGTATATTACAAAAAGTTAGAGATTTTATCTTAAAGAGCTCTGAAGACACTAGAACTTTTTTAAAAGAAATTGGCGTTGTTCTTTTAATTGATAATATTGATTTTGATAATGAGTATAAATATTCTTTGAGAGAATTAAAAATATTTTTAGACACTTATCCGAAGACGAGAATAATAGCTACGCATATACATTTAGATGAAGCAATAATTCCATTAAAAATTATAGAAGAATTTTCATATTATAAAAAGAATTTTGATACTTACTATTTGCACTTTTTTAAATCAAAACAGATAAAAGGTTTAATTGAAAACTGGATTACAACCACAGATCTTGATTTACATCAAAATATTGAAAAACTTTTAAAAGGGTTTAATGAATTGGGCTTACCAAAAACACCGTTAGCTGTTACTCTCTTTTTATGGATAATTAATAAGCAACAAAAAAAACCTATAAATAATGCAGTCTTAGTAGAGCTATTTGTTGATAATCTTCTTGAAAAAAGTGATATTCAAAATATTTATTTTGAAACTTTTGATTTTGATGATAAACAACGATTGTTAGCCTTCATTTCGAAATTTATGCTGGACAATGGAAATAAAAACTTAAGCTATAGAGTAAATGAGTTTGACCTTTTAAAAGAAATTGAGAACTACCTTAAGTTAAAAATGGATATAAATCCAAATAAGTTATTTAACTACTTTATAGATAGAGGTATTTTGATTAGGTGTAATGGAAATAGTGTGAGGTTCAAAACAGCTTTTTTCTTTAGCTATTTTTTAGCTAAATATATGAGTTTTGACAAAGAATTCAAAGAAGACATTTTTAAAGAAAAGAGCTATCTTAACTATTTAAGTGAAATAGATTTTTATTCAGGACTTAATAGAGAAGATGAAGAAGTTTTTAATTTTATTATGGATGAATTAAATCAAGCTGGAATTACTACATTAGCTTGGACGCTAAGTTGAGAGAATATGTTTGCTAGTTTATTAACTTAGCAATTATGAGAAAAACACCAAAACACTACACCTTAGA
>JGI26088J50261_1000592_pt1 | contig 20859 bp, 23 predicted proteins | sample SaaInl1SG_22_DNA_FD_50261 | JGI IMG/M metagenome (IMG submission 50261)
ATTTGACTATTATCAAAAGTGATATCAGTGTTTGGCGAACCATCAGTCCTTCTTGGTCTGAAGTCAATGACATTTCTCAGTTTAAACTTCTCACCAGATCGTTCAGATGTGAAACCATTAATATCAGGATAACTAATATTGTAAGAATCTACTACGAATGCACCGAGCCCAGAATGGGTAAAATAATCAAACACAACATTAATTTGCCCTGTTGTATTCGCCACACTCAACTTATGGAAAATTGTAGCATGATCGTAGAAGTTATCCTTCTGACCATTAAAGAATGTGTAATTAGTTGTTACATCAGTATGGGTACTGTTAGCAATAACGCTAGTGTTAGGACTCTCATAAATCGCTTTAATCCGATATCCGTCAGACTTTCCTAATGTGTAAGTTTGACCTGCTACAGTTCCATTAGAGAATGAAACTGTGGCGTTGGAAACTAGTGTTTTAGTTTTTTCATTGGCGGCAGTAACCTCAATAGTAGCATAAACATCAGCTGTACCATTGAATGNNGCATCCTGTAAGTCAATCGTTGCTTGACCAACAGATCCNNCACCCACAGCAGGAATATTNACACTTCTAGAATCTGTATCTAAAGGAATAAACTCGCCAGTAGTAAATCCACCTGCTGTTGTCTTTGCAATAACCTGATAATAATCCCTAATCAGTGAAGCAGGAACATCACCACCAGAAGCACCCTCAAATCTTTCTTTTGAAGATGCGGTAGAAATAGTTGCTACACCTGATGTGAACGTGATATCTTCAAACAACCTTCTGAAAACATAAGTGTGTTCAGTGACTGTAGCTATCTCACCATATGGTATAGTGAACAACATTTGATTATAGTTTGGTTCATACAAACGAGTAGAACCATTAGAGTATTCGCCGACAGTTCCTGAAACTACGTTTGCTGAGGCACTAATATTATTGGCTGCAGTATTACCAGCAACAACTGTTTTAACATCTAAAAATGTATTAGCACCTTCCATTTCAATGTTAAACAAAAACATTTTAAAGACAGCGTTATTTGATGTGCCGCTGTCGTAATCTAACTGTCGAATATTTGCTGTACCAATCTTAGTGGGTACAGTATTGGATGCTGTCGATTGAGTCTGCGCTGCATTCTCTACATTGTGTAGTTCAATTTTCTGAGCTGTGTCTATATCAAAATGGCCATTAGCCAAGTTATGAACTTTAATGTAGTTACCATAATACGAAGAAACATTGTAATTTTCTACTGTATCTGTATCCCTCGCCTTTTCACCCACTACCTGTGTTGGGCTGAAAAATTCATTTCTGTAACCCCGAATATATGCAGTACCAGGACTAATTTCGTAAAACAAATTAGCTGTATTCGCACTAGTCATCTTAGTGTTTAGGATGAAGTTCTCTACTGCATAGTTGCCAGATTCTTCAAATGTTCTTTGAGCTAAAACATCTTCTAATTTGTTATAGTCTGGGTTTGGTCTTTCTTTATATAATGCACCATCAATAACACGAAGTTGTTCAAAGAAGTTTGAACTTGTTACAGTATTAGCCAAGAATTCTTTATCTGACAAAGAAATTACAGTTGGCGTTAAAGTGAGTTTTAATCTGTGTGCTCCAGGAGCTGTAAAGTTTGAAGCACCTGTGGCATTATCCAATAAACTGCTATCATCATCTGACGATATCAGAGAAGTTGATCTAGTTAATCCGTATACAAAACTAGAATTAGAATTGTACTTGCTTGCTATCACAGTTCCGTCATCTACTCTGACGGCATAACCATCAACGTAAAATATACCATTCGATTGATGGATCAGTGTAGCATCAAAATTTACATTTGCTATTGATGCAGTATTAGCTGTACCAATTAATGTCGTACCGTTAGCTGTATAAAAACTTAATGTTTCATTATTAGCAAAAAAACTGTATCTAGCAACAGTACTGTTAGCAGAATATATTGATGTTTTGAACGAGCCAATAATTGTATCTGGATCACCCCCAGTTGCTGGTACAACCTGCTTCACGAAGAATGAAAGTCCGTCTGAAGACTTTGCTACTGTATTCGAAAATAATGACAGGCTGACGTTATTCGAACCAGTATCAAGTTTAATAGATGTAGCTAAATCAGAAAAAATGCTACCACCTGTTAATGGTGAACCATTTTTAAAGAAATGCTCTCCTAGTCTACCAACTTGATCCTGTAGAATAGTTTGTAACTGCGATAATTCGCGAGCCTGAACACCAAATCCTGGACGAAACAAGATTTGGTGAAAATTCTTAGTTTCGTCATAATCATCAAAATATGGCGACTGGGATTGTACGATTGGCATAGATTAAAACTCAATAATTAGTTTGATATCTTCCAGCTGATCCGCTGCCCTGTTAATCGGTGCACGATTCTCTAAGTAAATCACATCACCACTGTATGGATTTAATCCTGGATTATCAGAAGAATCGACTGTTCCTGACGCACCACCAGTTGTAGTGAACGTTTCAGTATTTGCAACTTCATTAGGTTGATTAGTTACATAAACATATGGTCCACCTGAATCATATTCAACAACAATTCCTGTCGCGCCACCACTAAATGTAATTGTTTCGTCAGCAGCAGGTGTACCTGAAACTCCAGAAACTGTATAGCGATATGTTTGACGATAAGCTGTAGCAGTTGCAACATCAGATGTTCCGTATGTGGTTGGATCTCTTACTACACCAACTTTGCGGAAATCGTTTGCAACAGTAAACGTATTTGATGATTCAGAACCATCAAGTCGAGCATTCATTACAACGAAGAATCCATGAAGTTCTTCAATAGGATTAGAACCATGCCCACCCTTTGGAGAAACAAGAGCTCGAGCTGCGGCAACAGATGATGTAGTATTTCCGCCAGTCAGCGTTACAGTTGCGTTGGTGTAGCCATTACCACCATTCGTAATCGTAATTGCGTTCAGCGTATTACCACTAATTGATGCAGTTGCCGTAGCACCTTCACCATCACCAGTAATAGTGACTGTAGGAGCAGAAGCATAGTTTGATCCAGCTGATGAAATAATAATGTTATTAATTTCACCATCAACAGCTGTGCTTTGTACATCATACTGCGAAGAACCGTCGTCTGATGTTAAAACGCTTGCTGGAATAAAACTTGTAGTCTGGAACTTAATCGCGTCACCAGCTCCGACAGAATACATATATTTCCACTTGTAACCATCAGAAGTTTCAAATACAAGGTTTGAAGTTCCTGTTGGTTTTACGGTAGAGGTTGCGCTATTGGCGTTACCAATGACTTTATAGATATTGTCATCATCGGTGTAAACATAAAACTGTTCATTTACCAAATCGGCAGTATTATCGTACTGAGTGTATGTTGTCCCAGAAGTCCAATCATACCGACGAATCGCATGAGAAACGTCAGTAGAAGTAATTCTTTTTGCAGCAAGCATATCGTACCAAGCATGATAATCTGTGCTTTGCGTAGTATCTACTGGGGTTGGTGGACTGTTATCGTCTGCGAACGCTTGGGGACGCCCAATAAACAGATACATTTTGTTGTTTGCAGTTTCACTAAATGCTTCCTTAAATTGCTCAGCATTGTGGACGCGAAACTTTGTGGTAATGATGGCTGGCATTACTGTCTCCTATGAATTCATAATTTTATTTATACTGATTCAAGATCGATACTTGAACTTCTCGCAATTGCTTTTGTTAATCCTGGGAATAAACTTATCGGTCTGTCTGAAAAACCTGTTATTTGGTCAGACTTCCAGTTCCCGATTGTAATTGGTGAACTGGTAAACTCTGGGTCTAACACTTTGTTTCTATTCGCAACACCCAGTATTTGCGAATAATTGTTTGAAGAATATAAAGAAGCGATAACTTCAGGTCTAGTCTCAACTTCAAACGGTGATGTAATTTGAATTTGGCTATTAGCACTAACGAATGTTCTGAGCGCAAATTCTTTATCGTAAAACAATGGTTGTACGTTTGCCTGTGCATTAACTGGTGTTGCTGCCAGAATGATAGACATCAGCTTATACGGTGAAGCACCTGTCGGGAATGCATTTCCTACAGATCTTAAAATACGTCCATTCAAAGTTGAACGAATCGTCACCTCACCAAATAATTCCATACCTGCTGGGTGTATAAGTTCTTTAACAATATTCTTATATGTGTCAATAGAAAGTCCGACACGAATAATATATGAATAATATTGATACTTCACACCATCAAATAACTTAGTAGTTGATTCTGAAACCAAACTTCTAGTATCAGTGTATGCACCCTCAAACAATGCTGTACCTGTAATTGCAACAGTGACGTTGGCTGAATTATTGCCATCATCAAATGTTACAGTCGGGACACCAGAAAAACTGGCACCAAAATCATCAACAACCATAGTTTGAATAGCATTAGAATTTTCACTATCAACTGCTGTTACACGCAACTTACCAAGTTTACCACCGATGGAAGCTGTCGCAGTATCATTTACTGTGTAGAATGAACCACCATCATTAATTGTGATTGCCCCGATCACGTTAGCAAGAGGATACGTTTCTAATGAATCCGTGAACTTGATTGAGTCATTAGAACTAAACTGCCCATTTAGTGTAGCTAAATCTAATTCTAATATCTCTTGACCATTAATTACTTTTGTCACCGAACCAGAAATAATAGCATTCGCAGAAGTCGATGTACCAATTACAGTAACACCCTCAGAAAAAAGTAATCTGTCAGCTTTTACCGCATCTGTTTCAATAACACGCAGTTTAATATCTCTTTCCCAAACTGAATCAGATGCTTTAATTACATCTTCTCCAGGGAAATCTAGATCAATCTCTTCCCCATAAAGTTCTCTGAATAAAAACTTATACGCTTCCCGAGAACCCTTTCTTCGATATAAATCTTTAATAAATTTGATGACTAATCTTTTATCACCAAGTATTGAAGTTGGTAATCCTTCAGCAAATTCTCTTCTTAAGTATTCAACAAACTCATCAAGAGATTCATCAATATCGTTGTAATAATTTAAGTTCTTAGATCTGTATATCGGTCCAGTGTTTTGCTCAAGAAATTCGTAGTATGCTTTAACAAAATTTACAAAATTAGGATGATCGTCTCTAACAAAGTCAGGGACTTGTTCGGATACTAGAAATGAAACTAAATTATTACTGCTTGCCATTAAGTTGTTACCGCAGTGAGCCTATCAGTGATGATATTATTATCATTTGTCATAGTGACTGTAATATCAGCAGTTTCATAGGTGATAATTTGATTTCTTACTGGAATTATATCTTGACCAACTGGCTCTGCAAAAATGTCTAATTCAGTTCCACCATCGTTCAAAGCAGAAACAGCAAAATTAGTCAATATAATTTTACCTGTGTCATAATCAACTGTTCCTGCGTTTTGTTCAATAACGACGTTTGAGCCACCAACAGTTCTATAAATTCTGATGGCATTACCATTATCTTCAAGTTGGCAGTTGGTCAGACCAGCGTATGTGAACAATCCCGAGCTTACTTTGTTACCTGCACCTGCAGGATGACTTGATGGGCGTGAACCTGTCACACCATCAATCGCATTATTGAAGTTAATTTCAAATCTTTGCGCTGTCGCAGTTGGCGTGATCTTTTTCTTCATTGTAACAGTTGTTACATTATTTTTGATAGCTGAATCTAAATCATCAATTAACCCTGTAAGTTTGGAATATCTAAAATATGCGTCAAACTTTTCAAGATCATTATCGATGTAGGATTCTACTTCAGTTTTTATTCTGGCACCTAATTGTGAACCTGTTTCAGTGGTTTGCTTAGGATTGTATCTCGCATCAATATTCAGTTTGAGATACAAATAATCTGGATCAACAACCTCAGGCACAACAGAAAGAACATTATACTCTCTCAATAAACTGACAATAGCATCTTTGGCTGAGTTTGTTAACGTTGTACCAGATATAGGTTTGACTGAAATGAACACTTTACCGTAAGTGACAGGATCATTATCCTCACCACCCCAGACAGCAAAATCTTCTGCCGCTGTGTACTCTCTTTGGAGGATACGTTTGTAATCTTCGCTAGTAACCGCTCTGTTCTGAGTCGCATACGTTCTGGGAGCATTGAACTTGATAGAATCAACACTTTCCCTAACAGCACCACCAGCAGCATCAGTTGTCGTAGTAAACGTCACGCCTGTATATCCTGCTACTGAATCTAATGCAGTAAACGTACTCGCACCATTAGGAGCTGTGCCTGATGATGTAAGATATTTTACAGTAATTACATTTCCTGTATCCAATGCTTTACCGACTTGACCATCACCAAATACTAGCTCATAATATCCGTCAATGTTTTCTACTAAGAAATAGACAGTAGAATCTGCCCCAACTTCAGTTATATCACTCGCTAAAGTATATGCTGCGGTAACTGGATTTGCTGCAGATACTTTAACTGTAACAGTCATTGTAGTAGTATCAACATTCTCGTTGTTAATTACAAATCGTTGATCATCTTGGGATGTTTTAGTGAACGTTTGTGTTACTATCTCACCCTCAGTAATAGTCGCGCCTGTTGCAGTATAAACTGAACCTGATGGAGTGACAGTAGTTGCTTCAGTTGTACTAAATGTATATGACACATCATCAACAGTTGTTGAAAATCTAGTATACTTTGGTATGGTAATTGACGCAGGTAAAGAACCAGTTCCTGTTACAGCAATATTACCAATCGCTTGCGCTCCACGTGTAGAGCGAGGTGTGTATCCTAATGACTTTGCTCTAGAAACCACCGAACCACGAAGAATCGCTGTATCTAAAAACATCTCATTACTGATCATGTTTAAGTAATAAGAATTATAAAANGTATTGTATGCCAACAAATCTAAAAGTTGTGAAAGTCCCGAACCCTCAAAGTCATAATCNCTAAACTCCGAACGGCTTCGAAGGAAGTCTTTTAGATTATCCTTGATCGTGTCAAAATCAAGTTCTGAAATGCGCAGTTCTGAATCTGCCATTTATCGAATCCTCTCTAGAATTACATCGAGTGTGATAGGACTAACTTCATTAGCAATCCGAAACGTAATAGTCACATCTAACGCATTCTGATCTTCATTAGCATTCGCTCTCACATTTAACAACTCAGCTCTTGGCTCATATTGTTCAATCGTGTTGCGCACAGCTTTTTCGATTGCAGTTTCAATGCCAGCATCAAAATTTTCAAAAAGCAAATCACGAATATCGCTGCCAAGATTCNCATTAAAGAANCTCTCGCCACGATTCGTGAGCAATAAATTTTTGATTGAACGCTTCACTGCATCAGCGTTTGTGATTGGTCTAACATCACCAGTTCTCGGATGCGCAGTGAACGAGATCGGCAGATCTTTATAAAACTGTCTTTCTGGTATGTTAAATTCTGGCATGTATTATTCCCTTATTATTGGAATATTTATTAGCCACCAACGAAGACGTTGGATGAGCCCGAAGTCATAGCTCCCGCATCGGCTGAATCGCCGACTCTTCCCACAGCTTTACCATTAATAAAAACTGAAGAAGAGCCTGAATTTAAATTAGCCACGTGAGGTGCGCAAGGTGGATCTGGCGGAAATGGGTGCGCCACAGTCGGAGCACCTACTACAATGATTGGTATATCATTCACCAAAACAGTATCATCAGTGTTTGAGTCAGCAATCGTTGTACTTCCAGCACAACCATGTCCTGTTGATAACGAATCGCCTTCTCTACACACTGCGGGCATTAGCTTTCCTTATTATTTTTAATCTCTTGGATCTCTGCTCTACGTTGTTTGGCAAATTTCCCAATTTCTGACAATAACTTTCTAGCACGAGTTCCTGCAGACATATTACCATCAGAAAATTTTTGTTCTTCTTCTAAGTATTCTGTTACCATATTTTCAATTACATTTTGAGCTTCAACAGTCATCTCATTCTCCTAGTTCAAATCAATTCGATCTGCATTCATTTTTATGAAACTACCACCATCTACAGTGATACCTTCAGCTTTTATATTTAAGGCACCATTCACAGTCAAGTTTGCGTCACCTTTTATGTTCACATAATTGGATCCAGCCACAACTTCATAATTATCACCAACAACTCTAGTCACTTTATTTCCATCAGCATCGATTTCATAAAATGTTCCAGCTTTGTGATATTCTTGTATCCGTTCAGCACCATCAGTATCATCAACCTCAAATACATGACCAGATTCAGTTTCATTAACTTTATTTTTAGGGTAGACTGCAGCGTATGTGCTGGCAGGTTCATCCCAAGATCCACCAGAAGCAGTACTAACTCCCGTGGTTCTCGTATTGTTTTTAGTCGTTACGATTGTATTTGTTATGTTTTCATTGCGAGCCAACCGATTAGTTCTTGGCTCAAGCAACTTATCTTCCTCTGGATATGTACCAGTCGGATCATTAAAACCCTTTGCCGTATCAGCGACTTCCTCAGGAATATGTGGGATTACTCCCATAACCATAGGCTCTTGCGCGATACCACCATCCCTAAAGAACCCAAACACCCAATCGCCTGTACGAATACCTACCGTATCTTGCGCATTATTCGTTGGCAGGAGGATGTGTGCCCAAGGCAGAGCATTGGTGGGAACAGCTTGTTTGTCCTCAGGATGCCAACCTAAGCATCTAACACGTACTCTTCCGAGTTGTAAAGGATCGGCTCTATCTTCAACCACACCTTGGAACCAAACGAATCCGTCTGTTCCCATATAATTTTTCATTACTTTAATGCTCTTCTAATTCTGCTGAACGTGCTTTCTTTCAAACCAAGCGCACGTCTCTGTTCTCTTTTCCATGCGTTGGCTGCTTTATTCATAGTTTCCTTAGAAGCCCAAGTTCGAATTTTACTGGAGACTGTACCAACCCCCACAGGCTTGCCGATCACATTATTATCAACTACGAAAAAGCGATTACCGAACATGGTTTGAAACTTACCCATATTCTTCTGAACGTTTTTCCAAATAGTGCTACGAATATCTTCAGGAACAGAACGTTCTCTTTTTTCATTACGTTCTCTAGAAACTTCATCAGAGGTATTGACAAAAACCATTGCAGTTTCATATCCAGCATCTTTCAATGCTTTATTCATTTTAGCAATTTTAGAGGCATCGTCTCCTGTTCCATCAATCACCAAACCCAATCTACCAGAAACAGCTAACTGTTTTTTCTTACCTGTCAGTTCTTTTGCTTTCGTTCTGGCTAAATCTCTCGGCACCTTTTCTTTATCGGGCATCTTAAAATCTAACCCTTTCTTCTTCATCAAATATTCAAATGCATCATCACTGTTCATTGCTCTAAATCCCATTGCGCTAAGAGCAAGAGATTTTACAATAAATGATTTGCCTGATCCTGGACCACCTGCCATAAAGACAGCTTTAAAAATGGCTGGATCATTAATGCCTTCTTCGATTTCTTTAGAGTATTCGTTTGAGTTCATCGTCGATAGCCAGTTCGTTGTAATATCCTGTTTTAATTACTGTCATATGCGTTAAAAACTTAGACGCAGTGACTTGGTGATTTAACGAGGTGACAATGTAGTCGCCCTGTAAATATTTATCTAGTTCCTTGCGCTCCTCATCTTGTGGAGACAGGTAACGATACGAAGGAAAATCAATAGTCACTTTATCACCTACAGCTCTTCTGTTATCTCCAGGAACAATAATATCCAGAGATAAAGAGCCAATTTCAGCAAGTTGAGTGACTCGCTTCAATAACCATTGCTCAACTTGATTTGGTCTGATATTTGGTTGGTTGTCAGCAATATGACTTAATGTATCATGATCTTTGTTCGTTGGGTAATAACGAGAGGCTGCATAAACCGAATCGATTACATCAAGTTGATTCGTATTAAACTTATAATTGTCTGTATGCAGATGCGTTTCGAACTCTGTTGAATACTTCTTAGTGTATTCAACATACTTACCCCTGACAATATCATATGTCAAAAGATTAGAACCATACATTCCTTGTTTTAATTTTTTCAAAACATCAAATCTAGAATTGAATGTGTACTTTTGAATAACATTGTTGTATACTTGTTTTTCACTTTCTGGTGTATCTTGAGGTGTTTCCTTTGCACCAGTTTTAATTTCATATGTCTGAGTAGAATCTTGTCCCAACAAATAATTAAATGGTTTAAAATGAAACCCATACTGGTTTTGAAAAAAGAAATAATCTGCTGTTCTACTTTCTGAAATCGATCGAGAAGCTGCGACGTTAATTGCATCAAATGGTCTTAAGAAATCATGAAAAATAAAATTGTGTCTATACAAAGTTGGTTGCGTACTAATCTCTGCACCAATATACTCTTTCATAATTTTGGTAGCCATCTCAGAGTATAATTGATCCTGATACGCTCTACCAACAAACTTAGTATCGTTAATTAGTTTTTCTTTTGTGATGCAGTACAAGTTGACTGTCACATTCTTATCACCATTCTCAACAAAGTCAGCTTTATACACTCTCAAGTCTAGCGCATATTCTTCATTTAAATCTTTAGCTTTAAACTGAGCACGAATCGTTTCTTTTCCGCTAATCGGTAATGCTTCAAACAAACCAATAGAATCAACAAACGTAACAGTTGCTGTCACATATGGTGTAAAAAGATCTTCAAAGATTTGTAGCCCACCAAAATCATTAGAGAGATCAATAATATTTCCCTCTGGCGTTTCTAAATCCAGAGAGATGATTTCATAATTCCCTACATATTCATCATTAATCGCCATAGATTACTGCCCTGCTGCTCTGAGGCGATTGACCGATGATGTGTATAATGAGTTTGAACTTAAAATAGATGTGTCAACGAAGGCTCTAGAGAGTTCTTTTTGAACTCTTTGTAATAATCCTTTACGCAACAAACGAATCTGTCTTCTTTCTTCATTTTCTCTATCTTCTTTTTCATATGCAGTTACAGTTCGTTTTGTTCCAGTGTAACTTGTATATGCTGTTGCGTCGAGTTTAATTACACGCTCATCAATCACATCTCCGTCAAATGTCACAGTTTTTTCTGTAACTACACCTTCTCTTTCTACTATTTGCGACTGTGCTGCAGCAACTGAACCATACTTGTGTATGATGTATGCTTCAAATTCAGCTTGAGTTTTCACCCAGTCGTGCAATGGATCAATGATATCATTTGAGTACAGTACCACCCAAGCATATTTCGAGTCACCGTAGTAGTATTCAGCAACTGTATCTGGGCGATCACCATCTTGTATTGAATATGGATAATATACAATACCTTCATTTGCCGCAACTCGACTGACGGCATCTCTAAACAGTGCTCTTGATGTTATATTTGTAACCTCAAGCAAAGATGGATNGACGGAAGTATTGGCAACTTTCAATTGNTAATTAATTTTAGGAAGGAATCTAAAATAGTTCGACATATTATTCGTCCGTATTTCTTCCTTCGAGTTCTTGCATTCTCTGGCGAGTCGGAATGAGAACCTCTTGGAAACTGAGTGATAATTGAATTGAAACTGGGGCATTCGTATCTTCGAAAAAGATTGGCATCCCCTGACCATTGTAGTTTACTTGCATACTTGTTAATACGCTTCTATCCATTGCAAACAAGTATTTGTTTCTCTGTCCCTTACTATGAAGGGACATAAAAAATTCATCAGGAAATTCTAAAGTATAATTGTCGACTTCCCTCGGCAACATCCCATCTTGAAATATTTCTATAATCCGTTTAATATTGTCAGATTCTTTTTGAAATTTCGCTGTCAAGTTCCATTCAAAACTAAACTCTCTGAAGTTCATTCCTTTGAACAACACTGGAACACGTGGAGATACAATCTTCTTTTCAACTAGAGCTCTAGCTCCACCAGTTAAAGCATCTACTGTGCTTCTACCGAGTGCCGAACCAGCTTCTCCAAGAATATCCATCGCCCCTGCTAAGTCTGTACGTCCACCTTCAAAGAACTGTGACGTGAGCTCTGTCACTAATCCTGATGAATCTTCATACTGCGCACCAAACTGATTTTGTAAATTTGTTGGAACAGGTAGTTGAACAGTGTTTAGCTCATTTGTTTTTCTATTTTTTCTCACAAATATAGCATAATGCCCACCATATTCAGGCGATTCGATATCCGCAGGATGCCTAATAAATACTTTTGCACCTTTGGCTTGTTTTATTACTACTTCTGGATTTTCTGTTGGCATGGCGTACTCAGGTAAATTCTCTCCGCAGGATCCGTCTAAATATTTAGGTGATCCAACCAGAATCGTTTATCGTTCCTTATGGGAGCGAAGATTCATGGTATACTGTGATACAACCCCGAGCATACTTAAATGGGCTTCAGAAGAAATTATTATCCCTTACAGATCTCCGCTCGATAGGAAAGTGCACAGATACTTCCCCGACTTCTATGTAAAGATGCGCGATAAATATGGTAATATTAAAGAAGTTTTGATTGAAGTGAAGCCGAAAGCGCAGACTAAACCACCAAGCAGAGATAAGCAATTAACTGTGAAAGGGAATAAGTCTCGGAGATATGTCAAAGATGTCAAGACTTATGTGGTTAACGAAGCAAAGTGGAAAGCAGCAGTTGAATACTGCGAAGATCGTAATTGGGAATTTAAAATTTTGACTGAGGATCAACTCACCTAATGGCAACTACATTTGATAATATTTTACAAAAAGCTGCCAGAGAAGGGAAGATTGCTGGTCGGAGTCAAAATGCTAGAGATTGGTTTCGTTCACAAGCCGAATCAACTTCAGCAACTCCAACAGCAGTTATGCGTGAAAAAAGACAGGATATGATTAGTGGACCAAGAGTTGGGAACATGTATTTGTTCAACTATGATCCTAAGATGAAAAAAGAACTGCCTTACTACGACACCTTTCCACTGATTTTTATGGTTGGTCCAGCAGATAAAGGATTTTATGGGTTGAACATGCATTACTTACCATTACAGTTACGTGCGGTATTGATGGATCAACTCTACACGCTCAGTACAGATAAAAGATACGATGAGCGAACAAGATTGAAAATGAGTTATGACGTACTAAAATCAGCGTCTAGATTCAGAAACTTTAAACCAACATTCAAGCATTATTTGAGTTCTCAGGTTAAATCTAGATTTGTGAAAATTGATGCGAATGAGTGGGATATTGCTTTGTTCTTGCCATTACAGAGATTTAAGAAAGCCACAGCCTCTAAGGTTTGGTCAGATAGTCGGAGGATCATCGCAGGATGAGTTTCAATATTTCAGAGTTCCGAGAAAACCTTTACGTTGGCTTAGGACGCCCAGCCAACTTCGAGGTTCAGTTCACAATACCAACAGCAGTCAGATTTGCTTCTGATGTATTAAAAGATGTCAAAAACTTGACGCTAAAATGTTTTACAGCAGAGGTTCCAGGAATTAACCTCAATACATTTGAACATAGAGACTATGGACTGACTCACAATATTGCTTATGGTAAACTTTATGCTGAGGCAAACTTTGGGTTAATCATGTCAGCAGATTATCGTGAGATGAGACACTTTGATGAATGGATGAAGTTTATCTACAAAGATGATACTAATAATGTCGCATATTATAATGATTACATTGCTGATATTACAATCAAAACATTTAATGAAGTTGGGGATGAGTCTTTAGTTATTACGCTAGAAGAAGCATACCCAAAAACAATTAATCCGATTTCATTGTCATGGGAAGAACGAGATGCTTTCGCTCGAGCTGATCTTACAATGGTGTATAAAAAACATAAGATGGGAAGAGTAATAAGCGACGTTACATAATTCAAATTGAGGAGTATATAAATGGCTTTACCAAAAATTGACGTGCCGACATATTCACTAACTTTACCAAGTAGTGGAAAACGAATTAAATTCAGACCATTCCTTGTAAAAGAGGAAAAGATTTTACTGATGGCTGGGGAAAGTGATGATCCAGCAGATATGGTCGAAGCATTGAAACAGGTTATTAATAATTGTGCAGTTGCTGATATTGATGTTGAGAAAATGCCAACCATTGATATTGAATACTTCTTTGTTCAACTGAGATCAAAATCAGTCGGAGATAAGGTTCGTATTCTTGCTAGTCATAAAGATAGTGATTGTAAATATCAAATGCCTGTCAACATTAATCTTGAGCAAGTTGAAATTGTAAAAGATGAAAACCATACAAATAAGATTGACTTAGGTAACGATATTGGTTTAACGCTAAAGTATCCTGACTTTGCAATGATGCAAGAATTAGAAAAGATTGGTGGTAATGATATTGATAAGTTCTTTGAATTGGTAGCCGAATCGATAGAAAATATCTGGGATGCTGACAATGTATATGAATCTTCTGATCACAGTAAAGAAGAACTGAAAGAATTTTTAGATTCGTTGAATAATAGTGCGTTTGAAAAAATACAAGCATTCTATACAGGATTGCCTGCTTTGGTTTACAAAACCAGATATAAGTGTAAAGAATGCGGTGAGTATGAAGACCTCGAGTTGCGAGGACTGGCAAATTTTTTCGTATAATCCTTGGTCATGAAACTTTAGCGAATCACTATACTATAAACTTTTTAATGATGCAGCATCATAATTATTCTCTAGAAGAGTTAAATACTATGATGCCTTTTGAAAGGGAAATCTATATTACGATGCTTGCGAAGCATCTTGAAGAAGAAAAAGAACGACGCAAGAGAGAGCTTAGTAGATAAATGGCAAATTTAGTAGAAGTTGCACAAAGAGTTCCGATGGCTGTTGCTGAAGTGACAGGACAGAAACTCAGTGGAGTCATCAGCAACATCAAAGATACACTAAACCCTGCAAATTTTTTCCAAGCAGCAGGAAGCATTCTCACACAGGAAGCACCTATCCTTGGATCTATCGGCAGTGTCGTAGGTGATTTAACATCTTCTTTAATGAGTGGTGCTTCACCAGAAGAAGCGACTGAAGTAAACACTGAAGAAACTTCTGACAATACTAAACAAGTCAAAGAAACTAGCAAAGAAAACCTTTCTGAAAATAAAAGGCAAACTAGGAATCTAGTAACAAACAAACAGATCCTAGAATCATTGAATACTAAACTCGATACTCTTTCTAATGAACAAGTAAAAACGACTGAAGCATTGCTGGGTAATAATAATGCTCTTGAAAATGTTACCAACAATCAAGTTGAAAACATTCAGAATACTGAGTCATTAGTAAATCAGGCAACATCATCTGAGTTTAAGGATCTAGAAACTCAGCGTGAAGCTCAACGTTTACAAGAAGATAGTATAGCTGTTCAAGAAGAAAATAAAGAATCTGGTTTAGATCTAAAAACCATTATGGGTGGTTTGGCAGCAGGTATCACTGGTTTAGTTTCATTCTTACAAAATTCGTTTATAGGTAAAATGATCAAGGGATTAACATCTGGATTAACTGGACTTTTGGCGCCAATACTTGGCAGAAGAGCTGCACCAGATATTGGTGGAGCAGAAACTGGCAGAAATAGAGGAAGAACAGGTGGCATAGGTGGAGCTGTCAGGGGTGCAGGTAGAGCTGCAGCAGGAGCCGCAAGATTCCTTCCTGGAATCGGATTAGCAGTAACAGGAATCATGGGTTTGTTTGATGGTGTAACTGCTGGTGTAGAGGAATACAAAAAGTCAGGCAAAATTGGTGAAGCTGTAAAACAAGGTTTCGCTGGTACACTCTCAGGATTAACATTTGGTTTAATTAGTCGAGAAACTATTTCTGATGGTTTTGATTCTATCAGTAATATGTTTTCAGAAGGATGGGAAAAGGCTAAGGAAATATTTTCAAGTGTTGGGAAATTTATTTACAATTCAGAAACTGGTGAGGTGATGGGTTTCAAACTTCCTACGTTAGAAGGGTTGAAAGAAATGATTCCTAATTTTGAAATGCCTGAGTTGCCCAATCCATTGAAAGCATTAGCCGAAGCTGTTTCAGCTTGGGAACCTGATGGTATGATTGGTAATGTAGTAAAAGACGCTTTGCTATCAATCTTACCTGATGTTGGTGGTACTGCAGAAGTTACAGCTGAACCTGAACCAACAGCACAAGCGCAACCTCAAGCACCAGTACAAAGAACAGCAGAAATGATGGGAACGCAAGCAGCACTTGCTGATACTGAGAGAATGACGACTGGCGGTGGCAACAATATTGTCAACGCACCGCAAGTCAATAACAACGTCACGAATAATAATATGGGATCACAACAACCAACTCCGAAGAACCAAGACTCGACACTAGATCGGTATGGTTCCTCAGAGATGGCGTTTATTGGTGCTTAACTCTGTTGAGCTAATTTCTCGAAGTAAGACAGCCCATCTTCATCATCTGATGTAGTTGGAGCTGGGTCTGGATCAAATGGTGGGTCATCCTTAACCACATCCTCTTCAATCGTACGAGTTTGTACAGCTTCAGCCACAGGAGCAGCTTGAGTTGCTGAAGGATATGAATTATCCAGTCCAAGCGCACGATTCAGCTTGGCTTTCAATTCATCATATGACTTGAAGTTCTTCTCATCAATCAACTCAGCGAGAGAATACTCTTGCTTCCAGATTCCTTCGAGTTCATCTTCATCTTCCATGAAGACAGAGGATGAATCAAATGAAGACTTGTCGTAGTTACGATAGCCATCTACGTTACGAATGCGCAGACGGAAGTTCGCACCTTCCCAGAAGTCAAAAGGATTGAAACGCTCATCATCCTCAAACTCTGGATTCATTACATCCTTGAGTTTGTCGAAGATCTTCTTACCATAGCGGAACAAGAAAACCTTTCCTTCGTTTTGTGGATTAGCGTCATCTTTGACAACGTAAATGTTTGAGTAGTAAGAGAGGCGACGCTTTTGATCACGAGCCTGTTCTTTACCAGCATCCGTGCCATTGTTCCATAGAGTAGAGTTGTACTCAGAAACAGGATCCTGCTTGCCGATGGTAGTCAAAGAGTTTTCAATGTACCAACCACCTGGACCTTTGAAACCGTGAGACCATACTTGTGCCCAAGGCATATCTTCGCCTTCAGGGGCAGGGAGGAAACGAATGATTGCTGATCCGTTACCTGACTTATCTACTTCAGGCTTCCAATAACGATCGTCGTTATAAGGATCAGAGGATTGAGTTTGCTTTTGATCGCCAGAGTTGGCTTCTTCAGCGAGTTTTTCGAACAGCTTGTTGCGGTTCTTCTTTAGTGCGGATAAAGACATATTTTATCTCCGTATTGCTTTGTATTAACTGCTTATTCAAAATATTCATAATGTAGACTTCTATTATACTGCTTTAAAATTAAAAAGCAAGTATTTTTTGTATTATTTCTTTGTATTTTTTTATATCATAATTTACGAACGGCTCATACTTGCGCATTCTCCGCTCAGTGTTTGGCCACAGGATTTTCTCTGAAATAGTATTATTCCAATTTTCCCGAAACCCACATATTCTATTTAGTATTATCAGTGTTTCTAAAGAGACCTGATTCTGATAATGACGAATTAAAAGTTTAGGATGTTGCCCTTCTTTCACTTCACACTCAGAATCGATATCTTTAAGGATTGAACTCAGCTCTTGTTCAAAGATATAAGACTGAGACTGCGTCACACGCATCCAGTCAGTATATGTGCTCTTTGCTGTATCATTTATAAGATCACCAACCCAGACCTTGTCATGGCGACTGAAGTTGGCAATCATATAATTGAGCGCATCCTTGCCAGCAATCTTTGATAACTTATTGAACTGAAACCGATCTTTCCTTTTCAGAAAAGAATCCATATTAACACGAACGTTACCATTGTATTTGAAAAAATCATATTCGTCTTTTTCAAAATGGTTCTTTAATGCTAGATAGAGTTTATAAGTTTCAAACTGATCCATCAGATTGGAAGTTTAGAAGTTCGTGGAAGAAAGTTTAAATCCCGAGCTTCATTCTCGAGCTTTTCCTTAACATATCTGTCGCACAATTTAGCAGCGACTTCAACTTCCATTCCTTCTTTTTCACATATCATTAGGATCGCATCCATAAATCCTATCCCATTCTCTTTCACTGTGTCAATTACTTTCGCATTAAACTGCGAAGGCGAATCGATCTTCAACATATAATCTCCTTTATATTCCCACTTGACTTAAATCAGCAAATCCTTTGCCTGATGCAATAACACAAATCATTTCACGTTTTTTATTAGAAACCATAAATGTCCAAGTTTGTGAATCAGGATTCATCCACATTTGGTGAAATAGAGAATCACCCAACTCATTTACTGACTCTGACATGAACACTAATTGCTCTTTATACATTTCTTTAAAATTTTTCAAAAACGGTTGAATCGGATAACAATCCAATGGAATGTATTGTTGCTTTTCTTCAGCATTCAATGCTGTCGTCCATAACAACATGAGTAATACTAAAATTCTCATGTGTATTCCTTTTGTTTAGGAAGGGGGACTTCTGTTGCCAAGCTCCCCCAGAAACTCCGCTTACCTACGATCAGGCAGCAAGCGCAAACGTTTCATCGTTAGCAGTTATTTTTTTACGATTCTCTTCCGACCTTCCATCTGCCTGTCGAACCCATGACATCCCCATCAGAAGTACACTGTAAAGGAACAAGAGTGAGTCGTACCGAGTTCCCAGATCAACAAATACTTAACGCATTGTTCTCGCACCTGCAGTGCACTTTTGGTGGAGATGAGGGGAATCGAACCCCTGTCCAAACACTTTCCAATCAGCGTCATCAAATCGAAATAATATTTAGTTTCCTAAAGCAAATGAATTATATTACGATTCTATATTAATGTCAAGCAGTTTGACTAAATAATTTTGCTCTTAACCCAAAAGGAACTAAGATGAGAATCTTAAATATTCTCTTCGTTATGTTCTTGGTTATGTTTTCAATAAATTCCCATTCGGAAGTGGCTGATGACGCTGATGGATTGTATGATTCAACGTCGCTTGTAGATACAAATAGTACAACGAATACTACAAGCAATGTAACTTCTAACAATACCAACAATAATACGAATACGAATAATACGACTGTCAACAGCACGTCGACAAGCACAAACACGAACACAAATAATAACACTGTCAATCAGACGGTGAATAGCACATCGAATAACACAAATAATAATACAAATACCAACACGAATACCAATACTAACGTCAACACGACGACTAGTACCAATACGAATAATAATGTCAATGACACAACTATCAATCAGACCACGGACTCTACAGTCAATCAGACAACGACTAGCACCGTGGATCAGACCACTACGATTGATCAGAATGTTGAGTCGACTAATACTAATGTTAATACCAACACCAACACAAATACGTCGACTAACAATAATACCAACGTCAACAAGAATGATAGCACAGTAACTCAGGAAATCAAATCACCTCCTGCATCTGCTATCGCTCCTGCTCTACAGTCTGGTGGTAATGATACTTGTACGATTGCAGCGACTGGTGCTGTCCAAACTCAGATCCTTGGTATCTCTGGTGGCACTCATATCCGCGACATTAATTGCGAAAGAATTAAAAATTCAAAGCAGTTATACAACATGGGAATGAAAGTTGCTGCGGTAGCATTGATGTGTCAAGACCCCACCGTTTTCAAAGCAATGGAGATGGCTGGGACTCCCTGCCCTTATGACGGCAAGATTGGCGAACAAGCCAAAATCATGTGGGAAGATAATCCTGAAGAAACTCCTGTAGCACAGGAAGTGGAGACAAGAAGAAATGACACGGCAATGGGTATCCTATGGGGTATTTTGTCTGCTGTTACTCTTGGCGCCATTCTCTAACGCTGAGGAATACACGACAGGCGATATTTTAAACCCTAGTTCTATCACAGGCACCTATGAACAATGTGCTGGTTCTGATTGTTGGGCAGGATATTCAGGCGGACAGATTCCTTCGTGGAATGGTTATACTGCTCGATGGGGATATGGTGGAGGTATTCTTAGATGGACTACTGCGATCAATACTGCTCTACAACAAGCAGGTTTTCAAGTTGATGGATACAATTATTCATGGGTAGTAAAGAATTATGATGCTGAATCTAATCAAACTGATGGATTTGATTACATGCGTATTTCAGTCTCGCTGTACGATACATCGGGTAATTATGTATATTACAAGCAATTCAATTTAGATGGTGATTATCCAGTAACTACTTTTACAGGTACAGAATACTTTGATGAATCTTTTGCTGCAGAAGATTTGAGTAATGTTCAAATAAGAGCTGAAGGTGATGATGGAGGATTTTGGGCAGGGCATTATGGACCTGAATTTTATGTTAGTGGATCAAGTTTTAATTTAATTTATAGTCCTCTTCCTAACGATCCTTGTGACTCAATTCCTGTTACTGATCCTGCATGTCCAAACTATGAAGTGCCTGGAGCTTCAATAGAAGAACTTATACCAAACATAGAAATGTCACTGGGTGATATGACTGGTGATGTTATCACCGATCCAGTGGCTGAACTTACACAACCAACTCAAGAGGTGGCTGATGATCCAGTTGCTGAAGAACCTGTGGGAGGATTGGCAGACAATTCTACTCAATCGTCACAGGGAACAGATCAAGAAAAAAGTGGCGGAGGAGGACTCTCTGACGCACAAAAGAACGCACTCGCTGCNGCNGCTGCAGAAGCAAACGCAGCAGAACAAGTAGCAGCTTCCTCTAGTGCTACAAGTATTGCTATCGGTGATGCTGCCAACGAGTCTGCTGTTAGTGCTACATTACAAAACTCAGCTGCAATGAGTAGTGCTAGTCAGAGTATGTCATCTAGCTCTGGATCTCAACAAGGATCATCGGGTTCGCAAAGTGGAAGCAACGATGGTTCCTCTACAGATTCTTCTTCTATGGGAATAACGCAAATAGCTGGAGG
>JGI26088J50261_1000602_pt1 | contig 20755 bp, 24 predicted proteins | sample SaaInl1SG_22_DNA_FD_50261 | JGI IMG/M metagenome (IMG submission 50261)
CTTTTCTCTTCAAGGGTGTGCGGTGCATGATCCGTGGCTAAAACATCTATCCTATCATCGTTTAAAGCAGCCCACAATGCGGTTCGATCTGCATCATTCTTTACCGCTGGATTCCATTTGATAAAAGTTCCTTTTTCTGCATAATCATCGGCAGAGAACCAAAGGTGATGCACACAAACCTCTGCTGTTATCTTTTTATCCTTGAGAGGAATTGTATTGTCAAACAATTCTGTTTCAATGGCCGTTGATAGATGAAAAACATGCAGTCGAGCGCCCGTTTCTTTAGCCAAAGCAATTGCTTTTGAAGAAGAAATATAGCAGGCTTCATGACTTCTAATTATTGGATGTTTCTCAATCGGTATATCTTCTCCATATTCAGCAATATGGGCAGCAAGGTTGGCCTTTACAGTGGGTTCATCTTCACAATGTACCGATATCACCAAATCTGTATTGGAAAATATTTTGCGCAGAGTTGCTTCATCATCAACAAGCATATTCCCTGTTGATGACCCTAAAAACAACTTTAAACCTGCCACTTTAGAGGTGTCCAAACGTTGAATTTCATCAAAGTTATCGTTGGTCCCACCAAACATAAAAGAATAGTTGGCCAGTGAATTTTCTTTTGCTATCGCAAGTTTCTCATCGAATTTCTCTAGGGTAGTTGTTTGTGGAACAGTGTTGGGCATTTCAATAAAAGAAGTTATTCCACCTGCAACTGCTGCACGAGATTCGGTTTTGATACAGGCTTTTTGTGTAAGCCCTGGTTCACGAAAATGAACTTGATCATCAATTAAACCAGGCAACAAATACTTCCCCGCTGCATCAACCACCTCCTCATTCTCCAATGGAGCAAGATGTTCAGCAATGGTCAAAATTTTTCCGTCTTGAATACGAAGATCTTGTTGAGTCGTCTTTCCTTCGTTAACGAGAAAAGCGTTTTTAATCAGTTGTGTCATAAACGTTTAAATATTGATTTAAGTCGAAGGTAAAACACACCATAAATGGCTTCCCAAATGATGGTTTTATCCATTTTTGATTTCCCTTTTTTACGATTTGTAAATATAATTGGTAATTCTTTTAGGCTAAATCCGTTTCGCCAAAGCTTATACTTCATCTCAATTTGAAAGGCGTAGCCAACAAAAACAAGATCATCTAAATTCAATGATTGAAGAGATGTTCGACTGTATCCAACAAAGCCAGCTGTGGTGTCTTTAACGGGTAACCCTAAAATTATTCTGACATAGATGGAAGCTATCATTGATAGTGCTATTCTAAACAGTGGCCAGTTAACCACATTAACACCATTTAAATACCGGGAGCCTACTACTACATCTGTTCCTTTTTGAAGAGCCTCTAACATGTGGGGAAGTGCTTCTGCTGGATGAGACAAATCGGCATCCATTTCAAAAATAGCACTGTATTCTCTGGCTAAAGCCCATCGAAAACCATGCACATAGGCCTTGCCTAATCCTTCCTTATTTTCGCGTACTTCAAGGTGTATTTGACCGGGGTATTTCTTCATCAACGAACGCACATATTCTGCTGTTCCGTCGGGAGAAGAATCATCAACAAAAAGCAAATGGACTTCAGGTAGAATTGAAAATATTTCAGCAATTAGCTCAGCAATATTTTCTCTTTCGTCATAGGTAGGAATTATAATGAGCATTTGTTCCATAGCGTGTGTAAAAGTAGTGAATAAAAGGCTAAAGACAAATCGAAATTCAATCTGGGTTAAATAAATTTGATACCTTTACACCATGGAAGAATGGACCTTAATTCCACGTTCAAACAACAACTGGATCACCTTTGTACTGGGGTTCAATTTTCTCCTGTTTGTCTTTACAAAATGGCGATTTCAACAAGCTTTTTTCGCTTTTTTTCGCCTAATTGACAACACAACTCAAATTAACAATTACTCAGAAAAAGGAATACTCAAACAGGGGTTTATTCTTTGCCTGACCTTTTTTTCCCTGTCAAACATATCGCTTCTAGCGACATACATCATGGGGCATTACCAGCTTGTAGCTATTGACTTTTCAACCTTTACACTGATTCTATCAAGCACCCTTCTTATTGTTGCCATACGTCATGTTCTGCAATTATTCCTGGCCTACATCCTTGATTTAGAAGAATTCCTTCATCAATTCCAATTTAGAAACAACACTTATATTTTCCGTTTATCAACCTTACTTTTTGTTGGGCTTGTCTTTTATCAATATACACATCAACTGCCAGATCTTTTCTTTAATGGATTCCTGGTTTTAATCTTATTCATCTACCTTCTAACCCAACTATTGCTCGTTCGCGATTTCTTTAGCACCATCAATAGAGGTGGCTTATATTTTATTTTGTATCTTTGCACTCTCAAATTAAGCCCCTGGATTCTTTTAATTGGAGGCTTAAAAAATTAAGACACATGAGTACAAAAAAAGTGAAAACAATTTTAGTTTCTCAACCTGAACCTAACAGTGATAGTTCACCATACACACGACTAAAAGAAAAGTATAATCTGACCATAGATTATCGTCCTTTTATTCACGTTGAAGGGGTCGAAGCAAAAGATGTACGCATGCAAAAGATTGATTTCAACAACTTTGATTCAATCATTCTTACCAGCAGAAACTCTGTTGATCATTTCTTTCGTTTAGCCGAAGAAATGCGTTTTAAAGTGCCTGATTCAACTAAATACTTTTGTGCATCTGAAGGGGTTGCTTATTACTTACAGAAATATGTAGTTTACCGCAAGCGCAAAGTTTATGTTGGCGAGAAAAACTTAATGGACCTTGAAGCTACCTTAAGAAATTCAAAGAAGACCGTTTTCTTTTGCCTTCCTCAGACATCTTAAAACCCGTCATTCCAGACTTCCTAGATAGATTAGAGTTGAATTGGAAACGCGCACAATTGTATAAAACTGTTGTTAGTGATCTTTCTGACCTCCGCGATGTGTACTATGACATATTGGTTTTCTTCAGTCCTTCTGGAATCGAATCTTTATTTAAAAACTTCCCAGAATTTGAGCAAAACAATACGCGTATAGCCGTTTATGGCAACACAACAATAAGTGCTGCAGATAACGCTAAACTTCGTGTAGACATCAAAGCTCCTTCCGAGGAAACTCCTTCCATGACAATGGCTATTGAAAAGTACATCAAGGAGATGGCTAAGGTCTAAATTGCCTTAAACAATTGAATACTTAGATACCCCCAGCCAAATAACAACAATAGTCCTCCTATTGGAGTAATTGGCCCTAAAAAGGAAACCGAAAGTCCGTGAATTGCCTTGGTTGAAAGCACCAATATACTTACGGAGAACAACAGAGTACCCACTACAAAAGCAAGTGCAACCCATTCTTTACCACTCTCAGGGATAAAAGGAACTGCAGATAATACAAGTAGTGCCAGACCATGGAACATCATGTATCGTATGGCTATCATAAAACTGTTGAGTGAATCTTGGCTCAGTTTCTCCTCTAAAGCGTGACTTCCCAGCGCACCCAAGAGTACACCAAAAAACATAAATAAAGCACCTATAAAAGCGGCAAGGACTAATTTCATTTGTTGTCTTTTAAACGAAGGTACTTAAATTATAACAAAAATAGCTGTTGGTAAAATCAATTGATTGATTACTTTTGATGAATATTATTAGTTTTAAACATGAATAAACAAGAGAATGTAAAGATAGACGGTATTGACAAAATCCTACTAAATGGACTGATGCAAAATGCCCGCATGTCGATCAACCAATTATCCAAGCAAGTGGGCATTTCTGGTGCTGCTGTTCACCAACGCATAAAAAAATTAGAAAAATCAGGTTTAATTGAAGGCTCTCAAATAACGATTAACCCAAAGCAATTGGGTTATACCACGCTCGCATTCGTTGGGATTTATTTAGACAAGGCCATGAACAACCCATCGGCTGTTACTCAATTAAAAAAAATAAATGAAGTCATTGAGTGCCATTACACGACCGGAGATTGGAGTGTATTGGTGAAAATTCTTTGTAAAGACAATGAACATTTAATGAATTTACTCAATAANCAGATTCAAAAAATTCCTGGGATTTCACGAACCGAAACATTCATTTCACTCGATCAACAAATTGGGCGTCAAATAACGCTTTAGTCGCGACTATTCCCCATTACTCTAAACAAGAAATAGAGCAAGGTTGCAAGTGACCCAATGGCCGCTACAACATAGGTTCTCGCGGCCCACTTCAGGGCATCTTCTGCACCAGCAAGCTCTTGCTGNCTAACCATGTTTTTTCGCTTCAACCAGTCAATTGCGCGATTACTTGCATCATATTCTACTGGGAGGGTGATAAAACTAAACAATGTACCCATACCAAACAGACCAACCCCAATCAGGGCAATTGTTTGTCCAAATGCAGTGCTCTGACCCAAGATAAGACCACCAAAAATGACCCACATTGAAAAACTGGAAGCCACATTAACCACAGGGACCAAAGTCGATCGCATGCTAAGCCACTCATAACCAATGTTGTGCTGCACTGCATGTCCACATTCATGGGCTGCAACAGCAGCAGCAGAAGCATTGCGTTGCGAATAAACTCCCTCGCTTAAATTAACTGTTTTTGTTCTTGGGTTGTAGTGATCTGTCAACATTCCAGGAGTAGAAACCACNTTAACATCACGAATACCGTGGTCTATTAGCATTTGCTCGGCAATTTCTTTCCCAGACAAACCGTTGCGCAACATAACCTTCGAATACTGCTTAAACTTTTTCTTTAATCGACTGCTCACCATTGAACTCACCAGTCCAAAAACAATGATAATCAAGTAATATCCTCCCATAGCGATTCTTTTTATTTAAACTTTAATTTGAAGTAAATAACCATCAGCAAAAGTAATGCCGTAACAATATTTGCGACAATTATGGGTGGGCTTTTAATGATTAAACCGTAAACCTCCCACAAACAGACTCCACTTAACATGACCAAATACATGACCAAGGAGACATCTTTAGCTGATTTTAGTTTCCAAATCTTATATACTTGCGGCACAAAAGCAGCAGTGGTCAAAATGGCAGCAATGAATCCAATTATGTCAAGGTACATTAGCCAACAATATTAATTATTTTTCCAGGAACAACGATCACCTTCTTCGGTGTCCTTCCTTGCAGCTGTTCTTGCGTTTGTTTGTCTTGTAATATAATTTCCTCAATTTCTTTTGGCGAAAGATCCAGAGATAATTCTCGGGTGAAACGCATTTTTCCATTGAAAGAGACAGGGTAGTTTTTGGTGCTTTCTACCAAGAATTTTTCTTCATAAACAGGGAAATCAACTTCACTAATCGAACCTTCGTGTCCCAATAAAGACCATAATTCTTCTGCTATGTGCGGTGCAAAAGGAGACAATAACACCGTGAAAGGTTCTAGTATTGCTCGTTGATTGCATTTTTGTGCAGACAACTCATTTAAACAAATCATGAATGCACTGATGCAGGTATTGAACGAAAAGTGTTCAATATCCTCAGTGATTTTTTTTATGGTTTGGTGCAATGTTTTCAATGATTCTGGAGATGGAGTTTCATTCGCTAATCACAACTTCATCCGCTGGTGAAAACAATTTCCATGTTTTTTTTAGGAAGGAATAAACCCCTGACATCCCTGCAGTGTTCCATGGTTTTGCCTGTTCAATAGGGCCCAAAAACATTTCATACATCCGGAGGGTGTCTGCCCCATAATCTTCACAAATTTGATCTGGATTCACAACATTGTATTTAGACTTGGACATTTTCTCTACTTCTCGTCCCACATTGTATACCTCGCCTTCAAGTATAAAAATTGCATCACTGAACTGTGGTTGCCATTTTTTCAACGCTTCACAATCAAGTTCATTTGAAGCATTTACCAAGGAAACATCTACACGAATTGGCTCTACTTCTTGATCCTCAATCAAGCCTTTGGAAAGATATTCTTGGGTTCCCTTTTTACGATACACAAAAGCTGAAGAACCTAATATCATGCCTTGATTGATTAATTTTTTAGCGTATTCCTCAACGGGTAAATACCCTTGATCAAACAAGAACTTTTGCCAAAAACGAGAATACAAAAGGTGCCCTGTAGCATGTTCGCTTCCTCCCAAATACAAGTCAACATCTTGCCAGTAGGCTGCCGCCTCTTTGGAAACAAAGTCGGTTGAATTAGTTGCATCCATATAGCGGTAAAAATACCATGAGCTCCCTGCCCAACCGGGCATAGTATTCATTTCAAGCGGAAAAATTGATTTTTGGTCGATTAAACTATTCGAAACCACCTTTTCACCTTGGGTGTCCCATGCCCATTCGGTTGCGTTTCCTAGTGGAGGTGCACCGTCTGCCGTGGGTAAATAGTTTTCTACCTTGGGTAATTCTAATGGAAGGTGCTTTTCCTCTAAGGGAACTGGAAGGCCGTTTTTATAATACATCGGAATGGGCTCTCCCCAATAACGTTGACGGCTAAAAATAGCGTCTCTTAGGCGGTAATTAATTGTCCCCTCTCCTGTTGCTGTCTTTTCCAAATGAGCGATAACACTCGACATTGCTTCGTCATACTCTAATCCGTTTAAGAAATCAGAATCCTGAAGTTTTATTCCAGCATTTTTATCACTATAGGCCTCTTTAGAAATATCCGTATCCGCGAAAATATTTTTAATTGGAATGTCGAAATGCTTGGCAAAGGCATAGTCGCGTTGATCTCCACAGGGAACAGCCATAACAGCCCCGGTCCCGTAGCCTGCCAAAACATAATCGCCAATCCAAATTGGCACACGTTCTTGCGTTAGCGGATGAGTAGCATAGGCTCCCGTAAAGACACCACTAATGGTCTTAACATCGGCCATACGGTCGCGTTCTGTACGCTGAGAGGTTTGTTCTATATAAGCATCAACGGCTTTTTTTTGCGCTGGAGTAGTGATTTCTTGCACCAAGTCTAATTCTGGAGCAAGGGTCATAAAGGTGACACCAAAAAGTGTATCTGGTCGAGTGGTAAAAACCTCTAGAGATGCCGAGTGATTTTCTACTGGGAAACGCACCAATGCCCCAACCGATTTCCCAATCCAGTTGCGTTGCATTTCTTTAAGTGACTCTGGCCAATCAATTGTTTCCAAGCCTTGAAGCAAGCGTTCGGCATAGGCGCCAATGCGCATACTCCATTGTTTCATTTTCTTTTTGGTCACCGGAAATCCGCCGCGTTCGGAAACCCCGTTNATGATTTCATCATTCGCCAAAACAGTCCCTAAGTCTGCACACCAGTTCACTTCCGTTTCAGAAATATAGGTTAGACGATAGTCCAACAAGATAAGTTGTTGTTGCTCTTCCGAAAAAGAATTCCATTCTTGAGCAGTAAACTGTGCTGTGTTCGATGCGCATTCTGCTTGAATTTTCACGTTCCCTTCTTTTTCAAAAAGAGAAACAAGATCGGTTATACGTTTTGCTTTATCCTCAATTTTATCGTAGTAGGAATGAAATAGTTGTAAGAAGATCCATTGTGTCCACCGATAAAACTTTGGATCTGACGTACGTACTTCTCTACTCCAGTCAAACGAAAAGCCCAAACGATCGAGTTGCTCGCGATAACGAGCAATATTTGTTTTAGTGGTCAACGCTGGATGTTGCCCCGTTTGTATTGCATATTGTTCTGCGGGCAAGCCAAAAGAGTCATATCCTTGCGGGTGAAGAACATTAAAACCAGTATGTCGCTTGTAGCGCGCATAGATATCACTGGCAATATACCCAAGCGGATGCCCAACATGCAAACCTGCCCCAGAGGGATAAGGAAACATATCGAGAATGTAGTACTTTGGTTTATCGGATGAATTGGATGCCTGAAAAGTTTTATTTTCAGCCCAATATTGTTGCCATTTTTGTTCTATATCTTGGAAATTGTAGCCCACGAGAATTAATTTTATAACCCTACAAAAGTAGCGCTAATGGGGGAAAGGAAAAAGTTTATCCAAGGCAAGAATACAATTTGGCCTGTGTTTTGTAATTTTACTGGCAAAGCACACAATAATATTCCATGAAATCAAGAGATACATACCAAAAAAGACGTCTTATTTCCTCCTATTTTTCGGTGGTCATTAGCATTAGTCTTGTGCTCTTCATGGTTGGCGTGCTAGGCATGTTACTGCTAAATTCAAAAAAAGTAGCCGATCATTTTAAAGAGCAAATTGCCTTTACAATATACATCAACGACTCTGCAAAGCCAATTGAAGTTAAGCAACTGCAAAAAAGCTTAGCCCTTCGGAAGGAAACAAAAGTTGCGCGTTTTGTCTCCAAAGAAGAAGCTGCTGAAACTCATGCCAACGATATTGGAGAAGATTTTATGGAATTTTTGGGTTACAACCCCTTGCTGAGTTCCATCGATGTTTATTTTGTTTCTGAATTTGTTTCCCCAGCTTTTTTAGCTGAACTCAAAGAAAATTTTGAAACAAAATCTTATGTCAGCGAGGTAATCTATGATCAACCTCTTTTGGAAATTCTAGATGAAAATATAAAAAAAATCACTCAAGGAATCATTGCGCTGAGCACCGTCTTTATTCTCATTGCGGTACTACTCATCAATAGTTCCATTCGTCTATCGGTGTATTCAAAACGACTCATCATCAAAACTATGCAATTGGTGGGAGCCACCAAGCGTTTTATTCGCCGTCCATTTATTTGGAAACATCTCCAGCTCGGCTTGTTGGGAGCAATACTAGCCTCGGCTGGATTGGGCTATTTGTTATACGAATTAAACATTCGCTTCCCTGAACTCTCCTTGTTGAGTAACCCTACAGAACCTGCACTTATTTTTGGATTTATCCTTTTCATGGGTATTTTTATTACTGGTGCCTGTACTTTTTTTGCCACCCAACGTTTTTTAAACTTAACCACAGATGACGTAAATTAAGCTCCCATGAAAAAAAATCCTTCCACCCAAAAGCAGTTCTTGTTTCAAGCCAGCAACTATCGCATGCTACTCATCGCCATTGCAGTAATTGCCTTGGGATTCATTTTGATGGTTGGCGGAGGAAGCGATGATCCATCCGTGTTTAACCCTGAAATGTTTAACTTCAGAAGAATACGTTTAGCGCCTACTTTGGTTTTAATTGGTTTTGGATTAGCCGCCTATTCCATTTTGATTAATGGGAATAAAAAATGAATGAATTAACAGCCTTGCTTTTAGGAATCGTTCAGGGACTTACTGAATTTTTACCTGTTTCTTCTAGCGGACATTTAGAGCTCGCTAAAGCGCTGAGTTCTGCTCAAAATCTTCCAAAAGAAAGTCTTTTATTCACCATTGTTTTACATGGTGCGACTGCATTGAGTACAGTCGTTGTCTTTCGAAAAGATATTGGAGAACTATTAAAGGAACTCCTAACTTTCAAACCCAGTCCATCGTTCTACTTTTCACTTTACATTGTCATATCAATGATTCCGGCTGCCTTGGTTGGCTTATTATTAGAAGATCTCATTACTTCTTTGTTCAATCAAAACATATTGCTTGTTGGTGCAATGCTGTTATTTACGGGTGGACTCCTTTTTTTGGCTGACCGTGCAAAAGCAAGTACAAAAAACATTAACGCCTCCTCTGCCGTGGTCATCGGTCTTCTTCAAGCTGTCGCCATATTGCCCGGAATTTCGCGGAGCGGAGCGACCATTGCCACGGCTGTTCTACTGGGAATTGACAAGGAAAAAGCTGCGCGATTCTCGTTCCTTATGGTTATTCCACTGATTTTTGGAAGTATGGCAAAAAGCATTCTCGATGCCGACAGCATAAGCTTAAACGACTCTTTATTNCCTATGTTTATTGGCTTTGTGAGCGCATTTATAACTGGTATTATTGCCTGTAAATGGATGATTGCAATTGTCAAAAAAGCACAACTTTCCTACTTTAGTTATTACTGTTTCATCGTTGGAATATTCGCCATTGTTTTAAGTTTACTATGATCATTACAAAAGAAGCTTTTTTAGCTGGACAAGTTATACTAATCAATAAACCCCTGAACTGGACCTCTTTCCAAGTGGTCAATAAAGTGCGTTGGTTGATTCGACAAAAATTCAATATCAAGAAAATAAAAGTAGGACATGCAGGTACCTTAGACCCTCTAGCCACAGGCCTACTAATTATTTGTTCTGGAAAAATGACCAAAGAGATTGATCGATTTCAAGGGCAAGAAAAAGAATATAGTGGTCGTTTCTTGCTGGGTGCCACCACACCCTCATTTGACCTAGAAACAGAAATTAACCAAGAGTTCCCCACCAGTCATATTAACGAAGAAATGATTGAAAGTGCACGGAAAAAGTTTGTGGGAACCATTCAACAAAAACCGCCTGTTTTTTCTGCACTAAAAAAAGAAGGAAAACGTTTGTATGCCTATGCCCGAGAAGGGGAAGCTGTGGACGTCCCTGTGCGTGAGGTTTCTATCGCTAGTCTCCGGTTAGATACTTCAGAATTTCCATCAATTCAGTTCGTAACAAGCTGTAGCAAGGGAACCTACATTCGCTCATTGGCCAATGATTTTGGTGAAACCCTTGAAAGTGGAGCGCATTTAACAAATTTGTGCCGGGAACGTATTGGCGAGTTTCACTTGAATGAAGCCATTTCAATAGAAGAGTTCGAGGAACAATTGAACACCGCAAAAGAAGATATTTCTTCAAAAACAGATTCTTAAATCATCAATAATCATCTCCCATTATTGCTTATATTTGTGGGAACAGAACAATTATGAAATACAATCGTATACTATTAAAACTAAGCGGTGAAGCGTTGATGGGGTCCAAATCTTATGGGATTGATCCNAAGCGTATCAACGAATATGCAGAAGAAATTAAGTTACTCCATTCCAAAGGGGTGGAAATTGCGATTGTTATTGGAGGTGGAAATATTTTTCGCGGAATGGCTGGCTCAAATGAAGGTGTTGATCGAGTACAAGCCGATTATATGGGCATGTTAGCCACCGTAATGAATGGTCTTGCCCTGCAAAGTGCTCTTGAAAATGTTGGTGTACCAACGCGTTTACAAACAGCGCTAAAAATAGAAGCAATTGCTGAACCATACATCAAAAGAAAAGCAACGCGTCATCTCGAAAAAAAGCGCATTGTCATTTTTAGTGCAGGCACCGGAAATCCATTTTTTACCACCGATTCTGCTGCAGTGCTGCGTGCTATCGAAATTAATGCAGATGTTATTTTAAAAGGAACACGTGTAGATGGTATCTACACAGAAGACCCTGAAAAAAACAAAGCAGCCGTCAAGTTCGACACACTCTCTTTTGAAGAAGTATTAAAACGAGGATTAAAAGTAATGGACACCACTGCTTTTACCCTCAGTCAAGAAAATAAACTCCCCATCATTGTGTTTGATATGAACACCAAGGGCAACTTAAGTAAAGTTGTCAATGGAGAAAAAATCGGTACACGTGTAGACTAAATAGCTNAACAATGAACGAAGAATTACAATTTATTTTAGACAGCACCAAAGAAAGCATGAACGGTGCACTTGCGCATTTAGAGAACGAATTATTAAATATTCGTGCTGGAAAAGCCAACCCTGTAATGTTAAAAAGTGTGATGGTTGATTATTATGGCACCCAAACTCCACTGAGTCAAGTGGCCAATGTCAACACTCCCGATGGNAGAACGTTAACCATTCAACCTTGGGAAAAAGCTATGTTAACAGAAATTGAAAAAGGCATCATGATCGCTAACATTGGTTTTAATCCAATGAACAACGGTGAAAGCATTATCATTAATGTNCCTCCNTTAACTGAAGAGCGGCGNAGAGATTTAGCAAAAATGGCCAAGGTAGAGGCTGAAAATGCCAAAGTTAGTGTGCGAAGTGCACGCAAAGAGGCCAACCAAGAAATAAAAAAAAGTGAGAGTTCGGAAGACGAGCAAAAAAATTGCGAAATAGATGTTCAATCTTCAACCGATAACTTCATTCAAAAAATAGACAGTATCCTAGCCGCCAAGGAGAAAGAAATCATGACGGTATAAAAGTCTCCTAGGGCAACCCACGCAATGAAAAGAAAAAATAAATGGAATTTTTGGGAGGGGGTAGCTCGCCTTATTTTACGCAATCGCTTTGCCTTAATTTTAGTGCTGATTGGCGTTACTGGTTTTTGGGTATCGCAATGGCAACACATGCGCTTCACCTTTACAGAAGCAAATTTATTGCCCGACGATCATCCGCAAAACATTCAATACAATGATTTTCTTTCGTTATTTGGAGAAGAAGGCAGTGTTTTACTAATTGCCACTAAGGACCCTGCATTATTTTCAAAAAAAAAGCTACTCGCCTGGAAGGAATTGAGCGAACAACTCAATGCCTACGACGAAATTGATGCTGTGCTATCGATAGACAATGTCAAAGAATTGGTCAAGAACAAGCAAAAGAAAAAGTTTGAATTAGCCCCTGTACTTAAAACGATTCCCGAAGACAGCAGTGCCTTTGCTAAATTTAAACAAAAACTATTTCTCGAACTACCGTTTTATCAAAATCTGCTCTTCAATAAAGATTCTGGAACAGTTCGCATGGCCATTTACATGAATCAAGAGGTGGTTAACAGCTCCGCTCGAAAAGAGTTTGTTTTCGAAACGTTTATTCCTTTGATCGATGCTTTTGAGAAAGAGAATAAAATGAAAATTCATCGATCTGGTATGCCCTATATCAGAACCCTCAATGCCCAAAATATTGTTGATGAAATTGGCCTCTTTGTCTTTGCAGCAATGGGGATTACTTCGTTAATCTTCTTTTTATTTTTCAGATCAATACGCGCCACATTTATTTCAATGATTGTAGTGCTTATTGGCGTTTCGTGGGCACTGGGTACCTTGGGGCTTTTGGGCTACGAAATCACTGTACTGACTGCGCTAATTCCCTCCATTAATTATTGTCATAGGTATTCCAAATTGCATTTTCCTGATTAATAAATACCAGCAAGAAGTTGCCAAACATGGAAATCAAGTAAAATCATTGCGACAGGTCATTGTGAAAATTGGTAATGCCACCTTAATGACCAATTTAACCACAGCTTCTGGTTTTGCAACCTTTATTTTGACCAACAGTAAACTACTCAAAGAATTTGGCGTGGTCGCTTCGATCAACGTCATTGGAATTTTCATTCTCTCTTTGCTTGTCATTCCGATAGCTTACAGTTTTATGCCACTACCCAATAAAAAACACCTGAATCACCTGAATAATAAAACTGTAGATCGTTTTGTCAAATGGATGGAAAACAATGTGCGCCACAAACGTATTAACACCTACATCATTTCGCTNCTTACCCTAATTATTAGCATCATTGGAATTTACNCCATTAATATATCTGGAAGTATTTTGGAAGACATGCCCAAAAAGCAAGCCTTCTTTAAAGACATTCTCTTTTTTGACAAAGAATTTGATGGAATAGTACCCCTCGAGATTTTAATAGACACCAAGCGAAAAGATGGGGTGCTCAAACTTTCTACATTACGACGCATGGAACGGCTGAATGAGAGTATTGCGCAAATTCCGGAGCTGTCGGCACCCACCTCAGTTGTCAATGCCATGAAATATGCAAAACAGGCTTACTACAATGGGAATCCAAATTATTACTCACTACCCAGTCCCCAAGAAAACAGTTTTATTCTGTCCTATTTTGATCAGTCAGATAACAATGAAAATGTGTTGACGAACTACGTAGATGCAACCGGCCAATATGCACGTATGACAACTTACATGACGGATATTGATACCGACCGAATGGAAGAAATTGAAATAGAACTGAATCGCGAAGTGGCTAAAATTTTTCCCGAAGAACGATATAATGTGAGTTTAACAGGAAAAGCGCTGCTCTTTTTAAAAGGGACAAAATACCTTATAAAAAATCTTGTGCTCTCTTTGACCCTTGCCATCTTTTTGATTGCCTTATTCATGGCTTATATGTTCCGATCCTTTAAAATGATAATCATTTCGCTGATACCGAACTTACTTCCCTTACTCATCACAGCAGGAATGATGGGCTTTTTGGGAATACCTCTCAAGCCGTCAACGATTTTAGTTTTCAGTATCGCCTTTGGAATATCTGTGGATGACACCATTCACTTTTTGGCAAAATACCGACAAGAATTGATTGATTCCAATTGGAAAATTCAACGTTCGGTATATGCCGCATTACGCGAAACTGGGGTAAGCATGTTCTACACATCAATTGTTTTATTCTTTGGATTCTCTGTCTTTATGATTTCTAATTTTGGCGGAACGGTTGCCCTTGGTGGTTTGATTTCGATGACCTTGCTATTCGCCATGCTGGCGAATCTTGTGCTTCTTCCCTCTTTGTTAATTTCCCTCAAAGACACTGTTGCTAATGAAGATGTATTAAAGGCGCCAAAAATTCAAATAATTGATCCAGAAGAGGATAAAAAAGCATCCAAAGGAAAAATTAAATAATTAAGCGGATAGCGTATATTTGCATCAAATTTTCATCATGTCAGTAAAAATAAAAGCACTACTCAAGACCGCTCCCGAAGGCCAACAGGTAACCGTACAAGGATGGGTAAGAACTTTTCGTGCCAATCGATTCATTGCATTAAATGATGGGTCAACTTTGGGAAATTTACAATGTGTAGTTGAATTTGAAGATTTTGACGAAGCCTTGCTCAAAGACGTTTCGACCGGAGCAGCGCTTAAGATAACTGGACGATATGTCGAAAGTCAAGGAAAAGGACAAGCGGCAGAAATTCAAGTAGAAGACCTATTGATTCACGGTACTGCTGACCCTGAAAGTTATCCAATACAGCCCAAAAAACACAGCTTTGAGTTTCTTCGCGAGAAAGCTCATTTACGTGTTCGAACTGCAACCTTTAGTGCAGTAATGCGTGTACGTGCAGCCTTGTCTTTTGGAGTACATAAATTCTTTCGAGAAGAAGGATTCCATTATGTCAACACCCCCATTATTACAGGAAGTGATGCTGAAGGCGCCGGAGAAATGTTTCGCGTGAGTGCCTTGGATGCCAAAAACCCACCCTTGGACGAAAACGGAAATGTAGACGTTACACAAGACTTTTTTGGAAAAGAGACCCACTTGACTGTTTCTGGCCAGTTAGAAGCAGAAACCTATGCCATGGGACTTGGAGAGGTCTATACCTTTGGACCTACTTTTCGTGCTGAAAACTCTAACACCACCAGACACCTTGCNGAATTTTGGATGATTGAGCCAGAGATGGCCTTTTTTGACCTGAATGACAATATGGATTTGGCGGAAAAATTCATCAAAAGTGTATTGACCTATGCACTTGAAAACTGTCAGGAGGATCTTACTTTTTTAGATCAGCGCTATGCACAAGAAGAAAGCAGTAAACCCAAATTAGAACGATCTGAAATGGGNTTGTTGGAGAAAATTCAATTTATTGTTGACAATGACTTTAAGCGTGTTAGCTATACTGAAGCCATTGATATTTTAAGAAACAGCAAGCCCAATAAAAAGAAAAAATTCAAGTACATCATTGAAGAATGGGGGGCAGATTTACAAAGTGAACACGAACGCTATTTGGTTGAAAAACACTTTAAAACTCCAGTGATTTTATTTGATTACCCCGCCAAAATTAAAGCCTTTTACATGCGCATGAATGACGATGGAAAAACAGTTCGTGCCATGGACATTTTGTTCCCTGGAATTGGCGAAATGGTTGGAGGTTCGCAAAGAGAAGAACGTTTGGATGTATTGCAAGAGAGAATTAAAGCCATGGGAATTGAAGAAGAAGAATTATGGTGGTACCTAGACCTACGCAAGTTTGGATCGGCACCACACAGCGGCTTTGGTTTAGGCTTTGAACGACTTGTGCTTTTCGCTACTGGAATGGGAAATATACGTGATGTAATTCCTTTTCCGCGCACCCCACAGAATGCTTCTTTCTAACTATCTAAGAAGTTTTACTTATCTTTAGTTAAGACTCCCCAATTATGCTAAAACAACAACTTCAACTCAAACTTTCGCAAAAACTGTCTCCTCAGCAGATTCAGTTAATGAAGTTGATTCAACTACCTACACTTGACTTTGAACAACGTTTGCAAAACGAACTTGAAGAAAATCCTGCTCTTGAAACAGGAAAAGAAGAGGTTGCTCAGGAAGATTCGTATGAAAACGAATTTGAGGAAAATGCAGAGGTTATCGACACCCAAGACATTGATATCGACGCCTACTTGAGTGACGATGAAATTCCCTCTTATCGTTTAAATGCCAATAACTACAGTTCGGATGATGAAGAAAAGAGTACACCTATTTCGGGTGGAATCAGTTTTCATGAAATGCTTACAACTCAAATTGGATCATTAATTCTATCTGAAAAAGAAGAGATGATTGCCGACTTTATTGTTGGAAGTATTGACGAGAGCGGATATCTACGGAGATCTATTGAAGACTTAATGGATGATTTGGCCTTTACACAAAGTCTAATTGTGGATGCAAGTGAAATTGAAGATGTATTGGAAAAAGTACAAGGAATTGATCCACCGGGAGTAGGTGCTCGAGATTTACAAGAATGTCTATCGCTACAATTGGAACGAAAAGAGTTGAGTGTACCCATCATCATGGCAACGAAGATTGTTAATGAAGCGTTTGAGCTTTTCTCTAAAAAGCATTACACCAAAATGCAAGACAAATTTGATGTAGATGAAAACTTACTCAAACAAGGCCTAGACGAAATCGAAAAACTCAACCCCAAGCCGGGGGGGACAATGTCTGGAGTGTTTCAAAANACCCATATCGTCCCAGATTTTCTGCTCACCATTGACAACGGAGAAATCNATGTTGTCATTAACCGAAGAAACGCACCTGAATTACATGTTTCTTCTTCTTACCAAGAAATGATGAAGGGCTATAAAGAAGCCTCGACCAAATCTAAATCACAAAAAGAAGCCGTTCAGTTTATTAAGCAAAAACTAGATGCTGCCCAATGGTTTATCGATGCCATTCAACAACGTCATCAAACCCTTCAACTCACCATAAACGCCATTGTAAAACATCAGTACGAATATTTCCTTACTGGAGACGAGCGCATGTTAAAACCAATGATCTTAAAAGATATTGCTGAAACCATTCAGATGGATATTTCCACCATATCACGTGTTGCAAACAGTAAGTATATTGACACCCCTTATGGAACTAAACTACTGAAAACTTTTTTCTCTGAGTCGTTGACAAATTCCGAAGGCGAAGAAGTTTCCACCATAGAAATAAAGAAAATCTTGCGAACTCTTATCGAGCAAGAAGACAAGAAGAAACCTTTAGCAGACAATGCTTTGTCGAAAGAATTACTCGACAAAGGCTATAAAGTTGCACGAAGAACGGTAGCCAAGTACAGAGAGCAGATGCACTTCCCTGTTGCACGACTCCGAAAAGAGTTATAGAAGATAAAAAATCAAGCCAACTTGAACTGGATAAATATTAGGGCGAATTCCTTCCTGGGTTTGAACAGCACTCGATAAGAATGGGGTTAGTCCATAAGAAAAACGCAAATTCCACGTATTAAAACCAACCGAAAGAGACAGCGAATGCTGCCACTCCTCAATTTGATCGTCTATTTTAAATGATCGTCCAAAAAAGGGCTTGTAGGTCGGTAAGAACTGATAACTCAATCGATAGCCCAAATAAATACGCCAGAAACGATAATTATCAATAGTAGATGTTCGCCATCTTAGCTCAATAGGTAATTGTAGTTGATGAAAAGAAAATGTGTTGCGAAGAGAAACCCCATTAGATGGAAAAGAATAACTAAACTCATTTTCATTTTTTCGAACATTTAAATTATTTACCAAGCGTTCAAAGCCGTATCCCAATCCAATTGCAATGGCCTTATCACCTTTCTTGGTGAATGAAAAGTCACGTAAAAATCCAGCATGAATACTCCGTGAAAAACCATTTTCTTGGAAGGAATTTATATCGTTTGCTTGAATAATAAAATTAACATCTATGTAAAATTGATCTTCATTATATGATAGACTATCCTTTTCTTGCCCCAATAAAAGGCCAATAAAAAAGAAATAAAAAAGGAAGAAAAATGCTTTCATGTTGTAAAGGTACAATTTTGAAAGAGTAAGGGTAAAAAAAAAGCACCCTAGTGGGTGCTTTTTATCTTTCAATGAAAAGATTAGTTGATATTCTGTGTGTAATCTCCTACACGAGTTGTGTAGTTAATTTTTAAGGCATTTACTTTACGTAATTCCTGCTTAATATCAGTAATCAATCCCATATTAGTATCTCCATCTACTTTTAAAGCAGTGGTAAGCACATTTTGTAATTCTTGACGCTTGGAAGCGCGTTCTGCTAGAACAAAAGCAGCCACATCGCCCACATCAGCAAACTTATCATTTAGCTGAATACGCGCTTGAGATCCATACTTATCTGAATATCTACCCGAAGGTTTCCCAGCATAGATATACATCACCCGGTCCTTCTTGTCCAATTTTTGGATTTGATCGGCAGCAGGGAGTGAATTTTGAACCATTAAGGTACTGTCCCGCATAACGGTAGCTACCATAAAGAAAAACAAAAGCATGAAAACGATATCCGGAAGGGAAGCCGTTGAAATAGCGGGCAATTCGCCTCCTTTTTTCTTTTTAAATTTTGACATACGTTGTGTTTTTAATTGGTTTTACTCGGCTCGGCTTCAGAGAGCTTTTGCGGATACATGTTCTTCACTTCGTCTAACTTGGGCTTGAGTTTAGCTTTTTCGTTAGCTGTTGTACGTGGGTCACTGTAACGCTTTTGGGCTTCTGTGTAGCTCATTCCAGCCATTGGATTTAGGAGAGCAAACTCACGATCACGAAGGTCGTTGTATGCAGCTACTAACTCATTTTGAACGGCGATATACACCTTGTAAGATGTTTCTCTATCGTTCTTTAATGAAATAATGGCTTTTTCCGGATTATCCGACGAACTAGTATCTCTTTTTCCTTTACAGTAATCACAGGCTTCTTCACCTTGACCACCACCATTGTCTAGAAAGGCCATCGCCGCTTGGCGCACTTCGCTAATATCCATTAATTCTTCTTCAACCAACAAACGGTTATCCTTGTTCACAACCACCGTAAAAATATTACGTTGCTTAATGACAGGGGGATCAACAACCTCATCGGTTGGAGGTAACTTACGGTTGATTCCAGAATCGGTTTCGATCGTAGTGGTAACTAGGAAGAAAATCAATAGCAAGAAAGCGATGTCTGCCATCGACCCTGCATTTACTTCAGGTGCAGCTCTTTTTGCCATATCTTATCTATTAATTAAACGTTTAGCTCCTGCATATGCCATAGCACCTACTGCAATAGCAGCTAGGTAATAGAATACGCGAATTCCTGTTTCTACCCAACGAGCACTAGAAGCAGAAAGTACTTCACCGTCTTTTAAGGCAGTTTCTTCACCGCTAGACAATGCAAAGGCAAGTCCAACAACTACCAATAGGAAACCAACAGAAATTACTGCTTTTTTCAGCTTTTCTTTATCACCAAATAAGGTAATCAAAGAAAAGATAACGGTAGCTGCAACAGCTATGATAAGGATTATTTGTGCAATGCTAATTAATGGCGATACTGTACCATAGTCTCCCATAGAAGCAGCCATTTTTATTTCTTCATCTCCAGTACTCATGATTCTAAGAAGAAATACTACTCCTAGAACACCAAAGATACCAGCGACGATTTTTACTATTTTTTGAAAATTCATAATTTACATTGTTTAATGGAAGGTTCTTACTTCTTGTGCGCCACAAGGATGTCAACTAATGTAATGGAAGCATCTTCCATATCGTTAACAATACCATCGATTTTTGCAACAATGTAGTTATAAAATACTTGAAGAATGATTGCTACAACAAGTCCGAATACAGTTGTTAAAAGAGCTACTTTAATACCTCCTGCAACTAACGAGGGTTGCATGTCTCCTGCTGCTTCAATTTTATCAAATGCTTGAATCATTCCAATTACTGTTCCCATGAAACCAAGCATTGGTGCCAAGGCAATAAATAAAGAAATCCAAGAAACGTTTTTCTCTAATTGTCCCATTTGAACACCACCATAAGCNACTACTGCCTTTTCTGCACTTTCAACGCCTTCATCTACACGATCAAGTCCTTGATAGAAAATTGAGGCAACGGGTCCTTTAGTATTACGACATACTTCTTTTGCGGCTTCTACTCCACCACTAGATAATGCTTCTTCAACACCATCTGTTAATTTTTTTGTGTTTGTTGAAGCAAGGTTTAAAAAGATAATTCTTTCGATAGCAATCGCTAAACCAAGGATCAAACAAATTAAAACGATTCCCATAAATCCTGGGCCTCCTTCGATAAAACGTGTTTTCAATTCTTGTGTGAAAGAAGCTTCTGCAGCTACATCAGCTTGCTCGTCTTCTTGAANAATCGTTGAAACGGTAAGATTGTTTAGNTTAACTGTATTGGCATTAACGGCTGATGTTGCCATGAACATGCTCATTACAAGGGAAACGAATAGTTTTTTCATTTTGATGAATTTTTGTTCTTAATTGTTAAAGGTTTAAAGATATAAAAAAATATGATTTACAATAAAAATTAGTGAAAGACTGTACACTTTATTTTTATTCCATCATTAAGGGCTAAAAAAGAGTCCTTTAAAGGCATTAAATCAAATACAATGCCGAAGAATTACCTCTTATTTATTTGATCAACTCATAAAACAGTTTACATATTATAGACACCACCATTAATGTCTAGGGTAGCTCCAGTAATGAATCCATCATATTCGGAAGCAAGATAGATCACCGC
>JGI26088J50261_1000609_pt1 | contig 20552 bp, 20 predicted proteins | sample SaaInl1SG_22_DNA_FD_50261 | JGI IMG/M metagenome (IMG submission 50261)
GGCTCGGGCGCCGCCAGGTCAACGACCCTGCGCTCGGCGCAGCCGAGCGCAGGCCTTCAGAGGAAAAATCCATCCAAGCAGTATCTCCGATCCATGCTGCATTGGGCGAGGTCAAGGAGTCGGAAATGCGGTGGAATTGGCCACAGATGGTGTTAGAAATGAGGCAAATCAAAAAGGTTAGTGCGAGACGAAACAAGGGGCTTTTCATACGGCGGATTAGGTTTAGCTTTGTAGGGTTCTAAATAAGTTAGTGCATTTATGAGAATTGCAGTAGTGGGCGCTACCGGAATGGTGGGCCAGATCATTTTGAAAGTTTTGGCGGAGCGCAGTTTCCCGGTAACAGAGTTGATTCCTGTCGCATCTTCAAGAAGCGTGGGTAAGACGGTGATCTTTGGAGGCCGCGATTGGACCATCAAAAGCTTAGAGGATGCCGTTGCCGCTGCACCGGATTTAGCCTTGTTCTCAGCGGGTGGAAACACCTCTTTGGAGTGGGCGCCTAAGTTTGCTGCGGTAGGTACGCGAGTGGTAGATAACTCGAGCGCATGGCGTATGGACCCTACCAAGAAGTTGGTAGTTCCTGAGATCAATGCCGATGTATTGACCCAGGAGGATATGATCATCGCCAACCCTAACTGTTCAACCATTCAACTAGTAGTCGCACTTAATCCATTGCACCAGGCCTATGGTGCGAAACGTGTATTGGTGAGCACTTATCAGAGCGTCACTGGAACGGGTAAAGCAGCTGTAGACCAGCTCGAAGGTGAGCGTGTGGGGGATGATGTGGATATGGTGTATCCGTACAAGATTGACCGCAACTGTATTCCGCACTGCGATATTTTCCTAGATAACGATTACACCAAAGAAGAAATGAAGATGACCCAAGAGACCGTAAAGATTATCGGTGATGAGGGCATCAAATTGGCCGCGACTGCAGTTCGTGTGCCTGTTCAAGGCGGACATAGTGAGAGCGTGAATGTGGAGTTTGAGCGTCCCTTTGATATCGTAGATGTTAAGAAGCTTTTGAGCGAAACGGATGGGGTTACCCTTCAAGACCAGCCAGAATTTAATACGTATCCAATGCCGCTTATGGCAGAAGGCAAGGACGACGTTTTCGTGGGCCGATTACGCCGCGATTTTACCACGGACAATGCACTTAACATGTGGGTGGTCAGCGATAACCTGCGTAAAGGGGCTGCAACCAACACCGTTCAGATTGCTGAAGTGCTCTTGAAGAAGGGCTTTGTGAAGAACTAAATCTTTTTCACACTTCGTTGGCTGAATAGCGGAACAGGTGGCCTCCTTTTTGTGTTAATCCATGTATGAAGATTAAAGTATTAGCAATGGCTGTGCTCGGGTTGACTCTGAGCTGTACAGCACAAACCAACAAGAAAATGAGCGATGCGTACGCAATGGCGGTTATTCCAGAGCCTGCCGAGGGACAAGAAGTAGCTGTTTTAGCTTCGGGGTGTTTCTGGGGAACAGAATACTACTTACAGAAAGTACCTGGCGTAACGGCAACGACCTGCGGCTATACTGGTGGTGTGGTGAAAAATCCTACCTACCGCGAAGTGTGTACCAAACGCACTGGACATTATGAGGCGGTGCACGTAGTCTTTGATCCAGAGCAGGTGAGTTTTGAGGAATTGGCCCGTGTATTTTTTGAGACCCACGACCCAACCCAGCGCGACGGTCAAGGCCCGGATATTGGCCCTCAATACCGCAGCGCAGTATTCTTCCAAAATGAAGCACAACGCGAAGTAGCACAGAAACTCAAGGACCTGCTGATTGCAAAAGGGTACGATGTTGCCACGGAAATTCTTCCTGCCGCTGAATTCTATTCCGCGGAAAACTACCACCAAGATTATTACGACAACAAAGGAGGTACTCCTTATTGCCACGCTCCTAGAAAACTCTTCTAGTCGAGTACTATCCATAAAAAAAGCCCGAGCAGATGCTCGGGCTTTTTATTTGAAAAATATTTGATGTTACTCAGCTGGAGCTTCTAAAACGAAGTCTTCCATGAATTTCGTGGTGTATACACCTTCACGGAACTTTTCATTCTTTATCAATTGTTGGTGGAACGGAATGGTCGTTTTAACACCTTCAATGATGAATTCGTCCAAAGCACGTTCTAGTTTGTCCAAAGACTCCTCACGAGTACGAGCAGTGATGATGAGTTTGGCAATCATAGAGTCGTAGTATGGAGGGATGGCGTATCCGCTATAACAATGTGTATCTAAACGAACACCATGGCCTCCGGGCGCATGGAATGACGTAATTACTCCAGGCGAAGGACGGAAGTCGCTAAACGCATCTTCTGCGTTAATACGTACCTCAATACTGTGCATTTCCGGGAAGTAGTTCTTTCCAGAAATCGGCTCTCCAGCAGCTACCTTTATTTGCTCTCGGATAAGATCAAACCCAACAACTTGTTCAGTGATTGGATGTTCTACCTGGATACGTGTATTCATCTCCATGAAGTAGAAGTTTCTATCCTTATCTACTAGGAACTCTACAGTACCCGCGCCTTCGTAAGCAATATATTCTGCCGCTTTCACGGCTGCTTCACCCATTTTCTTACGGAGTTTATCCGTCATAAATGGTGAAGGTGTTTCTTCAACCAATTTTTGGTGGCGACGTTGTACGGAACAATCGCGCTCACTTAAGTGACAAGCTTTTCCGAAGCTGTCGCCAATAATTTGGATTTCAATATGACGCGGCTCGAGAATAAGTTTCTCCATGTACATGCCGTCGTTACCAAAGGCAGCTGCAGCTTCACGGCGAGCACTGTCCCATGCGCCTTGAAGTTCGCTCTCTTCTAGGATGGCACGCATACCCTTACCACCACCACCTGCGGTCGCTTTGATCATGACTGGGTAGCCTATTTCACGGGCTTTGGTCACTGCGTCTTCATAGGTTTCAAGAATACCTTCAGAACCTGGTACACACGGTACACCTGCTTCTTTCATGGTTTCTTTGGCCGTAGCCTTATCTCCCATTTTATCAATCTGGTCACCAGAAGCACCGATAAACTTGATGCCGTGCTCCGCACAGATGCGTGAAAACTTCGCGTTTTCACTCAAGAAACCGTATCCAGGGTGGATAGCATCTGCATTGGTGATCTCTGCAGCAGCAATAATATTTGGAATGCTGAGGTAGCTTTCAGACGATGCCGCAGGGCCAATACATACTGCCTCGTCCGCGAAACGAACGTGCAATGAATCTGCATCTGCCTTAGAATAAACGGCCACCGTTTTGATGCCCATTTCTTTACAGGTGCGAATCACGCGAAGAGCGATCTCACCCCTGTTGGCAATGAGTACTTTATTAAACATAACGAGTGTGTTTTCGTGAGATTACGAAGGATCAACCAAGAACAATGGCTGATCGTATTCGATAGGGCTCTGATCGTCAACTAATACCTTAACAATCTTACCACTTACTTCACTTTCAATCTCGTTGAAAAGCTTCATTGCTTCAACGATACATAGTACATCACCTGGCTTAATCTCAGAACCTACTTTCACGAAAGCATCTTGGTCTGGAGATGGGCTACGGTAGAATGTACCGATCATTGGAGACTTTACTTCTACATATTTACTGTTGTCCTCTGCAGGAGCTTCAGCAGCAGGTGCAGCGACCGGAGCAGGCGCAGCAGCAACCGGCATAGCAGCTTGTGGAGCTACAGTTTGAATGATAGTTGGCTGATCAGAACCTTCCGATGCAGTTTTAATGTTAATCTTGAAATCTTCTGTTTCTAGACTCACTTCTTGAGCGCCACTTTTTGCAACGAATTTGATGAGTGCTTGGATTTCTTTCAAGTCCATGTTCTTGTGTATTTATGAATATGAATTTACGAGTTATTTTTTATCGATAGCCCATTTGACCCACATGGCTCCCCATGTAAATCCGCCACCGAAGGCTGCGAAGAAGATGTTATCACCTTTCTTAAACTTATCTCTTGAGTCCCAAAGACCCAAAGGAATGGTCGCAGACGTAGTATTTCCGTAGTTCTGAATGTTGATTACTACTTTCTCGCTGGTCAATCCCATACGACGAGCAGTAGCATCAATGATTCTCAAGTTGGCTTGGTGAGGAACCAAATAGGCAACATCGTCACCTGTAAGTCCATTCTTCTCGAGAAGTTCTGCGGAAGTATCTGCCATTCGACTCACGGCGAAGCGGAATACACTTTGCCCTTCCTGTCGGATAGCATGTTGTTTATTATCTATGGTTTCGTGTGAAGGAGGAAGGAACGATCCACCTGCTTCGATGCGCAAGAAATCACGACCGGTTGCATCAGTACGAAGGATTTCGTCCTGTACACCCAAACCTTCATCATTAGGCTCCATGAGTGCAACACCACATCCATCTCCAAATAAAATACACGTGGTACGGTCAGTGTAGTCTACGATAGAACTCATTACATCTGAGCCTACTACTAAAACTTTCTTGTATTTGCCGGATTCTATATATGCCGCTGCATTACTAACAGCATATAGGAAAGAAGAACATGCTGCCTGTAAATCATAGGCATAGGCGTTCTTGGCTCCAATTTCTTGTGCAATATATGCTGAGGTAATGGCCACTGGCATATCACCAGTTACCGAAGCTAGAATCACGAGGTCAACGTCTTCTACGCTAACTCCGTACTCTGCTTTCATAGCTTCAACGGCTTTGATCGCTAGATACGAGGCACCTCGGCCCTCTTCTGGTTTAAGGATGCGACGCTCCTTAATTCCGGTGCGAGTAGTAATCCATTCGTCATTGGTTTCGACCATGGTTTCTAACTCGGCGTTCGTTAGAACATACTCAGGAACATACCCTCCGATCGCTGTAATTGCTGCTTTCATCGTGTTTCGTTGTGTGGGCTAAAATAGGCGGTCTATTTTTAAAACCTCATTTAAAACAGAAAAAGTAGCCTTTTNAGGGGCTACTTGTCTGTAAATCAATGATTTGAANGTCTAGGCTTATGCCTTTTCCATTACCACTTTACCCTTGTAGTAAAGTTTTCCTTCGTGCCAGTGTGCACGGTGGTAAAGGTGTGCTTCGCCAGTAGTAGGGCAAATCGCTAATTGCTGATCGGCCGCTTTGTAATGAGTTCTGCGCTTGTCTCTTCTCGTGCTTGACTGTCTGCGCTTAGGATGTGCCATATCTAATACTATTTATTATTCAACAAGTTTTTTAATTGATCCCATCGAGGATCAGTCTCTTTTTCATTTTCTTCTTCGTCTTCAATGAAATCTTCTAGACCGTTACCAGCATTTGGACCGTTTAGTTTAGGAGGTATACTAAGCACCACCAATTCGTAAATGATCTGCGAGACATTGAACGAATGCTCGCCGTGAGGGAGGATGAGAAGCTCATCATTTTCGTCGTTGTACTCATCGCCAAATTTCACCTGCATCTCGAAACTGTTTGTCAGTTTTTGAGTGAAAGGTTCATTGGTTACATCACAAGGTGCTGTGATGGATCCATTAAAAGTGAAGTCTAAATCAAAGACAGTTTCACTTTTCAACATCTTCATCGACACTACTCCTTGTAGATCGCTGTAATCTGAGAATTCAAAAAGTTCAAAGAACGTATCATTCAGAGCATATTCAAACTCGTGATTGCCAAGCTTTAAGCCACTGAATGATATGGTAAAGTCTTTGGTCTTCATTAGTTCCCCATCTGAATGAGCGTGCAAAGATATTCAAATTGTTGAAAACTTCTAATGCTTCTCCTTTTGTTTTTTGAGAGGGTTAGCGGTTATCTCATCATATACCTTTCGGCTATTCACAATATCAATGGCAGCAAACAAGGAAGTTCTAAAAGAGCTTTCATCTGCTTTATTCTTACCAGCTAGGTGCATTGCTGTACCGTGATCTGGCGAAGTACGAACGATGGTGAGTCCTGACGTGTAGTTTGTACCACTACCCATTGCAAGCGCTTTAAACGGTACAAGGACTTGATCGTGGTACATTCCTAGTACTGCATCGAACTTTTGATCGTAGCCTTGTCCGAAGAAACCGTCTGCTGGATATGGACCTTTAACAATAGCACCTTTAACATCTGCCTTTTCAATTGCAGGCTTAATAATTTCTGCTTCCTCGCTGCCAATGGTTCCCATTTCACCTGCGTGCGGATTGAGACCGAGAACAGCGATTGTTGGTTTCACACAGCCGAAATCGCGCTTCAAGCTTTTTGCAAGGAGTTCGATGGACGCAGTAATTTTTTCTTCTGTCAAGGTTTCCGCGATCTTACTTACCGGAACATGGCCTGTAACGGTTGCCACTTTAAGCTGCTGCGAAGCCAAAATCATTAATACCTCGTCACCGAAAGCTTCAGCTAGATAACCTGTATGCCCAGAGAATCCTTCTACTGAGGCCGCAATATTGTGCTTGTTTATTGGGGCGGTTACAATCGCATCAATCATACCAGCTTTCGCTGCTTCAATAGCCGCGTCAATACTTTTAAGTGCATACAAGCCGCTTACATCTGTTGGACTGCCTAAACTTAATTCAACATTGTCGTCCCAAACATTGACCAAATTTGCCTTCTTGTCTTTAATGCTATCAATATCATCGCAAATAAAGAAGTTGAATTCTTTATTGTTGAGCGCGTTCTTATGATATGATGCTACTTTACTGGAAGCGAAAACAACAGGCGTGCACAGATCGAGAAGCTCTTTATTTTCTAATGTCTTGATAATGACTTCAAGGCCAATACCATTGAGGTCGCCACAGGTAATTCCTATAGTTGGTTTTTCAAAAACGGGTAGCTGCGCATCTTGGGCTTCACTTCGCTGAACATCATCGTTGAATAAGTCCGCTTGTTCTCGCAATAGCCCCGCTTCTTCTTCAGTAACCGGAGTCGCCTTAACATCCTTCGCAGGAGTTTTTTGCTTGTTTCTATTGCGGTTGCGGTTGCGGTTTTTGTTGCGGCCTTTTTCTTCAGGAGCACCTTCACCCTCTTTTTTGGCAGCTACTTGATTCTCCCTAGGCTCTTTGGAATCTTGACCGCCATCTTCTTTTGGCTTGCGGCTTTTATTCCTGTTTCTATTGCGATTTCTATTGCGGTTGCGGTTATTTCCTTCGCGACCCTCGCCTTTATTCTCGCTCTTTGGAGCGTTTTCTTTGTTATCGCTCATTAGTAGTTGCTTAGGAAGTCAAAGAGTAGACGTACTCCAATACCAGTTCCACCTTCTACTTGGTACCCCACACGCTTACCAAGGTGCGCGGGACCAGCAATGTCGAGGTGGATATATGGATAGTCTGTAAAATGTTCAAGGAATTTTCCTGCTGTGATGGCTCCTGCTTCTGCGCCGCCAATGTTTTTGAGGTCAGCAATTGGACTCTTCAATAGATCCTTGTATTCGTCCCAGAAAGGGAATTCTACAACGCGTTCGCGTGTTTTGAATCCGCTTGTTTGAAGCGCTTCCATTTTCTCTTTAGGAGCATTTCCCATGCCAACAATGGCGTAACGACCAATGGCACGTGCTGCTGCACCAGTTAATGTAGCAAGATCAATGACCAATTCTGGATTGTAACGCTTTGCATACACCAAAGCATCAGAAAGTATCAAGCGGCCCTCTGCGTCTGTGTTTAGAACTTCAACTGTTGTTCCGTCTGAAATGGTAATGACATCACCTGGAGTTACAGCATTCATGCCTGGACGGTTGTCTGTGGCGGGAACTAGACCAATGACGTGAACGGGAAGCTTTGCTTCTGCAATCGCACTCATGGTCCCAATAACCGCAGCAGCTCCACCCATATCACTCTTCATGGTATCCATAAAGTTGCTCGGCTTCAAGCTAAGGCCACCGGTATCGTAGACTACACCTTTTCCTACGAGGACAATTGGCTTTTCGTTAGAAGCCCCTTCGCCCTTGTATTCCATAATGGTGAATGTTGGTGGTTCTGGTGAACCGTAATTCACACCGAGTAGTCCGCCCATCTTTAGGCTCTCAATTTGCTTTTTCTCAAGAACTTCAACGGTGAAGCCATGACGCTTGCCTGCCTCCTTTGCTTCTTCAGCTAATCTTGTTGCAGTAAGATCAATTACTGGACGGTTTACAAGATCACGAGCCAAGAGGGTTCCGAGGGTTGCATTTTTAATGCGTTGAATATCATCTGCGTTCTCATCTTCAACTAGAAGTTGTACCATGCTGTTACGGCGCTTGTGTGCGTCGCTGAAGAATTTTAGGAATTGGTAATTACCTAAAACAGCTCCTTCAGCTACTTCTGCTTGGTAAGGACCTTCAAGTTTTACGCGGTCTATACCGAGACCGTTTGCCTTACTTGCAAGAGCGTTTCCTGCAAGGCGCATTTTTTCAGTGCGCTCGTTCGTGTCCAATTCTTTGCTGATCTGAAATGCCCAGATGGTGTTTGAGCCGTCTTGCAGCTCCATCCAACTTTCTTCGAACTTCGAACCGAAGGCTTCGATACGGGCTTGTAGCGCTTCTGAAATGCTTAGGTTATCTCCTTTTTTGTAAACAATTGCCACTGGGCCATTGTAATCAGGAGTATAGGTAGTGATGTTCATAGTAGAAACAAGATTATCTGTCAAATGTACTATTTTAACCAACCATAAAGAAGTCCTCCATGTTTACCGGAATAATTGAAAATTTAGGCACTGTAGCAAAGGTTGAGAAGAGCCAGACGAACCTAGAATTGTATGTGGAATCTACTTTGGCTTCGGAGCTTAAAATAGATCAAAGTGTTGCGCATAATGGTATCTGCCTAACAGTAGTAGAAATTTTCGGTGACCGTACATATCGAGTAACGGCTATCGACGAGACTATTGCTAAAACCAACATAGGAGACTTAAAAGAAGGCGATAAAGTCAATATTGAGCGTTGCATGACCATGGGGGCTCGACTTGACGGGCACATTGTTCAAGGTCACGTTGACCAGATTGGTATATGCGAAAATGTTGAGGAGCAAGATGGCTCTTGGATCTACTCATTTTCCTACGATCCTTCCCTTGGAAATGTCACTGTAGAGAAAGGTTCTATCACTGTTAATGGGACTTCGCTGACTGTCGTTAATTCCATGGAAGGCGGTTTCAGCGTGGCCATAATTCCTTATACCTACGAAAACACCGTGTTTCACACCCTACGTAAAGGAGATAGAGTTAACTTAGAGTTTGATGTCATCGGGAAATATGTGGCCCGGATGATGGAAGGCTACAAGAAATGAGAAAACTCAATAAAATTGGTGTTTTAGACGACGAACGCATTGCCGTTGATGGTTTGGTTTATCAGCTGAAGAAGCTGGTCGACGGGGTAGATGTTCAAGGATTCATGTATGCGCAGCCCTTCGTTGAATGGTGTAAAGAATGCAAGCCTGGATTAGTTTTTTTAGACATGGAGATGCCCGGTGCTCTTGGTTTAGATGTTGCTAAGGAGATTAAGCCATTCGTAGGAAATATTGTTTTTGTAACTGCCCATAGCCATTACAGCTTGGACGCTTTTGAAACGGCAGTAGATTACATCCTAAAACCTGTCATTAAGAGTAGACTTCAGCAATGTCTTGAGAAGATTGCAGCCCTAGACCCTGTTCCAGTATTTGAGGATTTACGTGTGAAGTTACCAGTCAAAGGTTCATACGAGTGGGTGAAAGAGAGCACTATTATTATGTTGGTGGGTCAACGCAATTATACCAATGTCGTTTTAGAAAATGGCGAAAGCCACCTTGTGGCTAGAACATTAAAAAGTTTCTCAGAAGGATTAAGTGAGCGATTCTGGCGTGTCCATAAGAGTATTATCGTTAGAAGCGATGCAGTATTGAATATACAATGGGGCACGAAGCCGAAATTAACCTTGTCGAATAAGCAGATCGTGGATGCTTCAAAAGCTAGATTAGATGAATTGGGGGTTAAGCCTTAGGTATTTAGTAATCGCATTAGCTTCAGTTACACTTTTAGCCTGTCAGCAAGAGGATGTACGTGTACCGTCTTGGTTAAGTCAAGCAGAATTTAGAAAGCAGGTTGGGGATTTCGAATTTTTAGAAGAAAAATTAAACAGTCCTAGAGCCTTAGATCGTGCGTATGCAGGATTAAAATTGGTCAGATCTAAAGTTAAAGATGATACGGAGTACGGAGAAGGTCTGCGCTATTTGGGGGCGATAGAAAAGGATTTAGAGTCGCTAGGTATTGATTCTCTTATTGCAGAGGCCAATTATCTGAAAGCTCAGATTTATTGGTCCTTGGGTTTGGATAAAAGAAGTGTATTGGAGTTCTCTCAAATGGCCATTGATAAGGCAGTTGGCGGACGAAAATTCGTCTATCTGGGAAATCATAGTACCTATTTGTTGGAGTTAGGGAAGTATCAAGAGGTTATTGATTTACAGGGTCAGTTACAGGAGGTGTATCTCGCTAATGGTAATAATATTAGTGAGGCTATGGCAGTAGAGGCCTTTGCATATTTTGGTCTTGCACAACAAATGGAGTTAAAGGCTGCGGATCTAGAGCTGGAAATTGATTTCGAGGGAAATACAGGTGTGGAATACCCTGAAGGTATTCAAAGTAAGATGGATATGGCACTGAGCTTAATGCGCAGTTCCTTAGACAGCATTGATGGCATTCCGGATGTTATTGATAAGGAACATGTTTATTTGAAGGCGCTTGCTTTGGACGTGCTTTCAAAAGAAGAGCGCTATCAATGTTTACAGTTCGCAAAAGAGAATAATCTCTACAAATTAGAGACAGCATTGCGCGCTGGTAAGGCCGAGATTTCTTAGAGTTCGGCGAATCTAGAGAAGAAGGATTGTTGCGCTTTAATGAAGCCCTCGCCAAGGGATTGGAGCGGGAACGTGAGTTGAAGCAGCAAATTGCTAACTATGAGGCGAGGCGAGCGCAAATAGATCGAGAATTTGCTGCTGAGAGAGCCGCCCTGAGACAGAATTCGTATTTGACTTTGCTCTTTGCAGCACTTTTCATTTTACTCATTTCGATCATCTTTTTTCGGGCGCAGAATTCTGCGAATCAGGCCAAGCTGGAGAAGCAAGATTCCAGTATTCTATTAGCGAACTATAAAAACAGGATTAGGCCCCATTTTCTATTCAATCAGTTGAACAATGTAAATGGCTTTATTAGTCAAGAGAAATGGGATGAGGCTCAAGAGTACATCGGCTTGCTAAGTGTTCATTTGAGAAGTATTCTCGAAAATTCTGAAGAGGATAAAACGGTAGTTCAGTTGGAATTTGATCGGATTAAGAATTACGTAGCACTGCAGCAGAAAAGTAGTTTTGCGCATGTAGACTTTCAGTGTGAGCTGGACATGAAATCGGCCAATATTAAAATACCAAGTGGTTTGCTTCAACCGCTCATTGAGAACAGTTACAAGTATGCAGGAAATGCTTCTGAGAAGAATTCTTGGATAAAGCTCACGGGAAAGACTATCGGAGATGCGCTGACCATTACTGTTGAGGATTCTGGTTATGGCTTTCTTGAGAGAGTGCCGGGAACTGGTAGTGGTCTATCTTTAGTGAAAGAGCGAATAGAGTTTAATAAGTCGAAGAGTAGACGCCCAGAGTTGTGGGGAATTGAAATCGATTTTAATAAAAGAAAAAGCACCGTGAAACTCACGATGCCTTCAAAATTGGTCTGATTAAACCCTTCGGNTTGTTGTTTGGTTTTTCAAACATATGAGGATTATCACANATAGACNCTGTAGACTTATCGTAGCGCAAATAGACTTATCGTAGCGCAAACTTTCTCACATCCATATTCCCTCCACAAAGGATAATTCCAGCTTTTCCATGCGTTTTCAGTTTGATAGCTGCTGCCATGCCAGTTCCTGCGGAAGGTTCTATGAGCTGTTTCGTGGTTTCAAGGCAGGTGTGCCATCCGTTTTCAATCTCTTCTTCCGTCAATAAAACGATCTCGTCTACGTATTTCTGGATGATCGGGAAATTCTTGTGACCTAAGGAGGTCCTTAACCCATCTGCGATGGTATTTGGTTGGCTTACTGGGGTCCAATTTCCTGAGGTAAAACTCTTATGCGCATCACTGGCTGCAGCAGGTTCGCATCCGATCACTTTTGCCTGACCGAAATAATGGTTAGCCAAGGCTGCTCCAGCAAGTAGGCCGCCACCCCCTACAGGTACGAAGATTTGATCAAGGTCTGGATAGTCCATGAGTAGCTCATAGGTCGCCGTAGCCTGCCCAGCAATGATGTTGTAGTTATCGTATGGGTGTATGAGTAGGGCACCGGTTTCAGATTGAATTTGGGCTGCTGTTGATTCGCGCGCTTCGAGGGTGGGTTCGCAAAAAGTGATTATACCTCCATAATGTTTGACTGATGCAATCTTCGCTTCAGGGGCGTTGGATGGCATCACTACGTAGGCTTTGGCGCCTATTTGCGCAGCGGCCCAGCTCAATGCAGCGCCGTGATTTCCTGAGCTGTGGGTAATGACGCCATTTTCTAGAGCTTCATCTTTATGAACGAGAATGGTGTTCATTGCACCTCGTGCCTTGAAGGCACCTGTTTTTTGAACGTGTTCACTTTTTAAGTAGAAATCTCCTTCAGCTATATCGTTGAAACGCGAAGATTTAAGGACAGGAGTTTTCTTCACATAAGGAGCTATACGCTCCGCTGCAGCTTTAATATCTGCAGCCGTTGGGATTGTGGTCAATGCTGTCGTTTCCATCATTAGTATTCTTTTGGAGGAGGTTCCACAAAAGGTTCGTCGGAGGACAATTGTACTATGAGAAATTCCATCAATTGGTTTTCAAATTCGATGAGGTCTTCCTTTGTGATGAGGTCGCCCGACAACGCCTTGCCTTTCAATAGAAATTCAGGTTGTGCGCTTTGCATCTTATACATTCCCATACGCCAAGGGAGGGGAGAAGAGAATTGGTCACCTTTCCAAAGAAGCCAAGCATACAGTAGACATTGTAGCGCTTTTGGTTTTTTTCCTTCCCATAGATCTTCCCAGTTAGTGAGGCTGAGGTCCGCAGGTTTTAAGCTGCCAGTCTTGTAATCCCAAACGGTAAGAGTACCGTCGTGCATTTCAATCCGGTCGACTTTCCCCACAAATTTTAGTGCGATGCTTAAAGATGGATGCTCCAATTCTAATTTTAATTCCGTCTCCACGCCTTTGAGAATGGTCTTGCCTGCTTTGGCGCGGAGGAGGTCGTAACGAAGGAATTGATCCAGCATTTTTTTACAAACCTCCAGCGTTACCAAGTTTCTTCCTTGGTACAAGGCAGATTCGGAATACCCGTCTTTTACTAAACTTTGAATACCTAATTCTAGCGCTTTCTCTGTCCATTCTTCTACATCATATTGCGGCAGTGGTTTGCCTATGAAGGGCTTGTATAATTCTTCCAGCCCGTTGTGGACTAAGTTCCCCATAACTAGAGCGGACATGCGCTCTTCCACTTCATCTTCCTCTCGTACTCGTACGAGTCTTTTCTGATAAAAATCGTGGGGTCTACCTGCCAATTCATTGATGCTCGTCGCGCTAATCCCACGGCCCATCCATTCTTTAATAGCCTCTTTGACTGCTGGAGTGCGCTCGGCATAAAATCTATCTTCAATGGATTTCGGATGTATGGGTCCGTTATTGAATACTCTTTTATGAACAGTACATGCTCCTTGATTAAGCTCTTGTTCCAGTTGAACGATATAGCGAGAAGGCTCGCCACCGCCCATTGCGTCGCTGTCGGTGTTGTAGGCAATAACAGCCTCTGAGCAGCGCTGTAAAATGCGGTAGAAGTGATAGGCGAAAATGGCATCTTTCTGCTCGTATGTGGGCAGCTCGTAGGTTTGCTTTATGTCGTAGGGCAGAAGGGAATTAAAAGAACGTCCTGCGGGTAAAACGCCCTCGTTTACACCAGCCATGATCACGTGACTAAAATCAAGTGTTCTAGATTCCAAGATCCCCATGATCTGCAGTCCTTCAAGGGGTTCACCCACAAAATCTATAGTGCCAGTTCTGAGCTGTTGTTTGATTAGTTTGAGTAGCGATAACGTATCAACCTCAGCATTTCCGAGTGTCCGTTCGAGCTGCTCTAGCAGGGTGTGCACCTTGTAGCTCGTATTGATAATCATCGTATCGCGATGCTCTGCAGCAGCTACATGTTTGAGCCAGTCCTTGATGGATGTCAAAACATCCGTGCCTTTAGCGGGTTCGAGCAAATGGTGGTATCCTTTTGGACCTTTTGCCAATTCTTTGGTCCATTCCTTTGAGCTGGTAAAAACTCGGTTGCCTTTGATGATATTATGATTCCATTCTCTAGGCCCATCTATAGCCCCATCAGAATAGAAATATCCGTTAAACAATGGGTCGCTAAACAGGGCCGTTAGACTTCTGTGGTAGTAGGTCCAAGTCTTACCTGATTTTTCATTCTTTAGCGCATATTCGATGGCGCCTATCCATAATCTTACCGTCGCTGCGACTTTGGTCTGATCCAGCGGGTAACCCATGGTGATGTTGACTTTGTCGTAGGCCTCGGGCAAAATACTTAGCACCGGATTGAGCAGTGTCTCGTCGGCAAGAATAACCGCAATGTTCTGTGGTTCCACTCCATCTGCAGCCCAACGCTCCAAAGTCGCAGCGACTGTTTTCGCCTGGCCTGAGTATTTTGAGGCGCCTACAGGTGTTATTCCTTTTTGAATGGTCAGGAAATCGCTACTAAGGTTTTTGGTAGAGGGCACGTGGTTTCCGAACACTTTTTGACGTCCCATATGTGCACGTAAAAAGAGTCCTGCCTCATGCTGTTGCATATCGACGTAATGCGGGTCAAGGTCCCAGAGGATCTTGGTGTCCCATTGATTTTTCAACCTACTAATGATTTCAAGCTCGGCGGTGTTTAATGCATTTAATCCGGCAACCACGACGCGTTTCACACCATTGCGTTCAAGGTATCTGTCTAGGTGCTGGGGATGTTCGCTCAAATAGCGCGCAGCAAGTCCACCGTGGGCCTCGCCTCGTTCTAGCAGTGCACTTTTAAAGCGCTCATAGGTTTTTGGGAGTAAGGCTACGAAATCTGAATATCGCCCCATCAGGGCAGTTTCATTTTCAGGCTCCAGGTCCCATTCGGCCAATTTTTGCACGTTGTACAAATCTCCAAGTACATGCTCAGGATTGAGCTTGTAGCGGTCGATCTCTTCGAAATCTGACAAGAGAGTTTGTCCCCAAGAGAGGAAGCTTCCCAGTGATTCTGGTTCGCGGTCCGGGTAGGCTTCATAACGCGCCTCATTGTAGCATTGATGCAGTTCTATAAGTAGAACCAATGGTTCCACCACTAAGAGATTGCTTGCGTTACCAATGAAGCCATCCACGGTGGCGAACAGCGGCAACAGAGTAGGCTTATCTAGGTGAGATTTGAGTGCTTCGCGAAGAAAAATCTCTGCTCTTTGGTTCGGCAACAACACCATTTGCTGGTGCAGTGGAAGGGGAGAAGAGATCAATTCTTGCGCAATACGCGCGATGAATGTGGACATGGATTTACTGGAACAGGTTGCTCCCCTCAATGTAATCAAAAACGGCTTTTGGAAGAAGGTTTCTCAGGCCTTTTCCTTCGGCAAAGCTTTGTCGAATCATTGAAGCACTGATCTCCATTTTAGGTGCGTTTACTACGCGCAAGTTTGGAAACCGCTCCTGCCACTGTTTTTCTGTCGCTTCCTCATCCGGCAACGGATGTCGCGGGTAGACGAGAATCTCATGGTTCTCCATAATGCTCTCGTAGTTGCGCCACTTATGGAAAGATTTAAGGTTGTCCTCACCCATGATGATGCTGAAGGAATATTCAGCATATTTTTCTCTGAGATAAGTCAAAGTTTGGGAGGTGTAGTTGGGTTGAGGCAGGCCAAATTCTATATCGCTTGCACGCAGTCCTTCTTGGTCTTCTATGGCTAAATGAACCAAATGCAGGCGGTCGCGATCGGGCAACAAATTGCCTTTCTTTTTAAAAGGATTGTGTGGAGTGACCACCAGCCACACTTCGTCGAGGTCTCCGTATTTCTGAAAATACTCGGCCAAGGCAAGGTGCCCAATATGTATGGGATTGAAGGTGCCGAAAAACAGACCTACCTTCTTCATTATGCTTCTAAAAAGTCCTTAAGAATGGTCAACGCCTCTGCCTTGGCGGTATTGAGATCATCGTTCACGACCACCTTATCAAATTCNGGTGCACGNGCCATCTCAATGGTTGCTTTNGCCACGCGCTGCTGTATTTTCTCNTCGCTATCTGTGCCTCTGCCTCTAAGGCGCTGCTCTAAAACCTCTACTGATGGTGCTTGCACAAATAGCGCTAAAGCTCGATCTCCAAANTGTTTTTTGAGGTTCAACGCTCCCACCACATCAATATCAAAAACAACTACTTTTCCTTCAGCCCAAATACGCTCCACTTCGGAACGAAGGGTGCCGTAATAGGTGCCGGCATAGACCTCTTCCCATTCCAAGAGCTCGTCTTTAGCTACATGCGCCTTAAATTCTTCGCTGCTTAGAAAGTAATAGTCTTTACCATGTTTTTCCTGGCCTCGTGGCGAACGCGAGGTCGCTGAAATGCTGAAGCTGAGCTGCGGAAATTGCGGCAATAGATAATTTACCAAGGTTGATTTTCCTGCGCCAGAGGGTGCGGAGAAGATGACCAATTTTCCGTTGTTTTCGCTCATTGCATTGACAGAATTAATGCTGCAAAGGTAGTGGAGATGAAGGAATTGGCTTTGGTTAAAAGTAGAGGTATATTGTTGTCGTGATTAAGAAAGTACTACTCGCACTTTTTGGCCTTTGCATAGCTGGCACTTTGAGCGCACAATGCTCCTTGGCCTTGTCGTCAGACTCCTTGGAAGCCTGCGTCGGAGATACCATCTTTCTTGCTGCTTCTGGGTCCAATTCTTACCAGTGGTCTCACGATGCAACACTAAGCTGTGATACATGCGCCTCGCCCTACATCATTTTGACGGACACCTCACAATATGTAGTGGTTCAAGGAAGCAGTCAAGTCACACAGATGGCTACTAATGGAAATTTCTCTTCGGGAAATTCCGGTTTCTTGACCAATTACACCTACAACGCCACATCCATCTGGAACGAAGGAACCTATGCAGTAGGCCCTAATCCGAATTCGGTCCATCCGAACTTTGGAACTTGGGGCGACCATACCACGGGCACCGGAAATTATATGTTGATCAATGGCGCAACCGGAACCAATAAAATCCTTTGGCGTCAAACCAAAACATTTCCCCCAGGGGCACAGGTGACAATGCGTTGGTGGGCACTCTCTTTCGTATCACCAGCGGGACAGCTACAATTGAAATTATCAGGTACGAATATCGGTGGAGCAGCCTCTACGCCAACTTCAACAGGTACCTGGCAACAAACTTCAAGAACCTTTACTGCACCTGCTTCAGGAACGGCTATATTAAACCTCATTACACTGTCAGGCCCCGGTTCAGGAAACGACTTTGGGATAGACGATATCTCCTTCACATACGAATGTGAAGCCTATGATACGGTGTGGATTTCTTCAAAAAGTGAGGCTCAAATCCTCTTAGACTCTACGAGTGTTTTTGGCTGTGATAGCGTTTGTTTTGAATTAGAAAACGTATTGGATACCAGCGGATTATTGAACTATCAGTGGGTGCTCAGCGACGGCACCATAGACTCATCTTCAACCTTTTCACACTGCTTGTCCGATTCTGGCCTTTACTACGGCTACCTACTGACCACCTCCAACGAAGGGTGTACGGATAGCGTCACACTACCTATGATCCGTGTAGGACATACACGCAAGCTAGACTCTTTGGTCATTGCCAACGACGGCAGCGTATTTTCCGGAGCGGTTCAAGTTTTAAATTCAAATGAGGTTATAGGTTTGGTTGCCCATTATGAAGCTGTCCTATCCCAAGGGATAGATTCTATATTCATTTCAGCGGGCAGTCAGAGTTGGAACGATGGGAATATTACAGGCAACCAAATGGCATCAGGGTGGAATTCTGTGGTCTTAGACGCAGAACCGCAGACGGTATGCGCATTCCTTTACACTTCACAAGGGTGTGTAGATTCTGTTTGCCAGCAAATCGCCTTTTTCCCCACCGTCGAAGTACCCAACGTTTTTACGCCCAACAGTGATGGGTTAAATGACGAACTAGTGCTACAAACAACCAGTATTGACCGTATAAAGACGACGATATACAGCCGTTGGGGAACTAAAGTATTTGAGAGCTCCGTGGTAGGCGAATTTTGGGACGGCAGATTCGAAGGACGTCCTGCGGCTCCCGGGGTCTATTTCCTTACTGTAGAAGTAGCGAATCCTTATGCGCCTATGCCAGTTTCCGCTACAGCTACAGTTCATCTCATTCGCTAATTACGTAAAAAGCCCTTGCTACAATTGTAGCAAGGGCTTTTTGAGAAGTTCAGCAGATGTGCCTTAGGCTAAAGCGTAATGCTATAGTAGCCTTTTTTCTGAAGGGTAAATCCGTAAAGGATGCCGTTATCTACTTTGGTCATCTGTGCAGGGATGGCCGATGGATCTACGCCAAACTTTTTCAATGAGAAGCCGCAAGCGACAAGCTGCACCCCTTTTTCTTCAGCCAGCTTGAGGATCGGGTCCATGATTTCAGGATTCACAAGATCTTTGACTGCTTTTCCGCAGATCACTACGTTAAACTCACCGAAGTGCTCGCCATCCATTTCAGCGAGGTCGCCTGCTGCCAATGAAATGGCTTTTAGCTGCTGCAAATTGCGGTTAAGTACAAAGTAGTTCTGCGGGTCTTCTGACTGCGCAGAAAGTGCTTGTGGAGCAAATAGGCCGAAGGTTAGAGCTACGGCAAGAATTAATTTTTTCATCTCTGTTTATTTAGTGGAAGTGGTAATCGGTCCCTGGTAATTGAGACAAAACGTTATCGCCTAAATCTAATGATACGGCGCGTCCATCACGAACAGGAGCGATAGTGTCATGTACAGCAAGGTATTCTTCTATAAGGTCGTGGATGGTGTAATCCATAACCACAGTTTCAACAGTGCCTTTCATGCGACAAAGTGTGCTGATTGGCTCTCCTTCGCGGCGACACGCAGACATTTTATACAGCTTGTCCAATTCCATCGGCTCACCCTTGATTACAATAGAGCTCACGCGCTCGCCTTTTGGTGCATTGGCATTGAACTTGAGTTCCATTCCTGAGAATCGAACTACCCAGCCGCCGAAGCGCTCTTGTGGGTTCTCTGCAAATACGTTGTGTAATTCCTTTTCCAGCCAATCTTTGATTTGCTGGCCACTGGCCTTACCAATTTTAACTTTCTCATTCACTGGCAGCATTTTCCACAGGTCACCGCGCGTAATTGGTGCGACACCATTTTCACCAGGAACGATCGGTGGGCTAAAGCGGAACCCGTTGCTCAATGCGATATCTACATCGTTTTTCCACATAGAAGCATCCGTGATAAAGTTGTCCATAGGGTTTTCCACGACAAAGTAGCGATACAAAGGTGTTTCGGTGTAGCCCAATACTTGGTCGATTTCTTCTTTGTACGGCGCCACAGCTTCTTCTATTACTGCTGCTACTTCAGCATCAGCTTCGTATTTCGAAGGATCTACTTCCATAAGTTCATATTCCTCACTAAGCAGTTCGCCGTTTTGTACTTCCAAGACCATTTTACCTACGAATGAAGCAAAGGCTCCCGGTTCTGTCACACGGGCGTGGCCTGCTTGTAGCGGTTCACGAATGCGCTCGTGGGTGTCGTTCCCTAATACATAGTCTATTCTGCTCAAGGCAGGATTGTTCGCGAGATCGTACTGCTTTGAGATACCGATATGCGTGACAAGGAAGAGGATATCTACTCCTTTCTCGTCCTTCATTTCGGTCACGAGGGCTTCAAGATTTTCTAGAATCGGATCAAAATCAAGGCCTACCGAAAAGCTTGGGTTCTGACGGATAGGAACCTCAGGATCGTTGTAGGACAGGAAGCCTAGACGCGTGTTGCCCACATCTTGAATGTAGTACTGTGGAAAGATTGGGTCCTTGCCATCTTCATGGTACATATTGGCCGTAATCACAGGCGTCTCGTAGCCTTGCATGACTTTCATCATTTGCTCTTTACCGTACACTACCTCCCAGTTGCCTGGAATGAGGAAGTCGTAATTCATCGCTTTGATAATGGAGCTGAAGGCGGCACCTTCTGAAAGCGCTGCCACAGCACTTCCTTGGATGAGGTCGCCACCGTCTAATATGATGGTGTTAGGATTGGCCTCACGCTCCTGATCGAACAAGGTTTTCATGTTGGCTAGACCCCCAAGCGTTTTATAACTGATTTCGTCATTATCGTAGAACAATTCCGAGTGTGGATATACCTGTCCATGGATATCGGCAGTTTGTAGAATGGTCACTTTGATTGGTGCGGCATCCTCGGGTGTCGAAGTACATGAGAATAGGAGTAAAGCTGATGCAGTAAGACTAAGCAGGCTTGTTGATCGCATAATGTTGTGTTTTGTGGTTGACCTCGCTATAAACGAGAGCTACAAATTACTATATGCTTGGAGAAAAATTCGTGAGTCAGGTCACGAGTATGTGTTTATAGTCCTAGAGTTTGATTAACACACGATAGATAGTATTCATA
>JGI26088J50261_1000610_pt1 | contig 20543 bp, 19 predicted proteins | sample SaaInl1SG_22_DNA_FD_50261 | JGI IMG/M metagenome (IMG submission 50261)
GGCGATATTGATAACGATGGGTATCTCAATGAAGATGATCAATTCCCTACTAACCCTAATGAATGGATTGATGCAGATGGTGATGGAATTCCGGACAATCTGGACAATGANGATGATAATGANGGTGTAGTTGATATTGATGTCAGTTGGAGAGAGAGCTATATTATTCAAGATTTATTTCCAAATGATCCCAACGAATCCTCTGATTTTGATCGAGATGGAATTGGAGATAATTCAGATCAAGATGATGATAATGATGGTGTAATTGATAGTTTAGATGCCTTCCCATTCAATCCATATGAATGGATGGATACTGACAATGATTCTATAGGAGACAATGCAGATGAGGATATTGATAATGATGGATACTCTAATTTCGATGAGATTGCAATTGGTACAAATCCATTAGATGCCACCGATTTTCCTGCAGACCAAGACGGAGACTTTGTCCCTGACGCAATTGATTCTGATATTGATGGTGATGGAATTTCAAATGCTTTTGATAATGCCCCTGAGTTATATAATCCAGATCAAGAATTTGTAGACGATGAGAATCATTATGCATTGATACTTCCTGATTTCTTCTCTCCCAATGGAGACGGAGTAAATGACACATGGGTAATTGGAGAAATCCAACGTTATTCTACAAATCAAGTATGGGTTTATGATGCTTCAGGAAATTTGGTTTTCAATCAAAAGCAATATGGAAATGATTGGGGAGGAACCAATGATGGTCAAGTCCTTCCAAAGGCAAGTTATCTCTATATGATAGATGCTGATGGGAACGGAACAATTGATTATCAAGGCTGGGTATTCATAACACGCTAAAGCTTGAAAAAATATTTTATATTTTTAGTTCTACCATTACTTTCTTTCGGGCAACAGGAACCTTTTTTAACGAGTTTCCGCTATCAGATGAGTTTGATCAACCCAGCTTATGCAGGGGCCGAAGCAAAAAACATGTTTGCGATTACCTCTAGAAATCAGTGGGCCACTGTACAAAACTCTCCCAAGGCACAAATCGTAACTTTTTCATCGCAGCGAAAGAACAATGTAGGCTTAGGCGTTTCAATTAGTTCTAGTAAATATTTTGTAGAAAAAAATACAACGGCCTACTTTGATTTTTCATACCGATTGAAATTCAATGAGAGTACAAATTTATTTTTGGGGCTTAAAGCTGGGGCTGCATTTTATAAAGCAAATCTTTTGGGTCTATCCAGTACCTCAGACTCAGCGATTGATCCGGCTCAAGATTTATTTTCGAGAGTGAATCCAAATTTAGGTTTAGGGATGCTCTTGCAATCAGAATCTTATTGGGTTTCGTTTTCAGTCCCTAGGCTCTTTAAAGCGTCCAATACAATTGATTTTTCTCAAACAGCAACAGATTTTGTTCACACTTATTTTGCAGGAGGGGGAACCTTTAAATTAAATTCGAACTTGAGTTTAAAGCCGAGTGTTTTGATTAGGAAAGTAACCAATCAACCGATTACCTCAGAGTTTTTGGGAATGCTAAATTTCGGAGGTTTCTTTGAAATAGGAGCTTCATATAGAACAACAAAATCTGTAGGTTTAATGAGTTTTGTGGGGGTTAAAAATTACCTTGATGTTGGTTATGCCTATGAGTCTCCTGTTCAATCTACATTGAATAATCTAAGCGTTAAGACGCATGAAATTATCTTGCGATTTAAATTAGACGGTTTGATAGGGGAGGCGCCTGAGGAAATCCCTAGTGAAGATCAATAGTTTATTTGTTTGGATTTCCATTATCAACAACACATTCACATTTTTCTCTTTTCATTTGAATGGCTCTGCTTAAAGGGACTTTAAATATTTTACCATTTACCTTATTACAAGTTTCTCTCAATTCATTACAAGGTAAAATATAGTAACATTTTTGTCCTGGCTTATTGCATAAATAAACAAACTCTTCCACAGTGTTTTTGGAGGTAAATGAAGAGGATACAAAAAACACAGTAAGTAGTAAAGTAAAATATAATCGGTACATCGTTAATATAGTTTGTGATATAAAGTTAATCTAATTTTCTCTTTTCCAGAGCATTATCAATTTATTTTTTCTAGGTGTTGATTGTATTCTATTAAAACTAATTTAAGTGTCAGATTAATATCATCAATAAGGAAAGTGCAATTCCTCCCAGTGTAAAATAAATTGCTTTCCTGAAAATCTCAGTTTGTGGTAGAAACATCCAATAGGCCGAAAAAACAAAGAATAAAAGAGAAATACCAAAAAAGACATTTAAAAAATATAACGGCGTCGATGAGGTCGCTTTGTGCATTTTTTCTATCATTCCCAATATCTTAGGGGGCTGCATTTGTATGTACTTAATTTCGCCTGTTTGCTTATTGTATTCAATATTTTTTGCTCCACGTATCATGGGTGGTTTTTCTAAATCTTTTTCAATGACTTTTTCAACCGCAACAGCTTTTTTGAAATATTCCTTATCTCTGAATGTTAAGGTAATACCACTTAGTGCATACATAAACATGATACCGGCTAAAAAGAAGCCCAAATACCGATGATACACTCTCATTTTATTACTAATATTTCTGTTGTTTAACTTCATTTGAATTTAAATTTAGCCCAAAAAAACAAAAAATAGTTTAAACGGGATACGGTCTTTTTAATAAAATTAATTTGAGCTGTTGAGGAGAATATTAGGAATTTAAATATTCTGCCCGTATAATTTTAGCGGTTTGATGATTTCCTGAATGATGCCAGCCCGGAGGATAAAAAATGTATTTAAATTTATTTAAAATTCCAGGAGCATAAAAAACATCTTTACTAAGATTTATTATTTCTCCAAAATAGACATCAATAAAATTCCCAGATTTTATTTCACGTGTAACTCCATATTCAATTTCTATGGTGTTATCTTCTTCTTGATAGGTTCCAAAAACACGATCCCAAACATTCAATAAATTACAGTAATTGGTGTCTAAGTATAAAGGATTTTTAGCATGATGAACTCTGTGATGAGATGGGGTCAGAATGAATTTATTTAAAAACCCTAAACGTCCATCTTTTATTAGGTTTTCACCTACATGAATAAAGGCGCCATAAGTACCATCAATAAACATAATAGCAAAAAGCATGATAGGATTGACTCCTAGTAAAATACAAATTGAAGTGCGAATAAAATCAGCATAAGGTGCCTCTAGGAAAAAATGAGCATGGGTTACACTTAAATTCATTTCTTCGGGAGAATGATGTGTGGCATGGAGACACCAAAATAAACGAACTTTGTGTGCCAAAAAATGGTAGATAAAATGTGCAAATTCCCAGATGATATAGCCGTAGATAAACCAATACCATGTATTGGAAATTTCAAGGATTGCAAAAGGTTGAAGTAACCCTATACAAAGAGTAACCATTCCAATGGAAATAAACCTCCCTACAATTCTATTGAAAAGGTAAATTAGAAAAATCACCTTGTATACCTTAGTCTGTGATTTTTTATAGATAAAACCTAAAAATAATTCTAATACTAATAAAAAAGGGATGATTGGAATGATGAGTGCTACTATTCCTTCATAGCTTAAAAAGGCATCATAGTTTTTGGTTTCTAAGATGCTAATGAATTGATGAACACCAAAAAAGCCTACAATTTCATTCCACAGATCATATAATACGTTCATGAGTTAATCTTTAATTCATACAAGATAAAAATTATGAAAACATTTCTAATGCTAAAGTTTTTAAAAATCTTACTAAAACCTTAAATATTATAAGCATTCCATTTATTTATTTTATAGTTTTGTGCAAAATTTAAAACAGTAGTATGGCTTTTGATATTAACATGATTAAGCAAGTCTACAGCCGCCTTTCTGAGCGCGTTGCTGCAGCAAGAAAATTAACGGGTCGTCCATTAACAGCAACCGAAAAAAATCTCTATTCTCACCTTTGGGAAAATTCGGGAAATAGTGCATTCAAAAGGGGTGTTGATTATGTTGACTTTGCTCCAGACCGAATTGCGTGTCAAGATGCGACTGCTCAAATGGCATTACTACAATTCATGCAGTCTGGAAAATCTAAAGTAGCAGTACCTACTACAGTTCACTGTGATCACTTAATTCAAGCCAAAGAGGGTGCTGTAAAAGATTTAAAATCTGCGAACAGTACATCTGCTGAAGTATTCAACTTTTTAGAGTCTGTCTCTAACAAATACGGTATTGGTTTTTGGAAACCAGGAGCTGGAATTATTCACCAAGTTGTTTTAGAAAATTATGCTTTCCCTGGAGGAATGATGATTGGTACAGATTCTCACACAGTAAATGCAGGTGGACTTGGAATGGTCGCTATTGGTGTTGGTGGTGCAGATGCCGTAGATGTAATGGCAGATATGGCTTGGGAATTAAAGTTTCCAAAATTAATTGGAGTAAAATTAACAGGAAAACTAAACGGGTGGACAGCACCTAAAGATGTCATTTTGAAAGTTGCAGGAATTCTTACTGTAAAAGGGGGAACGGGAGCGATAATTGAATATTTCGGTGAGGGAGCTGAGGCAATGTCATGTACTGGAAAAGGAACGATCTGTAATATGGGTGCTGAAGTAGGCGCTACTACATCTACCTTTGGTTATGATGAATCTATGGAGCGTTATCTTAGAGCCACAGGAAGAGACGATGTTGCAGATGCTGCCAACCAAGTGAAAGAACACCTAACTGCAGACCCTGAGGTTTATGCAGATCCAGAAAGCTATTTTGATCAAGTAATTGAAATTGATTTAGATACTTTAAGCCCTCATATAAATGGACCTTTTACACCGGATTTAGCTACTCCAGTATCAGAAATGAAACAAGTTGCAAAAAAGAATACTTGGCCATTACAAGTTGAATGGGGTCTTATCGGTTCATGTACAAACTCTTCTTACGAAGATTTAGCTCGTGCAGCTTCAATTGCTAAGCAAGCAGTAGACAAAAATCTCGTTACTAAAGCAGAATTCGGAATTAATCCAGGTTCTGAACAAGTACGTTATACTGCAGAACGAGATGGATTATTATCCATATTTGAAGACTTGAACGCCAAAATATTTACCAATGCATGTGGTCCTTGTATTGGACAATGGGCACGTGAGGGAGCGGATAAACAAGAACGTAATTCGATCATTCATTCTTTTAATAGAAACTTTTCAAAACGCGCTGACGGAAATCCAAATACGCATGCGTTTGTTGCCTCACCAGAAATGGTTGCAGCCGTAGCAATTTCTGGAAGATTAGATTTTAATCCAATGACTGATACTTTAATCAATCAAGATGGAGAAAAGGTTCAATTGGACCCACCTACTGGACTAGAATTACCTCCATTAGGATTTGATGTAAAAGAAAACGGATACCTTGCACCTCAAGAAGATGGTTCTACTGTTTCCGTAGTTGTTAAAGAGAANTCGGAACGTTTACAATTACTTACCCCTTTTCAACCATGGGATGGGAATAACTTAATGGGAGCAAAACTCTTAATCAAAGCTCAAGGAAAATGTACTACAGATCATATTTCTATGGCAGGACCTTGGTTGCGTTTCAGAGGTCATTTGGACAATATCTCAAATAACTGTTTGATAGGAGCAGTAAATGCTTTTAACCAGAAAACAAACTTTGTAAAAAACCAATTAACTGGTGAATACGGTGGTGTNCCAGACGTTCAACGTCAGTACAAAACAGCGGGAATTGAGACAGTTGTTGTAGGTGATCATAACTATGGTGAAGGTTCATCAAGAGAACACGCCGCAATGGAGCCACGTCATTTAGGAGTAAAAGTTGTATTAGTTAAATCATTTGCTCGTATTCACGAAACAAACTTGAAGAAACAAGGGATGCTTGGGATTACTTTTGCGAATGAAGCAGATTATGATTTTATACAGGAAGATGACACCTTCAACTTTACCGATTTGGAATTGTTTACCCCAGGGAAGCCACTTAATATTGAAGTGGTTCACTCAGACGGAACTACGCATACCATTACAGCTAACCATACGTATAATGCACAACAAATCCAGTGGTTTAAAGAAGGTTCAGCACTCAACTTAATCAAGAAACAAAACGTTGCCTAAAAAGCACTGTTTTAAAGATTAAGCCAGTAAGTAAGTTTTAAGTTTATGGACCTGAAAACTGGGCCAAAATCTTCAGTGAAATAGTTGTCGTTATACACTAGATAAAGATCAGACAATGGTGCAAATCGCCATTGAACACGGGAGTTTATCCCAAAATTGTTTGTTTGATTGCTGTATTGAATCAAGGTNGACCAAAAAAGCTTTTTATTAAGCGTTAATTCAAATTTTGGGCTGATCAAAAANAGATCAGCTGACGGATAGGGATTGGGCAATTCAATGCGGTTAAAATCCCAAAGCAAACTGATTACTGCTATAGGTTGAATTCTGTATAACGCACTTCCTTTATAAGAAAGTCGAGTCCCGTTGAAAAAACTACCGTAGGAAACTTCAGAGGTGATATAAAAAGATTTGGCATAAGGAGATTGATATCTGAGACCCCACTGCCCAAAGTTGTATCCAGTTGCTCCAGGGAGTGCCACTCCATTTTCTGTTCTTGTGGGGTCAAAGGCACTTGATAAGTATACATATTGAGTTCTAGAACTAAGTTCTAGTTGGGATTGATTTTTAAATTCAAGTTGGTATTGAAATCGAAAGAGATGATCTGTTTTTTGGTATCCTAAATCCTGTTGATACCACATTAAGTTTAGAAGATCGATTTGATGTGAATTAATCCGTCCCTTTTTAGGGTAAAAATTGCGTACTGCATTAGTTCCAGATTTAAATACGCCCGTTCTGGGNATAAACCCAAGGTCAGACCTAAAGTCCTGATCAACGTGAACCCAATCGGAAGCAAAACGCCACAGACGAGTGTTATATACTAAATTAGCACGAGCCGATAGGTTTCCTTGAGTATCATCAGCTTGAATGGATTTATGGGTATAAAACTTGCCTATCCATTTATTATTNGACGAATTCAAATTATAATCCAATCCAATTACTCGATTAAAACGATCACTGTCTTCGATAAAGGTATAATCCTTAAAGGTTTGTCTGTTTACCATAAATAACCCAATTTGAGATTGGCCAAATACTTTACGTTGTAAGGCAAACATCGAATTATTGTTGGAGGCAATTTGGTTTNTTAAATCTTCCTGGTTTTGAATATTTAATACTCCTAAGCGCCAATTTTGATTGAGCTTCCCACTGAGGCGAATTCCTCCCAAAATATTGTTTTGTATGGTGTTTCCATCTGGGTCTTTTGCAATACCAATTCGTCTAGAAAAGAAAGGAATCGCATCTCTAAAACTCCCAAAGTTGCCAAACAAATCTCCATTGTCAATGAAAAATTGTCTTTTTTCGGGGAGTGAAATTTCAAATCGAGTAAGGTTGGTAATAATATCATCAACTTCAACATTAGAAAAATCAGGATTGAGGGTTACATCGAGATTAAGGCTATTTGCTATTGGGATTTTTAAATCTCCTCCTAGACTAACTTTTGGGAAGTAGGGTCTTCATTAAAATCTGTAGAAACAATTCCATTAACATAAGGGATCAAGTAAATTGGAGTTTTACTTTTAGCAAGAGGCGCTTCAAAAATTAGTGATCCATAATAGCCAATATTTATTGGAATTTGATTTTGATCAACATTGGTCCAAATACTTCTTTCATTTGACTGTAAGTCGTATCTATAGGTTTGAAATCCCCATTTCTTACTTCCTTCAGGATATTTGATTGAACTGAATGGAATAGCCATTTCGATCACAAATCGATCTTTATGTCGCACACACTCGGATTGCCACTTGGTGTCCCACGTAAGACTAAATCCATTTATAGCTGCTCCTCTTTCAGAAATAAGTCCTTCACGTTGAACACCGTATGCGCTTACTCCAAACAAAAAAGCATTTTGACCATCTCTAAAAGTGTCAAATAGAACTGTAACATTATCATTGGTTCTAGCACTAAAATCCCGTTTTAAAGAGCTTACAATAAAATTTTCATCTACTCCATAGGCTTCAATTCCAATGTATAAATGAGTGTCACTGTAGACAAGCTTAACCTCTGTTTTATTTGTAGATTTCAGAGAATCTGTTGGGAAGAGTTGCCAAAAATTATCTGCACTATTGGCTTCTTGCCAAAAGGCCTCTTCTAACTTACCGTCTAAAAAAACCTCTTGATTAATTTTTTTTACAAAAACAGAGCGATCAAGCGTTTGTGAGGAAACGCTGTAGGCTACAAAAAGGAGAAATAGTGCAAGTATTTTTTGATTTAAATCCGATGATTTCAAATAGACAATGGTTTAAACAGAGATCATTTATTTGCTTTTATATTTATTTGAGTAACGTTTCCAAAGTTCTGTTTGATGGGTTTCCAAACTAATTTCTCTCCCACCAATAAAGGCATGCTGAATGATATTGGTCCGCATATCTAGTGCATCTCCTTCACAAATAAATAGTGTTGCATCTTTTCCCTCAGTTATGGATCCTAGACGATCTTCAATACCCAATATTTTTGCAGGGTTTAAGCTAATTAGTTGCAAAGCAACTTCTTTGTCAATACCATAAGCTGCAAAGCTTCCTGCATAGAAGGGAAGGTTACGTGTATACATTCGTTCCATACGCCCACTAACATCTATACTGACTAAAATTCCAGCATTAATTAATTGTGCAGCCAATTTAAACGACTGTTTTGGATCTTCATCTTCACTGTCTGGAAGACGATGAGGTCTTGAAACGATAACTGCAATATTGTTTTCTTTGAGAAACTTTATATGTTTAGGAGAATCATTTCCTCCTACTAATACTATACTGTTTAAGCCTATCTTTTTTAAATAGCTTATTCCATCTACAATTTGTTTTTCATCCGTAGCATGAAGATATATTGTTTTACTTCCTTCAAAAAGACCTTTCATTGCTTGATAAGGAAGATGTACCGGGTTTTGTTTTGGATCATAAACCTTGGCATTTTCTATAAATGTTTTCAGTTTTTGAATATTGGAAAGGTAATTTTTGTTCACTTTCAACGATGGATCTTCACCCAACCAATATCTCCCTCTACTATAGGGACGAGGCCAATTTAGATGAATCCCTTCATCTTCTTTGATGATGGCATCTTCCCAATTCCAGGCATCCATTTGCATTACAGAGGAACTCCCAGAAATACGACCTCCTCGTGGTGTGACTTGAGCAACCAAAACTCCATTAGGTCGCATGCTTTCAACAATTTTTGATTCGGCATCATACGCGATAGCAGTTCTTACATGAGGTAAAAAGTCACCTAATTCATCTACATCGCTTGTTGCTCTTACTGCATCTACTTCAACCAGACCTAAGGTACTATTTGTAGCAATAAATCCAGGGTAAATATGCTTGTCGGTTGCGTCAATAACTTGATCAAATGCTGGAGGATTTTCAGAATTTCCAACATAGGTTATTTTTCCATTTTCAAATCCTACTGCACTTTTATAAAGAACGGTTCCTTCTCCAGTGTGAACTGTAGCATTGATGAATAAAATGGATCTGTTTTGTTCACTAGCAGGCGTCTGTTGTCCATAAACAGACACGAGAAATAAAACACTTAGTAAGTTGATTAATTTTTTCATAATATTTTAGTCTAAAGTTTCACAGGTAAATTCACGTTTTGCAATTTTGTTGGGCGCTTGAGTGGCAGCCCCATTTTCTTTAGCAATCAGCATTTGTCCTATGATTAATTTTTTTTCTTTTTCAATAGCATCAATTTTGCTGTCTATAGTTGAGGCATCATAATAGGTTACCCCTTCAATGATGGTCTTTTCTGCTTTCGCNTAGATAGAGAGTGGGTGATCTGACCAAAGCACTAAATCTGCATCTTTACCTACCTTAATACTCCCTACTTTATCCTCTAAGTGAAGTAATTTTGCAGGGTTTAGGGTGACAAATTTCCAAGCATCTTCTTCAGANATACCTCCGTATTTGACTGCTTTTGCAGCCTCTTGATTTAGGCGTCTTGACATTTCTGCATCATCAGAATTGAAAGCAACTGTTACTCCTGCATTGTGCATTATTGCTCCGTTATAAGGGATTGCATCTTTCACCTCATTTTTGTAGGCCCACCAGTCTGAGAAAGTTGAACCTCCTACGCCATGTTCAGCCATTTTATCAGCAACTTTATATCCCTCAAGGATNTGGGTAAAGGTGTTGATTCTAAAGCCAAAACCTTCTGCTACCTTCATGAGCATATTAATTTCTGATTGAACATAAGAATGACTAGAAATAAAGCGTTCGCTTTTTAGAATTTCCCATAAGGTTTCCATTTCAATGTCATATCGAGGCTGTTTAGTATTTGCTTTTTGTTTTCGGGAAAGTGCATTGTACTGAGTCCATTTTTCACCATACTCTTTAGCTCTTTGGAAATAATCAACAAATACTTGTTCTACCCCCATGCGAGTTTGAGGAAAACGGGAATAACTACTCCAGTTGGATTGTTTTACATTCTCTCCTAAAGCAAACTTGATAAAGGGGTCGGCATCCTTAAAAAGCAGTTGATCTATAGGAGCTCCCCATTTGAGTTTGATTATTGCGGACCGACCCCCAATTGGATTTGCTGAGCCATGCAAGATTTGAATTGTTGTTACTCCTCCTGCTAAATCACGGTACAACCCAATATCATCAGGTTCAATTACGTCTTCTATACTAACTTCTGCCGAGGAATTATGTCCCCCTTCATTAATGCTTGATGCACCTAAGTGAGAGTGTTCATCAATAATTCCCGAGGTAAGATGTTTTCCAGTAGCGTCTATAACTTTTGCGTCTTCAGCCGCTAGGTTTGTGCCTACACCCGCAATTTTTCCATTGACTACCAAGACATCAGCGTTGGATAAAATACCTTCAGCTTCATTTGTCCAAACCGTAGCATTTTTAAACAGTAGATTCTCAGCTTTTGGAAGTTCAGAAAAACCATATGCTTTATTTGGGAAAGTTACCGGGACAGGACTATAATAATTAGGTTCTTTCTTTTCCTTCTTCTTGTCTTCAGCTGCTTTTTTAAGAGTAGCGTTCCAAGTAATTTTATCCCCATTAAAATCAGTCCCTTGACCTTGTGTAAATCCTTTCTTATTTATTTTAGCATTGAATTGCGCGAAAGTTTTTCCTTTTTTATTGATGAGCGTTAGGTAGAGCCATTGATTTTTATAGCTACTTTTTGTTTCAAATTTTAAAGAATCTTTTTTTGCAGTAACATTCACTTTAGAGGTACTGTTTTTTATTTCAATTTCAAGGGCATGCTCTTGAGTAACAATTTCATATGTCCCATCTATATCTGTAATTGTATGATCTTTGATAACATGAGGTTTTCCTTTCACCCAGTTTTCATGAAGCTCTGTACTAGAGTCAAAAAGCGGTCCTGAAGTGACTATAAAATTAGCCATTGCTCCTTTATTAAGATTTCCTAATAGGGTTTCTTGATTTAACATTTTGGCTGGGATAGTAGTAAGTGCTGCTAGTGCCGTTTGTTCTGAAAGGCCATAGGAAACAGCTTTCTTTAGATGTTTAAAAAAATCAGCCTTTGCTTTTAGTTTACTTGTACTCAATGCGAAAGGAATGCCTTCTTTTGCCACTGCAGCTGGATTCATCGGAGCTTGATTCCAATAACGTAGTTGGGCTAGGTTAATTTTTTTTATTAATAATGGATCTGCTGCATCGTATGCTTTAGGGAAATTAAGCGGTAGAATTAGTTTGGCTTTATTTTGTTTTAATTCACTTAAATATTCATACTCTTGACCGCTACCCACTACAGCAAAATCTAAGCCCATTTCCTTTCCAATTTTAACGGCTCTTAAAGTGTTCAATTTATCGTTGGCGTCAAATATCTTAGGTAAATCTAAATTGCCTAATGCCGCTTCTATAGCGAGATCTTTATTGCTTGCATTTCCAGCTTTATACCAACGTGNATCATGATAAAATTGACGTACAAGCGCCATGGATCCCATTACAGAACTTGGGTAAGACTGGTTTGAAGTCAAACTTTTTTTAAATGAGAAATGTTCTGCAGCTTTTGTATTAATAAGGCGCTCACTGTCTGATAGGGGGTCACCTAGAGCGACTAAAACACTTGTTCCACGATGAATACCATTGGCTCTGTGGGTATTGACCACTCCAAATCCTACCTTACGTAATTGTTCGGCTTCTTTTTATCATAGCTATAATCTTCAATACCATTGTAATCACTTAATATATGATCGTTCCAATAGTAACCGTCTCTACTTGCTTCATATTGTGCACTTCTCCCAGACCTTGACACTCTCTTTGGGGTTTGAATTCCGAATGTGGTGTGAATATCAATGAAAGATGGGTAAATGAATAAGCCTGTTTTATCATAAACACGCGTATTTTTTGGAAGGCTTATGTTTGTCCCTACAGCTATTACTTTCCCATTAAGTTCAAGTAAAGTTGCTTTTGAAATACTTTTAGTGGGAGATAAATAAATTGTTGCATTGGTAAAGGCTTGATAATTTAACTCTTTGCTTTTTACACCACTATTTGTTGGAAAATAATCCTGTGCATTGACAGTAGAGATTAAGAATAAACCTAAAAGAAAAATTCTATTCATTGTTGTTTTTTTAAGAAGGTGAAAATTAGGTTAAATAAATTAAAGAATAATGAAGATTTTTAAAATTTTAGAGGGTACTCTTGGCGTTTAATACCTAAAACATTAATCCCTTTTTTAACTAATTTTTCTGGAAACCATTCGCATCACAGTAGTTGTGCCATTGTGATAGTTTCCTTCAGCTAAATGGATCTCTTCCTCTTTTAGAGTTAAAAAAGAATACCCTTTAAAGTCTTTTTTTAAATGCTCTTTAGTATACAATTGAGATTCCATTTTTGGACCTCCTACGGATGGATTTTTCTGCTGGTACTTGGGATGATTCAAACTAAAGGCTTCCANAATAAAGTAGCCATCATTTTTTAAGAATTTTGCAAGTTTCTGGTGGTTTTGTGTTCGAATAGAATCAGGAAAATGAACATAAATTAATCCAATTACATCAAAGAAGTTTTCTGGAAATTCTAGATCATTCAATGAAGCAATTTGGTAATNAATAGTAACCCCTTTTTCACTTGCTAATTGCATTGCTTTTTTGTGTGCCATTTCGCTAAAGTCATAGGCATAGACTTCCCAGCCTAAAGAGGCTGCAAATACAGCATTCCTTCCCTCGCCTTCAGCCGCAAGTAAAATTTTACCTGGCGTTAAGGTTTCAATGATTTGCTTAAAATACACATTTGGTTCTTTGCCGTAAGCATAAGTTTGCTCANTGTAGCGCTCTTCCCAAAAAGCTTTCATATAATCCTGTTTATAGTGTTAAAAGTTGCTCAAAAAATCCACCAATTTCTTTTTTCTTATCCACAAAATGAATTTCTAAAATCCAGTTNCGTTCTTCTCCTTTTTGATCTAATGCCCTCATGTCNATTGTGTTATCGGGATGTATGTAGTTGGTTTTGTCCTCTTTTTCAAGACGTTCATGTGGAAAATGTCCAATCAAATGCCCTCCTATTTCACCACCAAATTCCCATCCATATTTTTGTGCTAGTGTGTGACAATATGCATAAAGTTCTGCACCAGTTATTTTATTTTGCTTGTCAAAATAGGCTTTTCCTTCCCACCAAGCATGTTCAATGTCAAGGGCTAATTTTTTTTTGTGGAGATCATCGCCAAGCACATAAGTTCTCCCGAAGTCCGCTTCCCATTCTTCAAAAATAGGACCAAAATCAATAAACAAAATATCATCTGGTTTGAGCATCAGGTTTTCAGGATTTTCGTCATAGGGTTTTAGTGTATTTTTTCCTGCTCTTACAATTCTTTTATGCCAATATTTTTCTATGCCAAAGAGTTCAAAAGCCAAATTGAAAATAGAGGTGTTGAGTTCTTTTTCTGTTATTCCAGGAATAAGAAGTCCTTGGGCTTCAATTTCTTTAAAGAGTTTTTCAGCTTTTTTTTCAGCCTTAATGAGTTCTCGTTTGGAAGGATTCATTGAAAAAAGTTAGATTTTTATAAATGAAAATTAATCTTTTTTATGATGGTCTTAAAACAAAGTTACATTTCTATTGCATTCAGGTTATGAAAATGGAATCGATGATTCTATAATATCACTTGATTGTGGTGTTTTTCAACAACCCTTATTTTGTCAGATTTACTTTTCATATTAAGATTTACAGATAATTTTCTTTAAAAGAAATGGAACATTACTTATGCAGGATTAAAAAAAGGAGATAGAATTAAGATTGTTTAGGAAGATACCCTCACCACCTGATTTAGTTTATTAGGTATTAAATTTCTTTTTGTTAAAATAAGCAACTAAGCCAAGGGTTAGATAGATTGAATTGATAACTAGTAATCCCAAAGGTGGGGGATCATTGAACACTAAAAAATCAAAAAATATGTGCAATAATATCATGCCTGTCATAATAATATTTCCAACAAGTACTTTAATGAGTACATGAGAAGTCTCCTCCCTAAGTAAGAAAACAAACAAACCAATTCCAATTTTAAATGCTCCAAAGGGTCTTAGGGAATTGATGGCTCCAATTTGATTTGAAATAGAATCTGGATAAAGTTCCGATGCGATTGTTGCCCCACTGAAATACAAAAAAAGCCCTTCGGTAATAGCGGCAAGGCTAAAAACATTGATTACATTTTTTAACGACATTAGATAAGATATAGTTTATCAAAGCTAATAAAAGAACTTGAGAAACTCTAAAGCAATAAAAAATGTTTTGCGAAATGTTGAGATAAGTACTACTCAGAATTTATTTTGCTATATGTGAGTATTAATGCAAGTAATAAGTATACAATGTTTATAAATATAAGAGGGGAAAGCATTAATTCAACATTTTGTGCCATCAAAACAGGGACATTTAGAAGAGGGAGTCCTATGATTAAACAAAACCCTTTTAAGACCTTCTTTCCTATTTGTGGGCTTTCATTTTTTAGTAGTAATAGTAAAATTCCAATACCTACACTTACGAGTCCAATGTATTGAAGAAAAATACTGCCTATAAAGTTGGCTTCTTCTGAGGTTCCAAAGGCACCTGTGGTTATTGCTCCACCATTAAAATATAAGAATACTCCTTGAAGTATACTTATTATTCCGAACATTAAAAGAGAATTGTTGCTTTTCAAAATNTGGGAANTTTAGTTATTCAAAAATAGAGGATTTCATCATCAGTTTGTAATGATTCCTAGTTTTATTGCAAAAAAAGTCGATGAATTACACTCACTAATTCATTTTGTTTTAATTTATGATTAGGAGTAAAATAATTCATTTTAAAAGTTAAATATGTTATATTAATAGTAATACTATTGTATATTTGCACTTTCTATGGAACAACTAAAGATTAATATCGTTATTGATTCTAGCCTCTACCTAAAAGATCCAGAGTCTTCTGAGTTGGGTAAAAAGATAGTGGGCAAGGGAATAGAGATGATGGAGGAGATGGGTTATGAATCTTTTACCTTTAAGAAATTAGGCGAAAAAATTGGATCAAATGAGAGTTCAATTTACCGTTACTTTGAAAGTAAACATGCGTTGTTAGTTTATCTAGTGAATTGGTATTGGAGCTGGATAGAATACAAATTAGTTTTCAGTACAACCAATATGACATCTTCTGAAGAAAAGCTAAAGAAAGCCATCTACGTTTTGGTTGAGGACATTAAGGAAGACAATTCGTTTTCATACATCAATGAAGTGATGCTTAACAAAATAATTATTTCTGAGGGGTCAAAAACATACTACACTAAAAAAATTGATAAAGAAAATCAAAAGGGATACTATGCGACATATAAACGCCTAGTTGAACGAATTAGTGATTTGGTGTTAGCAATAGAGCCAAAATATCCTTACCCACATATGTTGATATCAACGATGATTGAAGGAGCGCACTACCAACGTTATTTTTCAAAGCACTTACCCTTCCTTACGGATACAGAGAGCGGTAAGGATACCATTGTTAATTTCTACACTGAACTGATTCAAAAAGCTATACGATGAAATCATTTAAACTTTTTTGTGCATTAGTTCACTTCTTTTTGTTGGCTGGGATCATGACTAATTCTATTTATATTCCGGTGTATCAAAGCGTGATGCAAATCAATGATGATACTTTTGAAAGGGTAGAAACCAATTGGAATGAGACTCAAGAGGAAGAAGGCGACGAGAAGAGAGATAAAAATGATGATAAAAAAACTGAGTACCAGATTTTATATCAAAAAAACATTCAATTTTCGGGCTTCACCAAATCTTTATTTGATGTAAAGTCTAGCATACAGTATCAATTTAAGCTTGAAATTCCATTCCCTCCTCCAGATAGAACTGTTTAGATGCTAATTTAAAGTGTCATTTTCTATTGACCNCTATGGGTCACAAAAAAGTAATNTAAAAACTATAAAGTTGAAGTAAATACTTTAACTAAAACAACTAATTATTAATGAATAATTCAAACCTTTTTAAAAATTTAAAAGCCGATTTACCGGCAAGTATTGTAGTCTTTTTCGTTGCCTTACCGCTTTGTTTAGGAATTGCTCTAGCGAGTGGAGCCCCATTGTTTTCTGGTTTAATTGCAGGAATTGTAGGTGGAGTCATTGTTGGAGCTTTGAGTGGTTCCCAAATAGGTGTTAGTGGTCCTGCTGCAGGATTGGCTGCAATTGTTTTGACCGCCATNGGATCTCTAGGAGGGTATCAAAACTTTCTTCTTGCTGTGGTATTGGGAGGAGTAATACAGCTGGTGTTTGGTTTTCTCAAAGCAGGGATTATTGGCTATTATTTTCCTTCTTCTGTAATTAAGGGAATGTTGACNGGGATTGGTATCATCATCATATTAAAACAAATCCCACACTTTTTTGGATATGATTCAAGTCCAGAAGGAGATTTCGCTTTTTTTCAAATAAATGGGGAAAACACCTTTTCGGAAATTTTTAATGCGATCAATTTTATAAGCCCTGGAGCTACACTTATTGCCGTAATAGGAATTGCGATTCTTATNTTNTGGAAAACAGTACTTTCAAAGAAAGGGAAGTTTTTCACCTTGATACAAGGGCCCTTGGTAGCGGTAGTTGCTGGGATTGTTTACTTTCTTGTAACACAAGGCAACTCGTTTTGGGGTATTTCAGAGGATCATTTAGTAAGTGTTCCAGTCCCTGAAAGTATGAGCTCGTTTTTAGGACAATTTATGCTACCAAATTTTGGTGGGATAACCAATCCAGAAATTTGGGTAACAGCCTTTACTATTGCTTTAGTTGCTAGTTTAGAAACCTTATTATGTGTTGAGGCTACAGATAAATTAGATCCAGCCAAAAGAGTAACACCGACCAACCGTGAGTTATTGGCTCAAGGAGCAGGAAATATTATTTCGGGTATGATTGGTGGTCTTCCTGTAACTCAAGTTATAGTGAGAAGTTCTGCCAATATTCAATCGGGAGGAAAAACTAAAGTAGCGGCAATTGTTCACGGTTTATTATTGTTGATTTCTATTCTTTTGATCCCAACACTTTTAAACAAAATTCCATTGTCTGTATTGGCATCTATTTTACTTCTTGTAGGGTATAATTTGGCAAAGCCTAAATTATTTTTAACCATGTACAANCTNGGATGGAAACAATTTNCACCTTTTGCAGTGACTGTGGCTGGAATTGTTTTTACCGATCTTTTAATTGGAATTGCAATGGGACTTGCTGTTGGAATTGTTGTCATTTTGATAAAAAGTTTTCAGAACTCTCACTTTTTACACATTGAAAATGATAGTGATGGGAAGAACAAAATTAAAATGACCCTTGCAGAAGAGGTTACTTTTTTCAATAAAGGAGCCATTTTAAAAGAACTTGATAGCATTCCAACAAATACCTTTTTAGAATTAGATGTTCGTAATACTCGATATTTAGACAATGATATCATTGAAATTCTTGAAGATTTTTCAGAGAAAGCAAGAAACAGGAATATCGATATTAAAGTGGTTTCCGAAAAGGAAACTGTTGAAAATCCTGAAAGTTTTATTCAGTTTTTTAGCTTAAGGAAAAAGACAGCTTAATTAAAAATTATAAATGCAGAATAAATAGTATTCAACTATTTATCAATAGCAGAATTAAAAATATATTACAAATCAAATACGAATAGTATTTACAAACTAAAAAATTAAAATTATGAAAGCGCAAACTAAAGAAATGCAAGCTCAAATGACTCCAGCTTCTTCTCTTCAAGAGTTGAAAAACGGGAACTTACGTTTTACTGGAAAAAATGCACTTAACCGTGATTTATTACAACAGGTTGAGGAAACCAGTACAGGTCAGTTTCCTTATGCCACTGTTCTTAGTTGTATTGATTCTAGAGTATCCTCAGAATTAATTTTTGATCAAGGAATTGGTGACATTTTTAGCGTTAGAATTGCTGGAAATTTTGTCAATGAAGACATCCTTGGAAGTATGGAATTTGCCTGTAAATTAGCAGGAACAAAATTGGTAGTAGTCCTTGGACACACTGCTTGTGGAGCGGTAAAAGGAGCATGTGATCATGCACGTCTTGGCAATTTAACGACTTTGATTAATAAAATTGAGCCCGCAGTGGATGCAGTAAAAGAGCCTCAGGATGAAAGCTTGAGAAACTCAGGCAATATCGATTTTGTTAATGAAGTTGCTGCAAAAAATGTGGAAATGACGATAGATAATATCCGTGCCAACAGCCAAGTTTTGGCTGAATTAGAACAGCAAGGTGAAATCAAAATCATAGGTGGAATGTATGATATCAAAACCGGAGAAGTTACTTTCTACGAATAGATCTTTTACTACGCTTTTATGGCAGCACTATTGCAGTTTGCTATAGAACTTAACTACTGAACAAAACTCTTGTTTTTATTCTTAGTTATTGTATTTTCTAAATACAATAGTTACTGAAACATAAACTCAAGAGTTTTTTCTTTTAATTAAAAGAGGTTTAATTTAGAGAGAATTGGATCTCTTAAAGAGTCACTATTTTCAATCNGATAGATTTGGTCAAAATAATGAAGCATGTATGGTGCAATTATTTTATTCCAAAATGCTTGATATAGAAGTTTAGGATGGGATGGTTTTTGAACGTTATACTGGAAAATTTAGTGAGTTAAAGCTAAACTTTCTGGAGCCGATGGTGTACCCCAAGATCCCTAGCCTTTTTTGGATTTTGAGAAGTAGTAGGCTTTTCCTTGAAGTTCTTGAGTCTCCTTATCTGATGAAATATATCGTAAAGCAATACTAATAACGATCAATGATTTCAGAATTTAAACAGCAAATAGTTAGACCCTTTTCTTTCTCAGTCATTTTATGAAAGTAGATCAGCAAATTGGTCAAGGAAAATCCTAAATTGTATGGAAAAAACTAGTGAAGAAAAGCTTTAAAGAAAACTTAAAAGAGCTCCCTGAAAAGATCAGGAAAACCCCTCCCGGAAAATTTTATTCTTTATTGGTTGGAATATTTTTTCTTCCTGGGGGCTCAATTCTTTGTCTAATTGCGATCTATATTAGATTGACCAAAAGTGAAGTAGGGTAATACGTAATGATAGATTTAGTTATTTTTCATTTTGTCATAATCAATTTTGGAAAGTTTTTCTGTCCAAATTGTTTCACTGGCTCCATAAATAGCGATGTAAGAAACCATGCTATCATGTGAAGAGCTATGCCAATGTTCTGTGTTTTTATCACATTTTATGACATCTCCCTTTTTAACAACAATCACTTCTTTACCTCTTTCTTGGTAATAACCTTCTCCATCAATTATAATTAGAACCTGTCCTGTTGAATGCTTATGCCAATCTAAGGTTGAATCGGCACTAAAAGTTGCTTGCGTAAGGTTGTAATTAAAGTCATCATCTGCTGGGATAAGACGATTAAGCCATGCATTTCCTAAATAATGAGTATTAGGTGCTTTCTCACTTAACTCCATAGATGGATTTAGGAAAGATTTGATATTGTATTCAGCACCTTGTGCAAAGGTTATTAGTGGAGTTAAAATAAATAATAAAAGAATCTTTTTCATGGTTTTATAAGTTTGTGTGAAAGTTAATTGCAATCCGTTAGAACATGAAACTTTTTTGAGTATATTTTAAAAAAATTAAAACGCAAAATTGATGAAGAAAAAAGAGTGTGAAAAATGTAAAAATCAATTTAGAATGATGTATCGAGTACAATACAAACCTGATAAGCAATGGGTTTTCATTTGTAATGACTGTGCGATTGAAGTAAGAAGGGATAATGAAGATTATCGCTATGGGGGAACTTGGAAAGGATAAGCGTCTGTTTGTTTGTAGTGCTTCTTTTTAATTAGTAAACTTGAGAATATTGAACCTTAAATTTTATTGAACTTAACCCTAATACATCAGAATCCATTTAATTTTTGAATATTAAATCTGGTGCCTATATTTTTTGAAAAATAAATTACATGAAATCACATTGACTTTTTTGCTAGTTGATTTTTGCTTTCACTTAATTACCAGCAATAGGACTTCCAAAAACACCTACAGCCAATTCAACCCAAAGCAAAAAGAAAAGTGCA
>JGI26088J50261_1000615_pt1 | contig 20531 bp, 21 predicted proteins | sample SaaInl1SG_22_DNA_FD_50261 | JGI IMG/M metagenome (IMG submission 50261)
TAGTTGACATCTATATGTTGTTAATATATTTTAAAAGGTTACTTTTAATTAAGTAATCTAATTAAAAATCTAATAAATCATAATTATGTATTTGTTTTCTGAAGTTCCATTCATTAGGAAATTATTTCAAGCCGATTTGTTTTAATATGATAAAAATATATTATTTTTAAAAATTTATGAATACAAAAATTAAAAAAATGATTGATACCGCAATTAATCATCACAAGAAAGGTGAATTAAATGAGGCCCAGATTTTATATCAAAAAGTTTTAAAAAAAGAACCATCAAATTTTGATGCCATCCAACTTTTAGCAATAGTTTATTCTCAAAATAAAGAATATAAAGAGGCAATTAATTTATATAAATTTGCTATAAAAATTAACCCAAGCTTTCCAAAAACATATTACAACATTGGTAAAACTTTTTTTGAATTAGATCAATTTGAGGATGCTCTTTTAAATTACAACTTAGCAATAAAATATAATCCAAATTATTTTGAGGCATACAATAACCGTGGTCTTGTTCTAGAAAAATTTAAATATTATGATGAAGCGCTTGCAAGTTATGACTTTGCAATAAAACTCAAGTCAAATTATTCAGAGGCATTCAACAATCGTAGTCTTGCCTTAAAACAGTTAAATCGACTTGAGGAATCTTTAAAAAGCCTTAATACAGCTATTCAACTTAACCCTAATTATATAGATGCAAAAATGAACAAATCTCTCTTAAAATTATTAATTGGTGAATATGAAGAAGGCTGGCAACTATTTGAATCTCGGAGACATAAAGCTGATATAAAAAAAAATTACCCAAGCTACTCTCAACCTCTTTGGTTAAGTAATGAATCACTGGAAGGAAAAACTATACTAATTCATTCAGAGCAAGGTTTGGGAGACTCATTGCAATTTTGCCGTTATTTGCTTTTGTTAGAAAAACTAAATCCTAAGAAAATTATTTTTGAAATTGAAAAATCCTTGATTTCTATTATGCAGCAATTGAATAATAAATTAGTAATTATAGAAAAAAGCATGCCTTTACCTCCATTTGATTATTACTGCCCATTAATGTCTCTCCCCCTTGCCTTTAAAACCAAATTAGAAACGATCCCTGCCAATATTCCTTATTTAAAAGTGGACAATGTTAAAAATAAACACTGGCAAGAACAATTAGGCAAAAAAACGAAACCAAGGATTGGTTTGGTCTGGTCTGGTTCAACTAAGCATACAAACGATCACAACCGCAGTCTTAAGTTACAGCAAGCATCCTCTTTATTAAAATTACCTTTTGAGTTTCATTCTTTACAAAAAGACATTAGAGATGGTGACAAACAAACATTAAAAGCATATAAAAATATTGATCAACATCATAAGGACATTGATGATTTCTCCGATACCGCGGCATTAGTAAATCAAATGGATTTAATCATTTCTGTTGATACCTCAGTGGCACATCTTGCAGGCGCTTTAGGTAAAGAAGTTTGGATCCTCCTTCCTTTTATACCAGATTATCGTTGGTTACTAGATNGTGATGATTCACCTTGGTATCCAACTGCTAAACTGTTTAGACAATCTCAAATAGGTGATTGGAACTCTGTCATTCAACAATTAATCAGTGAATTAAGCAAATTATTTAGTAAATAATTATTCTCAGTTCTCTTTTTTTATTCTTTTTCTTGCTGAATTGTTTTTTGAAAAAATCTTTTCCAACTTACCTACTTTGCCCAATAAAAAAGGAGGCATATTCGCATAGATATTCTCATATTGTCCCTTTTTAATAATATATGTTTCATGCCATATACCCACATCGCCATTTGTCCCTATTTTTTTAAGAAACTTTTGCCATTCTGGCAAATGACTCAAATCTTTAGATTTAGCAAAATATTCTAATTTTTCAAATGANTCCCAGTATTGAATTGAAATTATATTTCTACCAAACCATGTCTCACCACCAAGATAACCTAGTGATTGATTTTTTATTAGTTCTTTAACCATTTTTGGGAAACTTATAAAGATAGGAAACCATTTATGTATTTTCCAAAAATAATTTATTCTCATCCCAATTAAAAAAACCACAAATCCATTATCTTTTTTTGCTGTAACTCTATCTTTAACAATTTTATTCATATTTTAATTTTAACTAATTTCTATGGTAATTGAAGTTGTTGATACATAATATGTTTTTTACCTCTTTATACGAATTCTGTACTTATATCTCGTTATTAAAACTAACTGTTTTGTGTAACTTTTACCTGTTGGAGTTTTAATATTAAGAGAATTAAAGTGGTCAGCAATTTATTTACCAGTTAAACCCTTTTTCTTGAGTTTAAGTATTTTTTGAATTTGCTCGTTTCGATAACCGATGAGTGAAAACTGTGAAAGTGCTTTGGTAGTAATAGTTGCGGTGAATTTTATCACCACTTCATTTACATCAGGATATGTACCTCGAAATTTACTCCACAGTTACAGATTTTGCTAAATTTCTAGGTTTATCAACATCTGTTTTTTTAAATAATGCGACATGATAAGCCAACAACTGAATAGGTATTGTATGAACAATCGGAGAAAGTATGCCAACATGTCTATCCATACGAATAACTCTTATTCCTTTTTCAGCATCAAATTTACTATCGCCATCTGCAATAACAAATAACTCGCCCCCTCTAGCTTTTACTTCCTGCATGTTTGACTTTACTTTTTCTAATAACTTATCGTTAGGTGCAATGACAACTACAGGCAAATTTTTATCAACTAAAGCTAATGGCCCATGTTTTAATTCACCAGCAGGATATGCTTCAGCATGAATATATGATATTTCTTTAAGCTTTAAAGCGCCCTCAAGTGCAATCGGGTAATGAAGTCCTCTACCTAAAAACAATGCATTGGTTTTTTTGCCGAATAACTTTGCCCACTCTTTTATTTGTGGTTCTAAATTTAATGCCGATTGAATATGACCAGCCAATTTCCTTAAATCAGATAAATAATCTTTTTCTTTTGATTTGGTTAATAATTTTTTCTGCTTAGCAAATAACAGCGCCACCATAAATAAACAAACCAATTGTGTTGTAAAAGCCTTGGTTGACGCTACTCCAATTTCCATACCCGCGCGTGTATATAAAACATAATCTGATTGCCTAACAATGGCACTTTCTTGAACATTACATATAGCTAAAGATTTTAAATTTTTATTTTTTTTAGATTGTTTAAGAGCCTCTAATGTATCAAGCGTTTCACCTGACTGAGAAATAGTTATGACCAGTTGTTTTTTTGGCGTATATACATTCCTGTATCTATACTCGCTCGCTATTTCCACACTGACAGGTATATTTGATATTTGCTCAAACCAATATTTTGCCGTTAATCCTGCGTAAAAACTGGTGCCCGCTGCCAAAATTAGAATACTATCGTACTTTGTTGCATCAAAATTTTTACCCCCAATTAACTTTGGACTAATACTCGCTTCATCAATAATTGATTCAATTGTGTCAGCCACAGCCACTGGCTGTTCATGAATTTCTTTCTGCATGAAATGTTTATAAGGGCCCAGCTCAGCTTGATCTTGCTTGATTGAGCTTATGTGAACTTTTCTTTTAACAACTTTTTTCTCCGAATTATAAATTGTATATTTATCTTCATTAATAGAAGCTACGTCCCCATCTTCCATGAATATTATTTTGTTAGTTACTGATAATAGTGCTGATATATCTGATGCTATGAAGTGTTCTTGTTTACCAATCCCAATAATTAACGGACATCCATCTCTAGCTACAATAATTTCACTTGTTTTTTTATCCGCTACTGCTATTGCGTAAGCTCCCATTAATTTTTTTGTTGCTTTTAAAACAGAGTTTTTTAAATCATTTGATTTTTTATAATAAGANTGNATTAAATGAGCNATTACTTCTGTGTCAGTTTCGGATTTAAATTTATACCCATCTTTTTTTAATAATTGGCANANATGCGTATGATTTTCGATAATCCCATTGTGAACAACCGTAATCTCATTNTTTGATATATGTGGGTGTGCATTTTTTTCTGCCACGCCACCATGTGTTGCCCATCTTGTATGGCCAATTCCGATTTTGCTCTTTAACTTTTTATTAAGAACCTTTTTCTTAATCTCAGATACTCGTCCTACAGATCTAACCCTTGTTATTTTGTTGTCATTGATGACTGCAATTCCCGCAGAGTCATAACCACGATACTCAAGCTTTTCTAGTCCACTTATAAGAACAGGAACTATATTATTATTCTTAGAAATACCTCCGACAATTCCACACATAATTATTTCTTCTTTGGTCTTTCCCAAGAATCAACAGTTATTTGATTTACTCGTGATAAAGTTAATTTACCTTCTATGGTATCTTGAGTAATTGTTGACCCTGCTCCAATTGTTGAACCTTTCTTTATTGTTACTGGAGCGATTAATTGACTATCAGACCCTATGAAAACACCATCCTCAATAATTGTTTGATGCTTATTTGCCCCATCATAATTACAGGTAATTGTGCCAGCGCCAACATTCACACTTTTTCCTATTATTGAATCTCCAACGTATGATAAATGATTCACTTTTGTCTCTTCGCCTACCTTTACATTTTTTAATTCAACAAAATTTCCAATATTAATTTTATTATTTAATTGAGTTTGCGGTCGAATCCTTGAGTATGGGCCGACACGGCAATCATTTCCAATTATTGAATTATCAACATGGTTAAATGCAAGCAATTCTGTTCCACTACCAATATTTGTATCTTTTATAATGTTATAAGGTCCTATGACACTGCCTTTTTTTAAAGTAACCTTACCTTCAAAAATACATCCTATATCAATAGACACATTTTCTTCACAAACTAATTCGCCACGAATATCTATTCTCGAACAGTCAGAAATTTTTACTCCCTCTTCAAGAAGTTTTTTTGCTTTTTCAATCATGACATCCCTTTCCAATTGCACCAATTCCTCAATTGAATTTACTCCTTGAATTGTATATTCATTTTTTGCTTCAATATTATCTACATTTATTTTAGCATCAACGGCGAGTTTAATAATATCCGTTAAATAATATTCTTTTTGAGCATTATCATTAGTTATGGATGATAAAAGATTTTTTAATAGTGCAGTTTCAACACACATGATCCCCGTGTTTATCTCATTAATTTCTTTTTCAGCATCATTACTGTCTTTTTCTTCAACTATTTTTGCTATTTTTTGATTATTATCTCGAACTATTCTGCCAAACCCTTTAGGATTAGATTTTTTAAAAGTGATGAGGGCCAGTTGTGTTTTTTCAGACTTTCTATAAAGATTAATAAGGTCATCTTTATTTATACAAGGAACATCCCCGTACAAAATCATCGTCAACTTACTGTTTATTTTTGAGATAGCTTGCTGAACAGCATGTCCTGTTCCCAACTGCTCTTTTTGTTCAACAAACTCTAGGTCTAATTCTTTAAAATGTTCCCTGATTATTTCAGATTTATATCCAATCACTGGGATTATTCTATTTGGCTTGAGCTCCTTGGCTGTTTCAAGAACCATTTGTAAAAATGGTTTTTTCAAAAATTGATGCATAACTTTAGGCAAATTGGATTTCATTCGAGTTCCTTTGCCTGCAGCCAATATAACGATGTCAAGATCCATAATATTTTGAGTATAAACAAAAAAAGCAGCTTAATGCTGCTTTTTTGTTTGTTTTAATTTACTTACGCTTTCGAAGTTTTTGTATGGCTTGTAATTGAGCAACCGCCTCAGCTAACTCAGCCTGTGCCTTCGCGTAATCAATATCTCCTTTTTGCTTACTTAAAGCATCTTCAGCCTGCTTTTTCGCTTGATTAGCTTTTGATTCATCAAGATCTGATCCTCTAACCGCTGTATCAGATAACACAGTAACGGAGCCTGGTTGAACTTCTAAAATACCTCCCGAAACATAAACTAATTCTTCGTCATTTTTACCAGATAATTTTATACGGACAGATCCAGGCTTTAATGTTGTAATCATTGGAGCATGATTAGGATAAATACCTACCTCACCCATCGAAGAAGGTGCTACTACAAACTCAGCCTCTCCTGAAAAAAGGGATTCTTCGGCACTTACTACATCTACCATTACTTTACTCATAAAATTTTCCAGTTAATAAGTGATTATAGTTTCTTGGCTTTAGCCACAGCTTCATCGATACTGCCAACCATATAAAATGCTTGTTCTGGTAAGTCATCGTAGTCACCATCCACAATAGCTTTGAATCCAGCGATTGTCTCTTTTAATGAAACATATTTGCCTGGGGCACCTGTGAAAACCTCAGCAACATGGAATGGTTGAGATAAGAATCTTTGAATTTTACGTGCTCTGTTTACAGCCAATTTGTCTTCTGGTGATAGTTCATCCATACCTAAAATCGCAATAATATCTCTTAATTCTTTATATTTCTGGAGTGTTTGCTGAACTTTTCTTGCTACTTGATAGTGGTCTTCACCAACAACTTGGGGATCTAACTGTCTTGAAGTTGAGTCTAACGGATCAACAGCTGGATATATACCTAAAGAAGCAATGTCTCGAGATAAAACAACTGTGGAATCCAAGTGCTGGAATGTTGTTGCTGGTGATGGGTCAGTTAAGTCATCTGCAGGAACATAAACCGCTTGAATTGATGTAATTGAACCGGTTTTTGTTGATGTAATTCGTTCTTGCAAGCGGCCCATTTCATCTGCTAGGGTTGGCTGATATCCAACTGCTGATGGCATCCTACCTAATAAAGCAGATACTTCTGTTCCAGCTAAAGTATAACGATAGATATTGTCTACAAAGAACAATACATCCCTTCCTTCATCTCTAAATTTTTCAGCCATAGTTAAACCAGATAAAGCCACTCTCAACCTATTTCCAGGAGGTTCGTTCATCTGACCAAATACCATAGCTACTTTTGATTCTTTCATATTATCTAGTTTAATAACTCCAGCATCTGACATTTCATGGTAGAAGTCATTCCCCTCACGAGTTCTTTCACCAACCCCAGCAAATACTGACAAGCCGGAATGCTGTTTAGCGATGTTATTAATTAATTCAAGCATGTTGACTGTTTTACCTACACCCGCACCACCAAACAAGCCAACTTTACCGCCTTTTGCAAATGGACAAATAAGGTCAATAACTTTAATTCCTGTTTCAAGCAATTCAACTGATGGTGATAATTCACTAAACTCAGGTGCTTTTTGATGAATTGAGCGAAATTCTTTTGAGTCGATTTTACCAACTTCATCAATCGGTCTTCCAAGCACATCCATAATTCGTCCTAGAGTACCTTCTCCAACAGGAACTTGAATAGCTGCGCCAGTAGATGTAAATTGAGTGCCTCTGGCTAGACCATCTGTTGAACCCATTGCAATAGCTCTCACAATACCATCACCTAACTGTTGCTGAACTTCAAGCGTAAGGCCTTCTTCTGCAGTTTTTGCGTTTGTATCCTTGCTGTCAATTAGTAATGCATCAAATACTTTTGGCATTGCATCACGAGGAAACTCCACGTCAACAACCGCCCCAATACATTGAACTACTTTTCCGATTTGTTTGGCACTCATTTTTTTTCCTTACTCATCTAAAAAATTTAAATTATGAAACCGCTGCAGCTCCACCAACGATTTCCGATATTTCTTTCGTAATTGCTGCTTGTCGAGCTTTGTTGTAAACCAACGTCAACTCGTCAATAACATTAACTGCATTATCTGAGGCTGCCTTCATAGCGACCATCCGTGCAGATTGCTCAGAAGCCATATTTTCTGCAACTGCATGATAAATTATTGACTCTATATATCGTTTCAATAACTCTTCAATAACTGCTTCAGCATCTGGCTCATAAATATAATCCCATGGACCTTCAGGTGCACCCATTTTCTCACCATTTAAAGGTAATACTTGATCCATTAATGGCTCTTGTTTCATGGTATTAATAAATTTTGTATAGCACACGTATAGCTGATCAATTTCACCGTTGATGTATGCATCAAGCATAACTTTGATACTTCCAATGAGATCATCTAAATGCGGGGTATCACCTAAACCAGTTATATTTGATTTAACATCTGCTCCTATACGGTTCATGAAACTAAATCCTTTAGTTCCAATTGCTGCAACTTGAACTTTTTTTCCTTCTTTTTCCCAATCTTTAATCTGATTTAAAGATGTTCGTAATACGTTAGTATTTAAGCCGCCACATAAGCCTTTATCAGAAGTTACAACAATTAGACCCACATTTTTAACTTTTTCACGAGCAACCAAAAATGGATGTTTTGATTCTGATTCAGCATACGACAAGTGAGCAGCTACATTACGAATTTTTTCAGCATAAGGTCTTGATGCCGTCATTCGATCTTGTGCTTTTCTCATTTTAGAGGCAGCCACCATTTCCATCGCTTTCGTGATTTTCTTAGTGTTTTCTACACTCTTAATTTTGGTTCGTATCTCTTTACTACCGGCCATATTATTTCCAAATAATTTTTAATATTTGCTTGAAGCTTTAAAGTCTTCAATTGCTTTAATTAGATCTTTTTCATCTTTTTCAGATAGCTCAAGATTTTTTTCAATACTTTCCATAACTTTTTTATGTTTCGATCCAATAAATCCATGTAAATCAGATTCGCAATTTAGAATTTTGTCTACTGGAACATCGTCAAAATAACCATTGTTTGCTGCGTACAATGTAATTGCCATTTTTGAAACACTTAACGGAGCATATTGTGCTTGTTTCATCAATTCGGTAAACATTCTTCCTCGATCTAACTGTTTACGAGTTGCTTCGTCTAGATCAGATGCAAACTGAGCAAAAGCNGCCAATTCACGATACTGAGCTAAAGCCAAACGAACACCACCACCAAGTTTTTTAATTACTTTAGTTTGAGCAGCGCCGCCTACACGAGAAACTGATACACCTGCGTTGATAGCTGGNCGAATACCTGCGTTGAACAAATCTGATTCTAAAAAGATTTGTCCATCAGTGATTGAAATNACGTTAGTTGGCACGAATGCTGAAACATCGCCNGCAGCTGTTTCAATNACTGGTAAAGCAGTTAANGATCCTGTTTTTCCTTTTACTTTACCNTTTGTAAATTTTTCAACATATTCTTCGTTAACTCTCGCTGCCCTCTCAAGTAATCTTGAGTGAATATAAAACACATCCCCAGGATAAGCTTCACGACCTGGAGGTCTTCTTAATAAAAGTGAAATTTGTCTATACGCAACCGCTTGTTTACTCAAATCGTCATAAATAATAAGTGCGTCTTCGCCTCGATCTCTAAAGTATTCACCCATAGTGCAACCAGAATAGGGGGCTAAAAATTGCAATGCCGCTGAGTCAGATGCAGAAGCAACAACCACAGTTGTATATTCCATTGCACCAGTCTCTTCAAGTTTACGAACCACGTTTGCAATCGTTGATGCTTTTTGTCCAATCGCAACATAAATACATTTCATGTCTTGACCACGTTGATTAATGATCGCATCAACAGCTACTGCTGTTTTACCTGTCTGTCTATCCCCAATAATAAGTTCACGCTGTCCACGACCAATAGGTACCATTGAGTCAACAGATTTCAAACCCGTCTGCACTGGCTGGGATACTGATTTTCTTGCAATAACACCAGGAGCCACTTTTTCAATTTTGTCAGTTAATTTAGATTTTATTGGACCTTTACCATCTAAAGGATTGCCAAGCGCATCAACAACTCTTCCAATTAACTCTGGCCCAACCGGTACTTCTAGAATTTTACCTGTACATTTGCAAACATCCCCTTCGGAAATATGTTCATAGTCGCCTAAAACAACGGCTCCAACTGAATCTCTTTCTAAGTTCAACGCCATACCAAATGTATTTCCAGGAAACTCAATCATCTCTCCAGACATCACATTGGATAATCCATGAATACGAACAATTCCGTCAGTTACGGAAACAACTGTTCCCTGTGTCCTAGCTTCTGATGATGATTTAAAGTCCTTTATTCGACTTTTTATCAGTTCGCTGATTTCTGAAGTTGATAATTGCATTACTTTCTCCTGGGTAAATTATGCTTTCATTTTGAAAGCCAAGCTTTCTAGTTGTCCTTTAACTGAAGCATCTATAACAGTATCGCCAACTGTAATAACACTTCCACCTAATATTGATTCATCTATCTTTACAGTTGCTTCAATTTTCTTATTTAATTTTTTTTCTAAGTTTTTAATGATTCCATCTGTTTCATTTTGAGAAATTTTTGTTGCAACAACAATAGTTGCAGCAACAGTTCCTTCTTCGTTGGCTTTGAGTTCTTCAAAAGAATCACTGATGAAGGGAAGTACCAGTAACCTTTTATTCTCAATTAATAACTTAATGAAGTTTTCACCTTCATTGGTAATTTTGCCTTTACATATATCTAAGATGAATTTTTCTTTATCAGAAACATCAACTTTTGTATCTTGAATGATAGCCTTTACTTGCTCATCTTCAACAATTTTAGCCAATAAACCAACAGTGGCTGACCACTCATTAAGTTGGTTTTTTTCTTTTGCTAAGTCAAAAATGGCTTGTGCATAAGGTCTAGCTATTGTTGAAATTTCTGCCATTAAAGATCCTTAGATAGTTTAGTTAACATAGCACTATGTGCTTTTGCATCAATTTCTTTTTCAAGTATTTTTTGAGCGCCTTCAACAGCAAGATTTGCAACTTGAGATCTCAAGGTTTCTTTTGCTTTATTAACTTCTTGTTCTATTTCAGATTTAGCATTAGCAATAATACGATCTGCATCAACCTTTGCGTTTTGTTTAGCCTCTTCTACAATTTCACTAGCTCTTTTCTCTGCTTGGGAAACTATTTCAGATGACTTTTCTTTTGCTGAATCTAAAACTTCTGTTGTTTTTTTCTCTGCCATTTCAAGAGATGCTTTTCCTTCTTTTGCAGCAGCTAGGCCGTCTGCAATTTCTTTTTGACGGTTTTCTATAGCACTCAAAAGAGGCGGCCAAACAAACTTAACGGTAAACCATATAAGAATAGCAAACGTTATTGCTTGAGCGATTAAGGTAAAATGAATATTCATTTCTTCTCCAAATCAATTATGTTCAAATTAAACGCCTGGAGTTACGCCCATAGTAAGTGGGTTTGCAAAAGCAAACATCATAACAATACCAACTGCAATAATGAATGAAGCGTCAATCAAGCCTAATAGTAAAAATACTTTTGTTTGAAGTTGAGCAATCATCTCAGGCTGTCTTGCAGCACCATCAAGAAAACTTGCGCACATAATACCAATACCAATACAAGCACCCAAAGCACCTAAACCTACCATTAAACCAAGACCAATCGCTGTATATGATTGAACTGTTGCTAAAAATTGTAAAGCTTCCATTTAAATTCCCTTCAAAATAAATTAATGGCCTTCATGAGCCATAGATAAATAAACTACGGTTAGCATCATAAATACATATGCCTGTAACGTCACGATTAGGATATGGAAAATAGCCCATCCTGCACCCAACAATATACTGGCGGCTGTACCAATAATGCCAGAAAAACCAGCGAGCATTGCGATCAACAAGAAGATCACTTCGCCGGCATACATATTTCCAAACAATCGCAGTGAGTGCGACAGTGGTTTGGAGACATATTCGATTAAATTAAAAATAAAGTTAGCAGGCCATACAAAAGGGTTTGATCCAAAAGGGGCACAGAATAACTCATGTAACCAGCCTTTTAGGCCTTTCACTTTGATACCAAAAAAGATCATTAAGAACCAGACACCTAAAGCAAGTGCAAAAGTCGTATTTACGTCAGCTGTTGGAACATTTCTCCATTCATGGACACCAAACCCTCCAAGTATTTTTGCCATGACATCAATCGGTAAAAAGTCCATTGAGTTCATCATAAATACCCAAAGAAATACCGTCATTGCAGCAGGAGCTACAAAAGCATGCCTATCGCCATGAAAGGTTGCTTTAACTTGATCATCAATAAAAGAAAAAACTAGCTCCACAAACGCTTGTGTTTTAGAGGGAACACCTGATGTTGCTTTACGAGCAAACCACCATATAAAACCCATAGTTAACAATCCAAGAATAATGGAAACTACAACTGAATCTAAGTTTAACGTCCAAAAAGGAGAGTCTCCTAAATGAATTTCGTTAAATGATAAGTGGTGACCTATGTATTCATTGGGTGAATTATAGGAATCTGCCATATATTTTCTCTACTTAAATTATTTATTATCTAATTTTGATATTGCTAGTCCAGACATTAATGCTGAAATTGCTAGCCCCAGAACTAATCCAAAAGGCTGTATATCACCATAAAACTTAAATGCCAACCACAACATCACAATAATAAATAGCAACTTTACTAATTCTGCTTTTAATATATTAATAAGCACCGTTGATGCAGGCTGACCTTTTTTGTTTATTTTTGCAATGGGGAAAGCCAGTAAAAATCCACCAATTACTGATCCGAACCCAATTAGGAGTGAATATGCAATATTAACTGAGTAAATGTTTACAATAATAATAAACATTAGACCCGCAACAACAATTTGTCGCATCAGCATTTTTTTAAGCTGAGTTGGCAAACCTCCCAATTTTTCAGTGATTTCATCAAATTCACTTTTCATCACCGAAACGTTCCTTACAAAAACACTGAATTTTGAATGGAAAACAGGCTCAAGTCAAGCCCCTATAAAAAGTCATTATGACTAATTAGTTTTGTTTAAAGTTTTCAACAAATCATCTAGTTCATTTAAATTTCTATATCGTATTTTTATGTATCCATTGTTATTGGACTTATTTTCAATATCTACTGGAAATCCAATAAAATCTGATAACTCCTGTTCAATTTTAATCAAGTCCATACTCTTTTTAATGACATATTTTGGCTTTGTTTTTTTGTTTGTAAATTGAACATTGCTTACAAGGTCTTCTACCGCCCTTACCGACAACTTTTCCTTGATTATCTTTTCACACAACATATTTTGTTTATCAGCCTCCAAAGAAATTAGAGCTCTTGCATGGCCCATTTCTATTTGACCACTCTCTAGCTTCCCTTTAACAAAGCTTGAAAGTTGAAGCAATCTTAATAGATTGCTTACAGTAGTTCTTGACTTTCCGACTGCTGAAGCGGCTTCTTCATGAGTCATACCAAATTCCTCAATCATTTTTTTTATTCCATTTGCTTCCTCAAGAGCAGTTAAATCTTCTCTTTGCATGTTCTCAATTAGCGCTATTATGGATGCCGTTTTATCATTAATTTCTCGAACAATTACTGGTACTTCAGTAATTTTTGCCAGCTTTGCAGCGCGCCATCTTCGTTCACCTGCTATTATTTCAAAATGCGTATCATTGATTTTTCTAGCTATGATGGGTTGCATTAGTCCCTGTTCTAGAATTGAATCAGATAGTTCTTTTAATGATTCTTCCGAAAAATAGCTTCTAGGCTGATACTTTCCCTTTTCCAAGATGTTTACATTGATATTTCGGATTTGTTCGCCTGCGTTAAGATTCTCACTTAATTGATTTTCCTCAACCTCAGATTCAAATAAAGCACTTAGACCTTTTCCGAGTCTTTTTTCTTTAGCCATTATTAGCCTCCTTTTTTATAATCTCATCTGCTAGCTCTAAATATGCTTTTGACCCTTTTGAATGCTTATCAAATTGAATTGCCGACAATCCATGACTGGGTGCCTCTGCAACTCGAACATTTCTTGGCACTATCGTTTTATAAACTTTATTTGGAAAATAAGTCGACAATTGATCTGAAACCTCCTTGCTTAGAGTATTTCTCCGATCGTAAATTGTACGAAGCAAACCTTCAATCTGAATTTCTTTATTCATATTTGTTTTGATTTTTTTAATAGTATTTACAAGATCCGTTAATCCTTCTAATGCAAAATACTCACATTGCATAGGAATTAAAACTGATGTTGCAGCTGTCAATCCATTTAAGGTTATTAAGCCAAGAGAAGGAGGGCAGTCTAATAAAATATAATCATAATCTTGTTGAATTATTTTTAATTGATTTTTAAGCAAAACTTCTCTTTGCTTAATTTGTATCATTTCAATTTCAGCGCCAGCTAAATGTTGATTTGCAGGAACAACATCATAGTACTTTCCTTTTTTAATAACCTCTTTTATATCAGCATCATTTATTAACAAATCGTAAACCGTACTTTTAAGCTTGGTTTTTTCAAGCCCTGAGCTGGAAGTTGCGTTACCTTGTGGGTCCAAATCAACCAACAGCACCTTTTTTCCCTTTAGTCCCAAAGCCGTTGACAAATTCACGGCCGTTGTGGTTTTGCCGACTCCACCTTTTTGATTTGAAATTGCTAGAATTTTTGTCATTATTATTTATTATTTATTATTATTAACTTTCGGGTCCCTTCATAATAAGGAACTTTAAGAAGATGAACACTATTTATTTGATCTCCCAGCCCTAACAGCTCCTTATCTACTTCTGGACCTTTCATAGCAAAAAACTTTCCTTCTTTACTTAACAAATGTTTGGATAATTTCATCATATTGCTGATTTCAGAAAACGCTCTTGATACAATCATATCCACTGGTTTATCTAATAATAAATCTTCAACCTTTGAATGAAAAGAAACAACGTTTTTTAAGCCCAGCTTACCTTTTAACTCATTTAAAAAAGTTATTTTTTTTGCTACCCCGTCTACCAATATAAATTTCTTGTCAGGATTGAATAAAGCCAAAATCATCCCAGGGAATCCTGCACCCGTTCCAACATCTAAAATTAAATTATGATCTTGAATATATTCATTTATTGTCAAACTATCAAAAAAATGTTTGATTACTATGTCTTCATCGTCGTTTAACGCTGTTAGGTTATAAACTTTATTCCACTTTTTTAAAAAATCTTTATAAATCAATAATTTATTTACATTTGCTTCTGAATTAACATTTAAACTTTTTAAACCCTTAACGATCAATTGTTCCAAAAAATTTATGCCTCAATCTGTTTTTTCAATGGCGCATCCAATCCTTTATATTTTTTTAAATAAACAATAATTAAAGATATGTTTGCAGGCGTTATACCGGAAATACCACTAGCTTGTTTAATATTTTCAGGTCTTATATTACTTAATTTCTGTATAGCTTCATTACTTAACCCATTGATTTTATTATAATTTATACTTTCTGGAATCTTTAATTCATATTGAGACTGCATTTTTTGTATTTCATCTTTCTTTGCCTATTGATGTAACCAGAATATTTCGCATTAATTTCTACCTGCTCAATAATAGATTCATCAAATTTATCATTAAAACCCATGATGTTTATTAGCTCTAATGCATTAACATTTGGTCGTTTAATCAACTCAAAAGCAGAATAATCTCTTTCAAGCTGTTTTCCAAATAGTTTTTCTTGGCATTCATTATTTAATGTATTAGCCTTGATGATTGTTTTATTAAAGAAAAGCTCACACTGGTGAATATTTTTATTTTTTCTAAGATATTCATTATTTTGTTCACTATCAACAACGCCTAACTCAAAACCTTTTCTTGTCAGCCTATAATCTGCATTGTCTTCCCTCAATAACAGCCTATACTCAGCTCTGCTAGTAAACATTCTGTATGGTTCAGTCACTCCACGAGTTATAAGATCATCTATTAGTACCCCAATATAAGCCTCTTCTCTTGTTGGGCACCAGCCCTCTTTTCCTTGCACACTCAAAGCGGCGTTTATTCCAGCAATTAGTCCCTGTGCACCCGCTTCTTCATACCCCGTAGTTCCATTTATTTGTCCCGCAAAATAAAGGCCTTGAATCGTCTTTGTTTCAAGAGTTTTCTTTAAGTTTCTTGGGTCAAAATAATTATATTCAATTGCATATCCAGGTCGGATAATGTAAGCATTTTCTAATCCCTTGATGGACCTAACTAGATCATATTGAATGTCAAAAGGTAAGCTAGTTGAAATTCCGTTTGGATATACTTCATGAGTTGTTAACCCCTCAGGCTCCAAAAATATTTGATGGGAATTTTTATCAGAAAATCTATGAATCTTATCCTCAATTGATGGACAATATCTTGGTCCTACACCCTCAATAACACCTGTGTACATTGGTGACCTGTCCAAGCCTGATCTTATAATGTCATGGGTCTTATTATTGGTATGCGTAATCCAGCATGATATTTGATTTGGGTGCTCTATTTTTGGTTGTTGTAATGAAAACTGTGGTGTTGGTGTATCCCCTGGCTGTTCTTCCATTACGGAAAAATTAATACTACGTCCATCAATTCTTGGGGGGGTTCCTGTTTTTAATCTGCCCACAGGAAGCTTTAAATCATTAAGCCTTTTAGCTAAACTATTTGCAGATGGGTCACCAGCTCTACCGGCTTCGTAATTTTTTAATCCAATATGAACAACGCCTTGCAGAAAGGTTCCTGCTGTTAAAACAATTTTTTTTGCTAAAAATCTAATTCCGGACTCCGTTACAACCCCATCAACCTCGTCATTTCTATTAACCAAGATATCATCAACCGGCTGCTGGAAAATCCATAAATTTTCTTGGTTTTCTAGATATTTTCTTACAGCTGAACGATAAAGTACCCGATCAGCTTGAGCCCGAGTAGCTCTAACAGCAGGCCCCTTACTTGCATTTAATGTTCTAAAATGGATTCCCGCTTCATCGGCCGCTTTAGCCATCACCCCACCTAACGCATCAATCTCTTTAACTAAGTGTCCCTTTCCGATACCACCGATTGAGGGATTACAAGACATTTGTCCTAATGTTTCCATGTTATGAGTGACTAAAAGTGTATTTTGGCCCATGCGCGCTGAAGCCAAAGCTGCTTCGGTACCAGCATGACCGCCACCGACGACAATCACATCAAATGTTTTTGGAAATTCCATTATCAATACTTTAATTTTAATAAGATGAGTATTTTACTTCAAAAAAAATAAGAAAGACATGTTTCACGTGAAACACGTTATTTAAATTTTAATTTGTTTCACGTGAAACATTAAAAATTATTTGCCAATACAAAAACGGCTAAAAATTTCACCTAAAAGATCATCAGGCGAAAAGTCACCAGTTATTGATGAGAGTTTATTCTGTGCTGAAAGTAAATCTTGAGCCAAAAGCTCTGGTTGATTTAAATTATTAAGAGCAGACTTTAAATATCTATCTATATCATTTAGAGCCAATATATGTCTTTTTCTCGAAGCATACAAAGATTCATTACTGTCCATACTTTGAACACCAAATACATCAAGTATTTCTTTCTCTAAAAGTCCAATTCCTTCATTGAATTTTGCTGATATCGAAATGACTCGATGTTTACCTATCAAATCAACACAGGGAGACTTATCAATTAAATCAATCTTATTGAAAACCCAAATTAATTTTACGTTTTGATTTAATTTTAAGAAATAATTTATATATTTATCAATGTCATTGAGATCATCAATGATAACCAAAGCCAAGCTGGATGTGTTAATGATAGAAATAGATTTATCAATTCCTGCCTTTTCAACCGGGTCATTTGTTTCATGAATACCGGCAGTATCAACAACCTTAATCGGAATACCATTAATATTTATTAAGGCTCTTACTGGATCTCTAGTTGTTCCAGGAATATTTGTTACAATCGCAAGGTCTTCTTGAGAAAAAAGGTTTAACAACGTGGATTTACCAACATTAGGTTTACCAATTAAACATACCTGAAATCCCTCTTGAATAATTTGCCCTTTTTTTGCTACTACTAAAATATCATTAATTTCTGTTTGTACCTGACTTAACTTTTCTAAAATCTGACCCTTCTCAATAAAATCGATATCTTCTTCAGGAAAATCAAGGCACGCTTCAATATACATTCTTATTTCAACAAGTTTTTCTAATAAAATATTGATTTTAAAGGAAAATTTTCCTGAAAGTGAGTTTGCTGCATTAACAACAGCATGAGCAGTTGACGCACTAATAATATCTGCTACAGCTTCTGCTTGAGTTAAATCAATTTTATTATTCAAAAATGCTCTTTTTGTAAACTCTCCCGGTTCAGCTAGGGTGGCGCCGTTACTAATAGTTGCGTCAAGGAGACATTGCAATAATGCTGGGCCGCCGTGAGCATGAAACTCAACAATATTTTCTCCAGTAAAAGACTTAGGGGCTTTAAAAAATAAAACCAATCCTTTATCGAGCAATTGATTATCTTGATTAAAAAAAGAAGTGAGTTGTGCTTTATGAGAGGTAAGTTTTTTTAAATGTGTAATCGCTAACGCAATAGCTTCAGCTTTTGATCCTGAAACTCTTACAATTCCCACACCGCCTGTTCCTGCTGCAGTCGCTATAGCAGCTATTGTGCTACTATCCCGCATTTTTTTAACCGGCCTTCTTTTTTTTCATCGCAGCAGCATGAATAGACTTATTAACATACCATTGTTGGGCCATCGAAAGCACATTGTTGATAAACCAGTACAACACGAGACCCGCAGGAAAGAAAAAGAAGAAAATACTAAATACAACTGGCATGATCATCATCAGTCTGGCTTGAGCAGGATCGGTTGGTTTTGGATTTAATTTTTGTTGCAAAAACATCGAAGCTGCCATCAAAATAGGTAAAACATAAAAAGGGTCCTTAACAGATAAATCAGTAATCCATCCAAAAAATGGGGCTTGTCTCAACTCAACTGCGCCTAACAAAACCCAATATAAAGCAATAAAAACCGGGATTTGGATCAAAATAGGTAAACATCCACCTAAAGGGTTAATTTTTTCTGTTTTATAAAGCTCCATCATCGCTTGTTGCATTTTTTGTTTATCATCACCAAATTTTTCTTTCATGCTTTGCAATCTTGGGGCAACTTCTTTTAGTTGAGCCATTGATCGATAGCTTGATGCAGATAGGGGATAAAAGAAAATTTTAATTATCAGAGTTAACAAAATAATAGATACACCCCAGTTATGAAAAATCTTCTGAATACCTGATAAAAGTGAAAATAAAGGTGCTGCAATAAACGTTAGCCAGCCATAATCTACTGTAAATTCCATACCAGGAGCAGCATTTCGAAGCTGCGACTTTAGCTGTGGGCCTGAATAAAGCACGGCGTCAAAATCAACACTAGCATTAGCATTTAAATCAGCTATTTTTGCTCTTACTCCAGCTGATGAAAGTGAATCAGAAATTTGTTTTGTATAAAGCTGTCTGGGCGAATTTCCAGGAATAATCCACGAACTTGCAAAATAACGCTGAATAATGCCAATCCAACCATTATTTGAATTTTCAGTAAATGGTTTTGTATTATCAATGTCATCAAAATCAACTTTCTTGAATTTCTTTTCTTCCGTAAAGTATGAGACGCCTGTAAAAGTTGGCATCATCCCTGATTTTTCTGCACTTTTATGGTCATGTAGCAATTGAAAATAGACTTGGGGTTTGATAGCGGCATCACTTTTGTTCTCAATCTTGGTAGATAATCTGATCTGATAGCTATCTTTTGAAAAATGATAAGTTTTAGTGACTTTTACGGCATTGTTCTCAAACACAAAAGGAACTGCCAATTGGTCACCTTCCATTTCAAAATAACTCTGGCTTGCTTGAAACTTATCTTTATGAGTTGGGAGATTCTCTCCAATCAATCCACTTTGAGCAATGTAAAACAAAGGGTCCATTTCATCATTTAACAAATCATAAAATCCATCTTTATTGTTATTCTGGAACTTCACTAATTTTAATTTTCTTATATCGGCGCCAATGGTATTGATATTGATTTCATATAATGGAGTTTTGACATTTATGACTTGATCACTTTCCAAATTATATTTATTTTTAGTTTCTGATCCATCAAAGGACTCAAACACTTCGTTTGATTGATTTTCATCTATTACCAAGGGCTTTGCGTTTTCAACTTGTATTTGTTTCTGTTGCCATGAGTCCCACAACAATAAAAGTGAAAAAGAAAAAACAACAAATAATATTAAGCGTTTAGTTTCCATAATTATGATATCAATTTAAGGTATTGGGTCATGTCCGCCTTTATTAAAAGGGTGACACTTCAATAACCTTTTAACGGTTAAAAAAAGGGCTTTTAAAAAATTATATTTTTTAAAAGCTTCAATTGTATAGTTAGAACAAGTTGGCGTAAACCTACATGAATTAACTATAAATGGGCTTAGAANTTTTTGATAGNCTTTAACAANAAGAATGCAAAATTTATTTATTAAATTCATTTATAAAAGTAAAAAAATCTTTCTTAATAANTTGATAATCTGAGCGGATAAATTCTTTTTTTACTTGTATGACAATATCGTAATGTCTATTTAATAAAACCATTCTTAAATTATCTCTCAAAACACGCCTCATNTAATTTCTTCTGACGGCCCGCTTATTAATTTTTTTACTGACTATAAATCCAAATCTTGAGAAGTGTAAATTATTTGGTTTATATAAGATTGTAAAGAANTTTGTATGGANGCGTTTCCTAAAATTAAAAACGGATGAAAAATCATCCGCATTTATTAATCTCGTTCGAGAATTTACAATCAAAAGCTACAGACCGAGCCTAGCTCTTCCTTT
>JGI26088J50261_1000616_pt1 | contig 20484 bp, 18 predicted proteins | sample SaaInl1SG_22_DNA_FD_50261 | JGI IMG/M metagenome (IMG submission 50261)
TTTTTGTTGAATGCTTTTTTCAAACGTTCCATGGTTTCCGAAGACAAGGGTTTGTCTACATATACAATGGCATTGTTTAGGTCTCCACCTTGAATTAGTCCNTTTTCTAAAAGGGTTTCTAATTCATGCAAAAANCTAAAGGTTCTCGAGGAGGCAATGTCGTTTTCGTAGTCAGACAATCGCTCTAGTGTAGCGTTTTGCGTTCCAAGAACTTTGGTCCCAAAATCAACCATGGTGGTGATTTGATAGGAATCAGAAGGGATAATGGTCATTTCACTACCCGTTTCATCGTCTTTAAAATGAATTACTTCTTTAACAATGTATTCTTGTCTATCTTCTTCAAGTATTTTCACACCCGCTTCTTTCAATGCATCCACAAATTGGATGGAAGAGCCGTCCATGATAGGTGGTTCCGGCGCATCCAAATGAATGTAGCAGTTGTCAATTTCCATTCCAACCAATGCAGAAAGCACATGTTCTGAGGTATGAATTTTAACACCGTTTTTCTCCAAATTAGTACCCCTTTGTGTATCGGTAACCCATTGAACATCTGCCTCAATTTCTGGGCATTCTTCTAAGTCAAAACGCACAAATCGATAGCCTGTATTGGCAGGAGCCGGAACAAATTTTAAGGTAACATTTTTACCTGTATGTAAACCAACGCCTTTTAGACTTACTTCTTTACCAATTGTTGTTTGTAGGGTTTTCATTTGTGTTTTTTTTCTAAAGATTCTAAGCGTTTTACAATAGANGGGAAACGTTTAAAATAAATGTAAGATTTTATGTAATCGTTATAACTAAATGCTGGTGTTCCGTAGAGCGTTTTCTTGTCCTCTATACTACTTGTTACACCTGACTGACCTTGAATGCTAACGTTGTCGCCAATTTTTAAATGACCTATAATACCGACTTGGCCACCAATAATGCAATTTTTACCGATTTTAGTAGAACCAGCAATACCAGTTTGTGCTGCAATAACGGTATGCTCGCCAATTTCTACATTGTGTGCAATTTGTATTTGGTTGTCTAGCTTAACGCCTTTTCCAATTTTGGTTGCTCCCAGTGTGGCCCTGTCTATCGTTGAATTTGCTCCTATGTCTACATGGTCTGCAATGAGAACACAACCCGTTTGGGGTATTTTCTTGTAGGTTCCGTCTTCTTTTGGCGCAAAACCAAAACCGTCGGATCCAACAACACAGCCACTATGGATGACACAATATGTTCCCATTTGAGTATCAGAATGGATGATTGAATGGGGATGAATTACAGAATCATCTCCAACAACAACATTGTCTTCAATAATGACATGAGAATGGATTGCCACATTTTTCCCTATGGTAACATTATTGCCAATTACGGCATAATGCCCAACATAGCAACTGTCATCTATGCTTGTATCATTTCCAATTATAGCTGTTTTTTCTACTCCAGCTTTCGCTTTTTGNTGGCTATTGTAATATTCCAAAAGGGTGGTAAATGCCTGGTAAGCGTCTGAAACTCTTATCAATGTTGGAGTAAGCACCTTCTCTGGTTTGAAATCATGGTTTACAATAACCAAAGATGCATTGGTAGAATAAATATGCGGAGTGTATTTTGGGTTGGCCAGAAAGGTTAATGAACCATGGGTTCCTTCCTCAATTTTTGATAATTGCGAAACCTCCAAAGTAGCATCACCATCTACTGTACCATTGAGAATTGTTGCGATTTGTGCAGCCGTAAATTTCATTAGTGCAAAAGTATAAAAATTAAGGAACTATTTGGATTTTGGATAGCAGAGATAATGCTTTATTTCTGTTGTAGAGAAGGTTTTTCCATCAAAAAGAGAAGAAAAGTCTTCTAGGGCATAGACATCTCCCTTTTGACTTAGTACTTTAATTGGATTTTCATTGGTATATACTTTGCAAGAGATTCGGTTGGAAAAGACAAAATTGGTTACATATTCTTCCGTAAAACCTGCTGCACTGAGTTTTTGTTTTCGCTTCTCAATTTGAAAATCAGTAAAAGGTTCTTTTTGGTACTTCATTTTCATCAAGTCTCTATTGAGTAGTCTTTTGGAAAAAGAAGCCAATATATCATCAGGGTGGTNTTGCCATTGTTTCAAGGCAGCATAAATATCGTTATCGTCTAAATGACTAAATTGTTTGAGCACCGCAGAAGAGTTGGGATTCAATTTATCTTGCGACATAAAAAACATTAAATCATCGGTCATGGAAACTGCAACACCTTGCTTAATTATTTTCCGAACATATTGTATGGTATTGCTCAATAAGAGNTCTGCCACCAAACCAGTTTTGTGCAAATAGACTTGCCAGTACATTAATCGCCTTGCCATAATGAATTTTTCGATGGAAAAAAGTCCATTTTCTTCAACCACTACTTGATCGTCAACAACATTTAACATCTCGATTATTCGGTGGCTATTAATATTACCTTCGGTTGCTCCAGTATAAAAACTATCCCGCTTTAAATAATCTAGTCGGTCAATGTCGAGTTGACTTGAGACCAATTGATGCATGAATTTTCGTCGGTATTTATTCGCATAGATAGAAATTGCCAGCGATAATTTTCCATCAAACTCTTTGTTGAGTAGTTCCATAAAACCCAAAGAAAGTAATTCATGATTGACCCCCAAAAAAATTGTTCGCTCAATTGCATGCGAAAAAGGACCATGTCCAATGTCATGCAATAAAATTGCTACTGCCAGAGCTTCTTTCTCTTCATCTGAAATTGCTACATGCTTACGTTGTAATGTTTCTACCGTTTTATTCATTAAGTGCATTGCACCCAGGGCATGTTCAAAACGACTGTGTCGAGCTCCAGGATAGACCAACGAAGAAAGCCCCATTTGTGAAATCCTGCGCAATCGCTGAAAATAGGGATGTTCCAATAAATCAAAAAGTAATTTCGATTCTACTCTAATAAATCCGTAAATTGGATCGTTTAATACAGGGAGTTTGTTCGCTTTCAAATAGTGGATTTTCAACAAATATAAAGAATATGCAACCAATCCAAATCTTATGGGTAGATGATGAAGTAGATTTACTCAAACCGCATTTTATTTTTCTTGAATCAAAAGGTTATCAAGCCCATGCCTGTACCAATGGCCAGGAAGCAATCGAATTGGTCAATGCACAGCATTTTGACGTGATTTTGTTGGATGAAAATATGCCCGGTCTCAATGGCCTCGAAACCCTTTCCATACTTAAAACACAACATCCAAACCTTCCGGTAGTAATGGTTACCAAGAATGAGGAAGAACGAATCATGGAAGATGCCATTGGCTCTAAAATATCTGACTACCTTATAAAACCCGTAAAACCCAGTCAGGTTCTACTGTCGCTTAAAAAGATTTTGAACCACAAAAGTTTAATTTCAGAAAAAACCACCCATAATTATCAAAAAGAATTTCAGAAAATTAGTCTTGAGCTAATGGACATTAATACCCATGAAGAATGGGCTGCATTTTATAAAAAACTTGTTTTTTGGGAATTGGAATTGCAAGACCTTGATGATTCTTATATGATGGAAATCTTTGAAAATCAATTGAAGGAGGCAAATGCTCTGTTTGGTAAATTTATCGAGCGTAATTACAAAGCGTGGCTCGATTTTCCAGAAACGGCTCCCATATTGTCCCACCGCATATTTAAGGAAAAAATAGAAGCAAAGTTAAAAGAGAACTCCCCTACCTTACTTTTGGTCATAGACAACCTTCGCTGGGATCAATGGAAAACGATTGAACCCACCTTATCAAAATACTACCAAAAGAAAGAAGAGGACATGTACTACAGCCTTTTGCCAACAGCAACTCAATATGCACGAAACGCATTGTTTGCTGGTTTAATGCCTAATGACATTAGGCAGCAATACCCTCAATACTGGAAAGATGATACCGATGAAGGGGGTAAAAACATGTTCGAAGAAGAGTTGCTATTGTCGCAATTAGATCGACTCCACATAAAGGGTAAATTCAGTTACAAGAAAATCACTCAGCTAAAAGCCGCCAAATTACTCGCAGAGCAAATGCAAAATCACAAGGAGGATACTTTATTGACCATTGTTTATAATTTCGTTGACATGATTTCTCATGCAAAATCTGAAATGGAAATCATTAAAGAATTAGCCTCAGACGATAAAGGATATAGATCTTTAACAGACAGTTGGTTTAAAAATGCTCCACTACTTGATATAATTCAAGCTGCACAAAAACTTGGTTTTAGCCTTATTCTAACAACAGACCATGGCACTATTAACGTAAAAAATCCTGTTGAAGTTGTGGGCGATAAAGAGTCTAGTCAGAATTTGCGCTACAAAACGGGGAGAAGCCTCAAATATCCTGCAAAGAAAGTGATGGAGGCCAGAGACCCAGAGTCCTATAAACTTCCGCGACTAGGTTTAAACAGTACGTTTATCTTTGCCAAAGAAGCCAATTACTTCGTTTACCCAAAAAACTATCATCACTACGCTACATTATTTCAAAACACCTATCAACATGGGGGTATTTCTTTNGAGGAAATACTAATTCCTTTTGTATTTTTGACCCCAAAATAGCACAGGTGATAAAATCATACGCATTGAATGAAATTGAGACAGTAGTGAAGGAAATACTCCCTTTGCTAAAATCGAATGTCATTCGCTTTAAAGGTGAAATGGGGGCAGGAAAGACTACTTTAATTCAAATTCTTTGTGCAGCTTTAGGCGTTCAAGATGTTGTTTCTAGTCCAACGTTCTCTTTGATCAACGAATACCAAGATTCGATAGGTAAAAGTATTTATCATTTTGATTGTTATCGCATTGAGTCAGAAGAAGAAGCCCTGGATTTTGGCGCCGAGGAATACCTCTATTCTGGAAATTTATGCCTAATTGAGTGGGCAGAAAACATAGCTTCTCTCCTCCCAGAGGATACGCAAACAATTGAACTCGAGAAGACAGGTACACACACAAGAACACTAACACTATCATAATACTATGGAATTTTTACATCGCTTAGGGTACTATTTAGGAGGATTTTCCATTGGCTTGGTCTTGTTGTTTTTTATTTTCAATGGTAAACGAACCCAATGTCATTATGGCCCTGAGGCAAGGGTATTGGATAATTTATCGGATAAAAATTGGACGATAATGCATCTTTAACTCCTGGTATTCAACTGGACAGCCTGCAGATTCAAGGCCTTTTGAATGCAGCTGACGTGGATTTTGCTGCAAGCAATACTGCATTAGATAGTTGTAAAGTCTACGTATTAAATAGCTATTTTGAAAAACGCCCCGTGCAATTGAGCGTTGAAAACTGTAGACGCAAAGTGAGTCTTACAGCTTTTTCATATAAAGACTAGCTAAGTTTTCGCCTTTTGCGTTCCTTTTGTATCAATTCAAGCTCTCGAACTGTCTGTCCTTCGACAGAGGTATTTTCTTCTGCTCGTCGAATCAAATAGGGCAACACATCTTTTACTGGACCAAACGGTAAATATTTTGACACCTTAAATCCAGCACGAGCTAAATTAAAACTGATGTGATCACTCATTCCATACAATTGGCCAAACCATATGTGCGAATGATCTTTTGCAATTCCACGTTCAGCTAAAGCTTCTATTATTGCATACGTACTTTCTTCATTGTGACTTCCAAAATACAAGGAAAAATGATCAATATTATCCAGCATGTAAACCCATGCTGCATTAAAATTCTTATCGGTTTCCTGTTTTGATGAGCAGATAGGGTTGGAATAGTTAAATTCTTTTGCGCGCGCGCCTTCTTTTTCCATGTATGCGCCGCGAACAAGCTTGACACCCGCAATAAAGTTTTCTTCTTTAGCCTTCTCCCCTAAATAAGACAAATAGTTAAGTTTATCTTTTAAGTATAGTTGTGCAGTGGTATGAATCAAAGCATTTGTCTTGTTGTAAATAGACATCATCTCCTCTACCAATTCATTAATCGCCGGTTGCAACCAACTTTCTTCTGCATCTACCAGTAGCATCATATTATGTTTTTTGGCTACCTCACAACAGCGTATGAAACGGTTGCGAATTCTTTTCCAAGCAGCAGATTCTATAGCTGTTAATGCTTCTTGTCTACTTTTCTTTAAGTACAATTCTGGATGACCAAAGCCCGTTGGTTTAAAAACAGTAAAAGGAATATTAGCTGAAGTTGCCGATAGTTCTATGGTTGCAATTATGTTCGTCAAACATTCATCTAAGCTAATTTCTGCTTTGGCACCCTCTACTGAATAATCCAGTACTGAGTAAACATTTTGTTCTGCTAGAGTATTAACAACGGCGATAGACTCTGAAGCACTTGTCCCACTACAAAAATGATCAAAAACCGTGGCACGAATTAAGCCCTCAACTGGCAAATGAGATTTTAAGGCAAACTGAGCGATATTGGTTCCTATACGAACCAATGGTTGATTGGCGATTAGACGAAACAAAAAATATGCTCGCTCAAGAGATGCATCACTTTTTGAAGCAAATGCTACTTCAGTATTCTCGAATAACTTCATGTAAAGTTTTCGGTAAAAGTCGATAAAAAAATTGGAGAAAAAAAAAGCAGCTCTTTGAAAAAAGAACTGCCTCTTTATAAATAAATATAGTTTTGTATATTTATTTGAGGCACTACAAACATACGTTACTTTTTCTGAATTAAAAGGTGTAAATTTGTTAAAGTTTATGGAGATTTTACAAGCACACAATCACAGCATTTTTTTTGCAAATGGAACTTTTGATTTTTTCTCAAATTTAATTGGGTCAAACAATTATTCCTCCCTCTTTGTTTTAGTAGATAGCAATACCGAAACGCACTGTTTACCTCGTTTTCTAGCGAAGTACCCATTACCAGAAAACCTTGAAGTAATTTCAATTGACGCAGGAGAAGAACACAAGCATATCGAAACTTGTCTCAATGTTTGGGAAGCATTATCTGAATTAGGCGCAGACCGAAAAAGCCTACTCATCAACCTTGGCGGTGGTGTCGTAACTGATTTAGGCGGATTTGTCGCAGCAACATTTAAACGAGGAATTGACTTTATTAATATCCCCACTTCCCTACTCGCGATGGTCGATGCATCGGTTGGTGGTAAAACGGGTGTTGATTTAGGACCCTTAAAAAACCAGGTTGGTTTAATTATCAACCCACAGGGAGTTGTTATTGACCCCATATTCTTGATAGCTTGCCAGCAAACGAATACCGCAGTGGTTATGCAGAAATGCTAAAGCACGGCCTTATACAAGATCCTGATTATGGAAGAGACTTGCTGACTTTAGCTCAATCAATACTTCAGATATCACCCAGCACATCAAGCATTCGGTTGGAATTAAACTCAACGTTGTCACCGAAGACCCAACAGAGCAGTCCTTGCGGAAAATATTGAATTTTGGTCACACACTAGGACATGCGATAGAATCCTATTTCTTGACAGAAGTAGATAAAACGACTTTATTACACGGTGAGGCTATTGCCATTGGGATGATTCTTGAAGCCTTCCTATCTCGTGAATTGCTTGGCATGCCTGCTGATCAATGCAAGGAAATTAAAACAGTGTTTACTGCAATCTACCCTAAAGTGAATTTCGAGCAAGATGACTTAGAAGCCATCAATAAGCTCTTGGTNTTTGACAAAAAGAATAGTCATGGGAAAGTGAAATTTGCTTTGCTTAAAGCAATTGGCCAACCCCAATGGGATATTGAGGTTACCAGCGCTTTACTTACTTCCGCTTTTGCTTATTATCGAGAAGCCTAGGCCGAGTTTCTACTTGCGTTTATATTTCCAAACAAAGAACGAGTGACTAGTTTTTCATAAATCAATCTGCTTTCTTCATCCAAATCACCAGCTTTCAATAGCTCTTGAATTTTCATTAAACCATATTGTTGTATAGTTAACAAAGGCAAAACAATCTGTTCGCGCAAGTCAATTGATTTCTTTCCAGCTGGCTGATCTTCCATCAATGTTTCAAACCCTGACAGCTTTAATAACAAGCGTTTACTCAACAAGTATTCGTCGTGTATAATGGACCAAAAAGCACCATATACTGGGTCATTCTCCATATAAGCTGTTAAACCAAAGAAGGATTTTGATAGGCTCATCATGCTATTGGCAACCAATGTTTTAAAGAAGGGAGAATTGTTATACAAAGCAATAACTTTATCAAATTCACCTGCATCTTCATAGTGTTTCAACGAAGTACCAACCCCAAAGAAACCGGGTACATTTTGTTTGGACTGACTCCATGAGCCGACAAAAGGAATTGCTCTCAAATCAGAGAAATTGAGGCCTTCTGCATTTCCTCTTTTTGATGGGCGGCTACCAATATTGGTTTTGGCATAATACTTAAGGGTACTCATATGTTCTATNTAGGGAACAAATTGGGGATGACTTTTAAAGGCCTTATACTTNTCATAGCTTAAATCTGCCAACTGCTCAAGTGTAGCTCTATCACTATCGCTCAAGGTTATTCTCCTCCCCTCAAGGACTTGGTTTTGTATCCCAGAACTCAATAGTTGCTCAAGGTTAAACTGACTTGATTCTTGTGTTCCAAAATTGGAGCTAATGGTCTGTCCCTGAATGGTGATTTGGATATCATTTGCACTTATTTTTTCTCCCAAGGAAGCATAAAACTGGTGGGTATTTCCTCCTCCACGCGCTGGGGGTCCACCTCTTCCGTCAAAAAAGGCAACTTCGATTCCAAATGATTTAGATACTTCGGAAAGCATTTCCTTTGCTTTATAGATACTCCAGTTGGCCATAATATAACCGCCATCTTTTGTTCCATCAGAAAAGCCTAACATAATTGTTTGCTTGTTCTTTCGCTTTTCAAGATGCGCTCTGTAAGNCTCATTTGAGTAAAGTTTCTGCATAATTTCCTCTGCCGCCAACAAATCGTCTACTGTTTCGAATAAGGGGATAATATCGACTGTCGGNTCATTCCAATCACATAGATGGTGCATAGCAAACAACTGAAGGATACTTTCCAAGCTTCCACAATTGGATATAATGTAACGGTTACAGCTACGCTCGCCATTCATTACTTGAATTTCTTTCATTGCATAGATAGAACCTAACGTATGTTTGGTCAATTCATGCGTAAAAATATCTGTAGGCACATTTCCTTTTAACTTCGGTAAAATTTGAATTCGCTCTTCAATCGGCAATTCACTGTAATTTTCTGGAAGATTTTCAACATATTGCTGAATATCAGGGTGCGAAATAATGGTATCAAATACGTTTTGATGAACACGTGAATCTTGTCTAATATCTAAGGAAGCGAAGTAATAACCAAAAAGCTTTACTTTATTATACAGGTCATTTATTTCATTAACATAGATACCGTTATGTCGCTCAATTAAAATNGCCTTTATGGCCTTTAATTCTGCAATCAAAAACGAGAGGCTAATTTTCCCTCCTTGCTCAGGATACAAAAGCGTACTGTACATCCCCTCCTCAAGGAAAGAAATTCTTTCGTCCACTTCATCAAAGGTTATTTTTCGTTTTAAGCGACGCAAATCTCTATAATAATTACGTTGGATTGAATAACGTAATCTATTCGCTGTTTGCAAGGATATTTCTGGTGTAACAAAGGGGTTTCCGTCTCGGTCTCCTCCCGGCCAAAAACCAAAATTAAATAACGTATTATCGATTTCCTCTCCTTCAAGAATGTGCTCTTGAATGTAGCCATAGATTCTACTAGCCGAATGATAAAATACATTTTCTAAGAACCACAANAGGCTTACAGCTTCGTCAAACGGAGAAGGTTTTGCTTTATTAAAAAAGCGGGTTTTCCCCAATTGCATCAGCAATTTCTTTATCTGCTCTAGNTTACCCAACTTGATGGCTTCTGACAGGTCGTTGATTATTCCCAAAACCGAGCCTGGATAGAATTGAGTTGGATGTGCCGTCAAAACAATACGTACATTAAAGCGATTCAAGTAATCTTTCAGCTCTTCTGTCTTCCCTCTACCAATGGTTTCCTCTTTGATATAGCGAATGGTTCCTCTACCGTGCATATTGTTCACATCTGCAAATGCAGCATCTTCAATAGCGTCAAATAGAACAACTTGTCGTTCTATGTATTGAATGAATCCAAAGAGTAGGTTTTGAATTTCTTTTTCACTCAATTCATTTCCATAAACCGACANAAAGCCCTGGATGATTTCTAAGGGAGATTTTTTTTGTTCAAATCCTTTTTTACAATGATCTGAAAACAGTGGTAGGTACAATGAAGATTGGGCTATACTATCGAAAGGNAAGGTTAAAAAAAGGCTGTTGTAAATTTCAAACTTTGATAAAACGTTATCATTAAAGCGTTCTAACTTTGTTTTGCGGGCCATACAAGTTGTTTAGTTGTTTATAATTCGTTGAATATACTGTGCATCAAACGTTTTTTGTCATTGATACTTTCTTCTAAAGAAATCATGGTTTCGGTACGAGAAATTCCGGTGATATCGTCGATCATAAAAATCAATTCTTTGGCGTGTTTCGTATCGCGCGCNCGAATTTTACAATAGATGTTAAATTTCCCGGTGGTAATGTGCGCAACCGTAATAAAAGGAATTGCCTCCAAATCTTTCAATACCTGTTGCGTAGCACTATTTTTCTCCAGAAAGATACCAATGTAGGCAATGAACGAATANCCTAGTTTTTCGTAATCTAGATTGAGGGACGAGCCTTTTATAATCCCCGCTTCTTCCATTTTCTTTACACGAACATGAACCGTACCAGCTGATATTAGCAAGCGTTTGGAAATGTCGGTGAAGGGTACGCGTGTGTTGTCAATTAAAATATCTAAAATTTGATGATCTATATCATCTAGCTTAATTTTACTCATAGTTTAGTAAATTATAGTAATCCTTGAATATAATAACAAATTTAAGCTATTTCAATGAAATTAAAGCAGCGAATTAAGGCTTTCACTGATTTTTACTGAAGANTCATTAATATTGATCGGGTTTTTATCGTTTTTTTGCATCAGATCAATAACCGTCAAACCAATCCAATCTTCTTGATTTCCAGCATACTCAGGAACAAAAATGACCTCCCCATTTAGCAGCTCTTCCCTATATTGCACAAAAAGAGATGATTTTGTTAATCCTCCATTGTTTACAATCATCACATTCTTGTATTCAACATCTCTGAGGTGNCTAACGTTTTCTGGAATAGCAAGATAATCCTCTATCGAATANCTTGTATAGCTTTTGGANACCATGGATTGAAGCACGTTGACTAAGGATAAATAGATGTACTTCCTTGTATTGTCTCGATTGTAGTCATTTGGATAATGCCCAGCTTCAAAAAGAAGAGTTGGCGTACCCTCGGCTGTAAAGTAATCCCCCACACAGTTAATGTTAAATCCATCGTCGTAACGGCCTATGCCCCATTCGTCAGAAAGAGCAAGTGGTTCTACCAAGGCAGCAATTAACTGCATTGCAAGCTTCCGTGCTGGAGTAATTGAGCGTTCTTCATCTGCAGAGGGAGCCAAAAAAGAGAGCGTAGCGGGTTTAGCGGTGCTTCCTGCGGCAAAAATGGTGCGCTGTCCATGAAGGTTTAAGCAGTAATCTGGCGCATAAGAGCTATACTCTCGCATGAGCAATTGCGTTTCACGCTGTGTCCTATTAACAGCATCCCTATTGAGATCTTCATTATTTGCATTTACACGAGTGTAGCGCTGTGCTCCGTCTGGATTGAGTTGAAATATGATACGCAAACCAATACCCGCCTTTAGCCTCATCCCTTCAGGCGAAGTCTCTAAAAAGGTTAACAGATCTAACAAAGCCTTAGTCGTTGTGGTTTCGTTTCCGTGCATTTGTGACCATGCAAGCACTTTCACTTCACCAGAACCTATGGATAAAGCATAAACGGGACGACCTTCTTCAGAACGACCAATTGTCTCTAGGGCTAAATCAAGATTCAATGCATGAAAAGCTTCAAGAAATGTTTCAGGCGGAAAGTAACGATTGTTATTTACGTGTTTCATATTACAAAAGTAAACCATCAGTTGTTTTCATTTGTAAACATTAAATAGTTACAATTGTATCCAAAATCTTTGCAAAGTTGTTTATCAATGTAATTAAATTGACTCTACTTAATGTAATATATAAATAAATTGATGTTTATCAATTGTTTATGCTAATAGTTTGAAGTTAAGCTTTATCTATAAGGAACAAATATAGCTTCATTTCATGTTGAATAATTTCATATATTGCAGTGAATAATCATTAATATTACAATGTTAAACAACACGGAAATTGTTCATCGTATACAAAAAATCATGAACGAAAATGAGCTTAGCGCCTCATCTTTTGCCGATCGAATTGGCGTGCAACGTTCTAGTATTTCACACATTCTCTCTGGACGAAATAAGCCTAGCTTAGATTTTTTGGCAAAGATTGAAGATAACTTTGAAGAAGTTAGTTTTTCATGGTTACTAAAAGGAGATGGGAATTCTGGAAATATTTCGCACACCACTCCTACTCCAATAGAAATTCATAGTGCAAGCGAGAAAGAAAATATTTCTGTCCCAAAGGCTGCCTCTTTAACCAAAAATGAGGAGCCCATAAAAATTGTCCATTATTATGCCGATGGAAGTTTTGAGACCTTTAGCAAAAGGTAGTATTTTTACAAAAAAAGAAATGGGAAGATTTGCCACGGTTATTTTAGGATTCACGCTATTTATAAGCTGTTATAGCGTAGAGCGTAATTGCGAGGACTTTCATCGTGGTACATTTCAATTTCAACAAATCATAGGCGATCAGTTGCAAACATCAACCTTCCTTCGCTCAGAAAATTTAGAGATCGAGTATTTTAATGAGGAAATTGATTCTGCGAGTATCCGATGGATCAATCCCTGTGAATGTGTACTAACCAAGCTAAACCCTGTCTCAAATCAAGATAAACGCCCAATTAGCATTAAGATTCTCACAACGAACAAAAATGAATATGTTTTTGAGTACACCTTGGTTGGGGACCAGAAAAACAAGCAACGTGGAACCATTATTAAATTAAGTGATACGCTAATTACCCCTTAAAAATCTAATTTTATTTGAGGTTGCTCGTTATCAGATATGTCTTCAGGGTCATTTACTTCAACTTCTTCCACTATTGTTGGCGCTTCAATTTCATAGGGAAGGCTTTCTTTTAGTTCAACCGTTTTAATTTTTGTCGTACTCAATTGATTCCCCAGTGCCTTGAATCCTTTNATTGCAATAAATTCTTCAACATTGATTTCCTTTACGGGTAATTCGTCTTCTCCCCTTGGTTTCACAAAGTGAATATCAATAACAGGTCGCCATTCGGTCGTTACATAAACCAAATCCCCGTCTTCTTTTATAAAATAATCTTCTTTGTTTTCATTCTCTATGAGGAAGCGTTTGATAAAGTAACGCTCTTTTTCTGGGTCAAAATAAATGGCCGTTATGGGTTTTGNTTCCACCCAACGTTCCAAGATATCTGGAATCTGATCAAAGTGTAGCGTCATTTCTGGTGTAACAGTTCTGGACANTCCTTTGTTGTTTATGATCAACAATTTATCTTCTCCTCTAAATGCCCCCAAAAGTCTTCCTCTACCATCTAAATTAAGCTTTAGAACAGTTTCATCAAACCATATATTACGGGGCTTCAGTGTAGAAACACCTTTCTCTCTTAATTCAACTTTAAGCACATTATGTTTGGTGACAATATTCCCTTTTACGCCTCTTCCTTTGATTTGAAGATCAGCGAAATCGAGCTCCCATTTGAGCTTTTTAGCTTGACCAGTGTTGCGAAGAACAATGGAAACTGTTTCTGCCTCCCCGTTAGGGTTTGCACTGAAATACAGTAATTGTGAGCCGGGTTTGGCTTGCGTAATCTCATAAAATTTGTCACGAGTAACGCCTGTAACGGCAAAACGCTTAATGTATGACGTCCCCAGTTTACCATCTTTATAGATAACGTTATATACGGTACGTGTATCCTTTTTCTTGAAAACGGCTACATGAATAATATCTTTCTCCACAAACACCTTACTGTCAACTTTAATGACCTGCATTTTCCCAGATCGGGTGAATACAATTAGGTCATCGATGTCAGCACAGTCACAAACATATTCATCGCGTTTTAGAGAAGTTCCCACAAAGCCTTCTTCGCGGTTAACATAGAGTTTTAGGTTCCGCACCACTACTTTTTTGGCATCAACATCATCAAAGGTTCGTATCTCTGATTTACGCTCTTTCCCTTTTCCGTATTCCTTTTTCAGGGTATTGAAATAGTCAATGGCAAAATCGATTAGATTATCTAAATGATGTTTTACCCCTGCTATTTCTCCTTCTAAGGCATCAATGCGAAGCTGTGCCTTGTCAATATCAAATTTTGAAATACGTTTAATTCTTATTTCAGTCAAACGAACCAAATCTTCTTCTATCACTGGGCGCTTTAAATGAGCAATAAACGGTTTTATACCATTGTCTATCGCCTTTAAAACACCTTCCCAGGTTTCTTCTTCTTCAATCAATCGATATACCTTGTTCTCAATGAAAATGCGTTCAAGAGAAGCGTAGTGCCATTGATTTTCCAATTCTTGCAGCTTGTACGCTAACTCTTTTTTGAGTGTGCTTACTGTAGTGTCTGTTGAGATTTTCAACATCTCGGTTACTCCAATAAATTGTGGTTTATGATCAATAATGACGCAGCCTAAAGGCGAAATAGATGATTCACAACTTGTAAAAGCAAACAAGGCATCTATTGTTTTATCGGGCGAAATACCCGCGGGTAAGTGCACTAATATCTCAACCTCTGCAGCAGTGTTATCTTCGATTTTCTTGATCTTAATCTTTCCCTTATCATTTGCTTTGAGAATAGAGTCAATCAAAGATGAGGTTGTTGTACTAAACGGAATTTCGTTGATGACCAAGGTGTTTTTATCGCGTACATTAATTTTTGCACGCACACGTACCTTTCCTCACGAATTCCATCATTGTAATTCTGTACATCAATAATACCACCTGTTTGGAAATCTGGATATAAGGTGAATTTCTTCCCCTTTAAATAGGCCACACTTGCCAGTAAAAGCTCGTTGAAATTGTGTGGTAGTATTTTGGTTGAGAGCCCTACAGCAATTCCTTCTGCCCCCTGTGCCAATAACAATGGAAATTTTACAGGTTGATGAACAGGTTCTTTTTTTCTACCATCATACGAAAGCTGCCAATCAGTTACTTTTGGACTAAAAACAACTTCTAGAGCAAATTTTGACAAACGAGCTTCAATATATCGAGAAGCTGCCGCGCGATCACCGGTTAGGATATTTCCCCAGTTACCTTGCATGTCGATGAGCAAATCTTTCTGCCCAATCTGAACCATGGCATCTGCTATACTTGCATCTCCATGTGGATGATATTGCATGGTGTGCCCAACAATGTTGGCCACTTTATTGTATCGTCCATCATCCAGATCTTTCATGGAATGAAGAATACGGCGTTGTACCGGTTTTAACCCATCAGCAATTGCAGGAACTGCACGCTCAAGAATTACATACGAAGCATAGTCCAAAAACCAGTCTTTATACATTCCCGTAACTTTTACCAGGGAATCCTGACCAGAGGATGCGTCTTCTTCGTAGAATTCTTTTTCTTCCATATTATGCGTCTAAATCTGCTAGATCTAATTCTACTTTTAGGTTGTTAATGATGAATTCTTGTCTTGTTGGTGTGTTTTTACCCATGTAAAATTCCAACAACTGTTCAATGGTTGTCCCCTTGTCCAGCATTACTGGATCTAAACGAATATCTTCTCCAATAAAAAATTTAAATTCATCTGGTGAAATTTCTCCCAACCCCTTAAATCGAGTAATTTCTGGCTTCCCACGAAGTTTACCCAGTGCTGCAACTCGCTCAGCTTCAGAGTAACAATAAATGGTTTCTTTTTTGTCTCTGACCCTGAACAAAGGCGTTTGCAAAATATATAAATGTCCTTCTTTAATTAATTCTGGAAAGAACTGTAGAAAGAATGTGATCAATAACAAACGAATGTGCATTCCATCGACATCGGCATCTGTTGCAATAACAATATTATTGTATCGCAATTCCTCTAAACCATCTTCAATATTTAAAGCGGCTTGTAAGAGATTAAATTCTTCGTTCTCATAAACAATCTTCTTGGTCATCCCGTAGGTATTCAACGGCTTTCCTCTCAGGCTAAAAACAGCTTGCGTATTAACGTCGCGAGACTTTGTTATGGATCCACTTGCTGAGTCCCCCTCTGTAATAAACATGGTAGACTCTAGGCGTCTATCTTTTTTTAAATCCCCAAGATGCACCCTGCAATCGCGTAATTTCTTATTGTGNAAATTGGCTTTTTTAGCACGATCGCGCGCAAGCTTACGGATTCCAGAAAGCTCTTTACGCTCTTTTTCCGCTTGCATTATTTTTCGTTGAATACTGGCGGCTATGTCTGGGTTCTTGTGAAGGAAATTATCTAGCTGAGTTCCTAAGAAATCATTGATGTATGAACGCACTGATGGCATACCATCACCCATTTCAGTTGATCCAAGTTTTGTCTTTGTTTGCGATTCAAAAACGGGTTCCATCACCTTTATGCTTATTGCAGCAATGACAGATTTACGCACGTCGGAGGCATCATAATTTTTGCCAAAAAACTCTCGGATTGTTTTGACCAATGCTTCTCTAAAGGCCGCTTGATGCGTTCCACCTTGAGTGGTATTTTGCCCATTTACAAAGGAATGATATTCTTCGCTATACTGGGTTTTGCTGTGCGTAATGGCAACTTCTATGTCATCTCCACGCAAATGAACGATTGGATAAAGTAGATCACTTTCATTAACAATGTCTTCCAAAAGGTCTTTTAAACCGTTTTCGGAAAAATATTTCTCCCCGTTAAAATCTATCGTCAATCCAGGATTGAGGTAGACATAGTTTTTAATCATCTTGATGATGTACTCTGCCCTGAACTTATAGTTTTTAAAAATGGCTTGGTCTGGGGTAAACGAAACCTTGGTCCCACGTCTAGCCTTGGAAGGATTAATCTCCCCTTCATNTATCAAAGACCCTGATTCGAACGAAGCCATTTTTGCTTGGTCATCGCGGATGGACTCGACGATAAAGGAAGACGAAAGAGCNTTTACAGCCTTGGTTCCAACACCATTTAAACCAACAGATTTTTTAAATGCACGGGAATCGTATTTACCCCCTGTGTTCATTTTAGACACTACATCTACTACTTTCCCCAGCGGAATTCCACGTCCNTAGTCACGTATAACAACCTGTGTGTCGACTATTTTTATTTCAATGGTCTTTCCGGCACCCATAACAAATTCATCGATACAGTTATCGAGAACTTCTTTGATAAGAATATATATTCCATCATCGGGTGAGGAACCATCGCCCAATTTTCCGATATACATACCGGGGCGCATACGAATATGCTCCTTCCAATCGAGGGAGCGAATATTATCTTCGGTATATTGAACTTTTTCGGACATAGTGAATTACACGCTAATATAAAGTATCGTCAGCTTAACAACTCCAATTGATTCGCAAAAAAATTAACAATTGTCGTTGAAAACTATTCTTGGAAAATTAAAAGACTTTTTTGATTACTTATACCCCAAGTAGGCAAGTATATTATTTTCGATACGGGACTCAATTTGCGAAACATCTGCCTTAATGAATGTTTTCCCCGTGATGTTTTCATACAATTCAATGTATCGATTGGATACTTCTTCTATGTAAGCATCGGACATTTCGGGAACAACTTGCCCCTCTAGGCCTTGAAATCCATTTTCGATGAGCCATTGACGCACAAACTCTTTAGAGAGTTGTNTCTGGGGCTCCTTTGACGCTTGGCGATCTTCATAGCCATCTGCGTAAAAATAACGAGAAGAATCTGGCGTGTGAATTTCGTCAATTAAAAGAATGGTTCCATCTTCTGTTTTACCGAATTCATATTTTGTATCTACCAAGATCAATCCTTTAGCGGCAGCTAAATCTGTTCCTCGTTGAAACAAAGCCCGTGTATAGGCTTCCAATTGAATGTAATCCTCTTCAGAGACAATCCCCTGACGAATGATTTCTTCACGTGAAATATCTTCATCATGGCCTTCTTCTGCTTTTGTTGCTGGGGTAATAATTGGGGAAGGAAAGGCATCGTTTTCTATCATTCCCTCGGGCATGGCAACACCGCATAACAATCTTTTCCCCGCTTTGTACTCACGTGCAGCGTGACCAGACATATATCCGCGTATTACCATCTCAACTTTGAAAGGTTCGCAACGTTGACCAATAGAAACTGAGGGATCTGGTGTAGATTTTAGCCAATTGGGAACAATATCGCTGGTTGCCTCCAACATTTGTGTTGCAATTTGATTCAAGATTTGGCCTTTGTAGGGAATTCCTTTGGGCATTACAACATCAAAAGCAGAGAGACGGTCTGTAGCAATCATGACCAATGTATCATTTTCGAGGGAAATTACTTCCCGCACTTTCCCTGTGTACTTGGCTAGCTGTCCGGGAAGAGTAAAACTNGTTGATAAAAGCGTATTCATTTAATTTTGGTGTTCTATTGTTTTGTATGCGTTGATAACTTTTTTAACTAATCGGTGNCGGATTACATCTCTGTCGTCAAGGAATAACATTCCAATTCCATTGGTTTCTTTNAATATCAGAAGTGCTTCTTTTAATCCCGATGTCACCCTNCGGGGNAGGTCAATTTGACCTGGGTCGCCAGTTATGATAAACTTTGCGTTTGGGCCCATTCGGGTTAAAAACATTTTCATTTGAGCATGTGTCGTGTTTTGCGCTTCATCTAAAATAACAAAAGCATTGTCAAGCGTTCTACCGCGCATAAAGGCTAAGGGGGCTATTTGAATCGTCCCCTTTTCAACAAACGAAGCCAATCGTTCCGCAGGAATCATATCACGAAGAGCGTCGTACAAGGGCTGCATGTAGGGGTCTAACTTTTCTTTCATGTCGCCAGGTAAAAACCCTAAATTCTCTCCTGCTTCAACAGCTGGGCGCGTTAAAATGATTCTTTTAACTTGCTTTTCTTTCAATGCTTTAACAGCTAAGGCAACACTTGTATAGGTTTTTCCGGTTCCAGCTGGACCAATGGCAAAAACCATGTCATTCTTTTTACTTAACTCAACCAAGCGNTGTTGATTGTGCGTCTTGGCTTTGATGGTTCTACCACCAATTCCATGCAGAATAAACGATTCTTTATCGTTGGTTGGCTCATAATCTTTCGATCCATCTGAGCATAAAATAAGTTCTATGGTGGTACTATCGAGGGAATTGAATTTTCCAAAGTGTGCGACCAACATATCTACACGCTTTTCAAACACCTCTAAAATCTCTTCTTCTCCTAACGCTTTGATTTTATTTCCGCGTGCAATTATCTTAAGCTTAGGGAAGTAGCTGCGCAACTGCTCAATTGTTTTGTTCTGTTCCCCAAAAAACGCTTGCGGATTAACTTCACTGAGTTCAATTTCGATTTCGTTCAATATCGTTTTGATTAAAGATTATACGTTCAGTTTCGTAAGTTTGTAGTCAAAATTACGTTTTTCGTTTCAATCTAATCTCAAATAAAAACAACTTTATGTCGATAATTACCTTGACTACCGATTTTGGGCATAAAGATTATTTTGTTTCCGTAATCAAAGCCGCACTTCTTCAAGAAGCACCTTCGTCGATGATTATTGACATCTCCCACGAGATTAGTCCATTCAATCATACCGAAGCGGCCTATATTCTTAAAAATGCTTTCGCCAATTTTCCCAAAGGCACTATTCATATCGTTGGAGTAGATTCTGAGCTCACACCAGAAAACCAACATGTGGTTATGCTATACAACGGTCACTTCTTTATTGGAGCGAACAACGGTATCTTTGCCCTGATTATTGAAGACATGAAATATGAGCGGATTGGCGAAATTAACATCCATAATTCAATTGTTTCAACTTTTCCAGTACTCGATGTTTTTGTCAAGGTTGCTGCTCACTTAGCGCGAAACGGAAATATGGATGTAGTGGCAAAACCAATGGAGAAACTGAAGGAGGTTGTTGCAATTCGCCCCGTAATCAATGAAGCAAAAACACAGCTGATTGGAAGTGTCATTTATATCGATAATTTCGGTAATGTAGTCACCAATATCCGTAAAAAAGAGTTTTTAGAAGTCCGTAAGACGCGTGGGTTTACAATTTCNGTCCAAACCGTTAAGTTTAACACCATCTACAATTCATATACGGAAGCCATAAATTTTGATATACCGCGAAAAAATCGAGAAGAAGAGGGNAAAAAAATTGCCTTGTGGAATGCCGCTGGACATTTAGAACTTTCAATATATAAGAGTAATCCCTCCAAAGTGGGGAGCGCCAAAAGTTTATTTGGTGTAGATTTTAGAACATCCATAACCATTGAATTTGAATAATATGTGGACGATTTTTAAGCGGGAATTTGCCAGTATGTTCTACAGTCCCTTGGGCTATTCATTGCTAGGCAGTTTTTTATTATTCAATGGGCT
>JGI26088J50261_1000618_pt1 | contig 20442 bp, 19 predicted proteins | sample SaaInl1SG_22_DNA_FD_50261 | JGI IMG/M metagenome (IMG submission 50261)
GTCTATGGCGATGATCGACGTGCCTTTTTTGAGGGGTTCACTGTGGGTGGCATGGCTTCAGTTGATGCTAAAATCCGCAAATTACCCCGTGGCTCCAAAAAGCGTCATGCTTTGTCGCGCCTTTACAGTGGTCGCTCGGTAACGCTTAGCGTTGATGAGACGGGGCGGTTCGTTTTGTCCCCCAAGCTGCGCGAAAAGTTGGGCATTACGAACGAGGCCTACTTCATCGCCAACAACGATACATTTGAAATTTGGACGCCTGAGACATTCGAAGCTGAGAATAACCTCGCTTTGGATGATGAGGATTTCAATCCGGATTTGGACCCGTCAGTTTATCTTGATGGGGATGAGGGATAATTAATGGGCGCCGCTTCTACATCGTCCGCTGATCCGCACATCCCCGTTCTCTTGCGTCCTTTGTTGGAGGCTGTAGCGCCTGTAGGTGGTGTCTGGCTTGATGGTACGCTCGGGGCCGGTGGCTACACGCGCGGGCTCCTTGAAGCGGGTGCAGAGCAGGTGATTGGCGTTGATCAAGATCCGCTGGCACTTGAGATGGCAAAATCGTGGGCCGATGATCGCGTGACACTGGTTGCTGGGAATTTCGCCAAACTTGATACTTATGCGGAAAACCTTGACGGCATTGTTTTGGACCTTGGGGTCAGTTCGATGCAGCTTGATCAAGCCGAGCGCGGCTTTTCGTTCATGAAAGACGGCCCCCTTGATATGCGGATGGCCCAAGATGGACCTTCGGCGGCTGATCTGATCGCGACATGGTCCGAAGCTGAAATAGCGAATGTTTTGTTTCTATATGGTGAAGAACGCGCCTCTCGCCGGATCGCAAAGGCAATCGTGAAGGCNCGCGCTGCGGCACCCATTAGGACAACTCTTGAGCTTGCCGACCTGATTGCAGGTCAGCTGCCGCGCTCAAAACCGGGTCAAAGCCATCCCGCGACCCGCAGNTTTCAAGCGATCCGCATTGCGGTGAATGGTGAATATGATGCGCTTTATCAAGGTCTTATGGCCTCTGAGCGGGCGTTGAAGCCCGGTGGTAAATTGGCGGTGGTCACGTTTCACTCCACTGAGGACCGGATGGTGAAACGCTTTTTGCAAATGCGTGCGGGCACGACGGGTAACGCCAACCGTTATGCACCGGAGGCTGAACAAGAAACCCCTGCGTTTACTCTGAAATCCCGCAAAGCAGTCGGGCCAGATGCGCAGGAGCTTGAGGAAAATCCCCGCTCGCGCAGTGCAAAGCTACGTGTTGCGAGCCGTAGTGATGCTCCGGCTGATCTGGCGGGCGAAACACTAGCGCCGCGCGACATTGGCATGCCGACGTTGGGAAAGGGCTAAGCGATGCGCACTTTGCTTTATATCAGCGCGGCACTTGCGGTCATGGGGCTGGCTTTTTGGGCCTATCAGGAAAATTATCGAACGAAAGACGCCCTGGTAGAGGTTCGGGTCCTACAGCGTGACATCGCTGAGGCGCGCGATACGTTGGGCATTTTACGTGGTGAGTGGGCATATCTGAACCGGCCTGAGCGGCTGCGCGATTTAGCTGAGATCAATTTTGATTTGCTGGGTCTTTTGCCGATGGAGCCGCAGCAATTTGGCCGCGTTGACCAGATCAGTTATCCTTCTGTGATTGCGCCGCTTGGACTGATCACGGGCGCCGTTGATACAAACGCGACATTTGGGGACGCACAATGATCCGCACGCCACTTCGCCCCCTTGCCCGCATCTTGAAAGCCCGCGAAAGCGGCGAAAATCCTGATGCGATTGAGCGCGACAACAAGCGTAAGCGTCACGAAGAAATGCGCGATCAGTCCCGCCGCCGTGCAGAGGGCAGTTTGGTGGTCTTGGGACTATTCTTCTTGACCGCATTCGGTGCTGTAGGTGGGCGCATGGCGACGTTGTCTGCCTCGGATGTGGCAGAGCCGCGCAGCTCTGCGATGAATGTGCAAATCCGATCAAACCGCGCAGACATTCTGGACCGTCGTGGCCGTATTCTGGCGACAAATCACGACACGTATTCGCTGTATGCGCATCCTCATCAGATGATTGATAAGGACGGCACAATTGCAAAATTGCTTGAGATATTTCCTGATCTGAACGAGCAAAAACTGCGCAAGGAACTTGGCGGCAATCGCAAGTTTGCGTGGGTTAAAAAACGGCTTAGTCCCGAGCAAAAGCAAGCCGCACATGATATTGGTGACCCAGGGTTGCTGTTCGGGCCGCGTGAGATGCGTCTTTACCCCAACGGCGCAATTGCGGCGCATATCTTGGGCGGTACGCGTTTTGGTGAGCAGGGCGTAAGTAGTGCAGAAGTATTAGGCGTTGCGGGTGTTGAGAAGTTCTTCGATGACCGTTTGCGCGATCCTGCCAAAGCTAATGAGCCGCTTGAGTTGTCGCTTGACCTGACGGTGCAGGCAGCATCCGAAGAAGTGCTGTTCAACGGTATGAAGATCATGAACGCCAAAGGCGCGTCATCGGTGTTGATGGACGCAAAAACCGGCGAAGTAATTAGCGTCGTTAGCCTACCTGATTTTGATCCCAACAACCTCCGGCGTCCTTTGACGGTTGCTGACAAAGGCAAAGACCAAAGCGACAGTCCACTTTTTAACCGCGCGTTGCAGGGTGTGTACGAGCTTGGCTCGACTTTCAAGATTTTCACGGCCGCGCAAGCTGTTGATCTGGGTATAGCTGATGCCGACACCATCATTGATACAAAAGGTCCGATGCGTGTTGGAAGGCGTTCTATCGGTGAGTTTGAGAACAAAAACTACGGCAAGCTCAGCGTGTCGGACATCATGGTGAAGTCTTCGAACCGCGGCACCGGACGTTTGGCGCTTGAGATCGGCGCAGAGCGTCAGCAAGAGTTCCTCAAATCCTTGGGCTTTTTTGAGGCCGCACCCGTGGAAACTGTTGAGCGCGGCACGCCCTTGCTGCCCTCCAAGTGGACTGAGTTGAGCACCGTGACCATCAGTTACGGGCACGGCTTGTCTACCTCACCCATGCAGCTTGCTGCGGGCTATGCGGCCATCGCGAATGGTGGCACGGCGGTGACGCCAACACTGTTAAAGCAAGACAGCACAGTACCGCTCGGCCCCCGCGTCATGTCGCCTGAGGCGGCACGCGAGGCGCAAAAAATGCTGCGCGCTGTTGTCACTGATGGCACCGCAAGTTTTGGTGATGTGCCAGGATATTCAGTTGCCGGTAAAACGGGTACGGCAGACAAGCCAAAACCAACGGGCGGATATTATGAGGACCGCGTCATTGCGACCTTTGCGACAATGTTCCCAAGCCATGATCCAAAGTACGTTTTGATTGTGACATTGGATGAACCCGAGATCATGGGACTGGGTCGGATGCGTCGTTCGGCGGGATGGACTGCGGTGCCGGTGACCGCTGAAATGATCCGGCGTGTGGCACCGCTCTTGGACCTGCGCCCAACTGTTGAACCTGCTAGCCTTGCGNGTGTAACACTGACCTCACAGTAAGGTCTTCGCAGCAGCAACACGCGGCTGTCAGGGCGGGGCACCACCGGGTGTGTTTCTGAGGAGCATTGGCAGAAATGACGACTAAAACACTTTCGCAACTTGGGCTGACAGCGGCGCGGGACGTTGCCATCACAGGGGTGGCTTTAGATAGCCGCGTCGTGGAAGCNGGCTTTTTGTTTGCGGCTTTTGCTGGTGCACAAGTTCACGGGGCCAGCTTTATTCAATACGCGCTGCGCCAAGGGGCTGCGGCAATTTTGACTGACCCTGAGGGCGCCGAGATCGCCAAGGAAGAATTGGCCGCCTCTGATGCGGTGCTGATCATAGCAGATGAGCCACGCCAAACATTTGCGCGCGCCACGTCCCTTTGGTTCGGTGCTCAGCCCGAAACTATGGTGGCGGTGACGGGCACCAATGGCAAAACATCTGTCGCCACTTTCGTGCGGATGATTTGGGAAGAGATGGGCAAGCCTGCGGTCAACCTTGGAACAACCGGCGTTGAGGGACACTGGACCGCACCGCTGGCGCATACGACCCCAGATCCCATTACGCTGCACGCGGCTTTGGCTGAGGCCACGCAGAACGGTGTGACATATGCGGCGATGGAGGCGTCATCGCATGGGCTGGATCAGCACAGGCTGGACGGGTGCCATATCAAAGTGGCGGGCTTTACGAACTTCACCCAAGATCATCTGGACTACCATGAAACGTTCGAGGCGTATTTCGCCGCCAAAATGGGTCTTTTTGAGCGTGTTTTGGTCGAAGACGGCACGGCGGTGATCAATATCGACGATGCAATGGGACCGAGCGTTAAGCAGCTGTGCGTCGCACGTGACCTTAAGGTGATCACCGTTGGCAAGGCCGAGGACGCGAGCCTGCGCATACTGGATCACCGTCTCGATGCCACAGGGCAGACACTGCGGATCGCGTGGCAAGGTAAAGCGCGGACGCTGCGCCTGAACGTCATGGGGCAGTTTCAAGCAGAGAACGCCCTTGTTGCAGCAGGCATGGTCATTGCCGCACGCGGTGCAGCAGATGAAGTATTTGACAGTCTTGCGCATCTTAAAACCGTGCGCGGCCGCATGGAGTTGGCCGCAACCCGCCAAAACGGTGCGGCGGTTTTCGTAGATTACGCGCATACGCCCGATGCGGTGCGATCGGCTATTGCCTCGCTACGCGGGCATATCATTGGCAAACTGGTTGCTGTCATCGGCGCTGGCGGGGATCGTGATACCACCAAACGCCCTTTGATGGGTGCGGCTGCGGCAGCGGCTGCGGATGTGGTGATTGTGACTGATGACAACCCGCGCTCCGAAGACCCTGCAGCGATCCGCGCAGCAGTCATGGAAGGGTGCCCCGATGCGATTAATGTGGCCGATAGGGCAGAAGCAGTTCTGCGCGGAGTTGATATGCTGGAAGAGGGTGATGCCCTTTTGATCGCAGGCAAAGGTCACGAGACGGGTCAAATCATCGGTGCGGATGTTTTGCCATTTGACGACGTGGAACAGGCCAGCATTTCAGTGGCTGCTTTGGATGGGATGATGTGAGATGAGCTTATGGACCAGTGCACAAGCGGTTGCAGCCACANGCGGGGTNGCCCAAGGAAGCTGGGCCGTAGATGGCATCAGCATTGACACGCGCACGATTGATGCGGGCGATTTATTCGTTGCGCTGAAAGACGTACGCGACGGGCATGATTTTGTGGCAGCTGCCCTTGAGGCCGGTGCGGGTGCTGCGATGGTTTCGCGTGTACCTGACGATGTGCCAAGCGATGCCCCACTTTTGATTGTTGATGATGTGTTGGCCGCGCTTGAGCGTTTGGCAGTCGCCGCGCGTGCACGGACCAATGCCAAAGTTGTTGGTATCACGGGAAGCGTCGGCAAAACCTCTACCAAAGAAATGCTCCGCGATGTGTTGTCTGCCCAAGGACGTACCCATGCGTCTGTGGCCAGTTACAACAATCACTGGGGTGTTCCGCTTACATTGGCGCGAATGCCTGCGGATACACAATTTGCAGTTATTGAGATGGGAATGAACCACCCCGGTGAGATTGCGCCGCTATCCAAGTTGACCCGCCCCCATGTGGCGATGGTGACAACAGTCGCGCCTGCGCATCTTGAGGCTTTTGAAAATATCGAAGGCATCGCGCGTGAAAAGGCCTCGATCATTGATGGTTTGCTGGCAGGCGGCGTTGCTGTGTTGAACGCTGATATCGCGACGAGTGAAATTTTACAAAACCATGCGCTCAAATCAGGCTGCGAGATGCGGCTTTTTGGCGAAATGTCATCTGCTTACCAATTGCGTTCAGCACGTGTTTTTAATGAACTCACCATCGTTGAAGCCCGCATTGAAACAGACACAGGCACAGAAAACATTTTGTTCAAAGTGATGTCCGCAGGCACGCATTTTGCAATNAACGCGCTTGGTGCGTTGGCAGTTGTGGATGCGCTTGGTGGTGATCTGGGCCGTGCAGCGATTGATATGGCACGCTGGCAGCCGCCTGCGGGACGCGGCATGCGCGAGCGGATTGTGCTTGATGTTGTTGATACGGATGCTGTGATCGATGTTATTGATGATGCCTATAACGCCAACCCTGCGTCCCTTGCCGCGGCCTTGGCGGTGCTAAGCAGTGCAGAGCCGCAAGATAATCTTGGACGGGTCAGCTCAGGCAGACGCATCGCAATCTTGGGCGATATGCTTGAGTTAGGTAGCGATGAAATGGCCATCCACGCAAGTGTTGCGCAAGATCCAAATTTGGCCGCCGTTAGCAAAGTGCATTGTGTCGGACCGCGCATGAAGGCGCTTTATGATGCCCTTGGGGCACCACAGCGCGGGCGGTGGTACGAAACGGCCGAGGAACTTGCTGCCGAAGTGAGCCATATCGTCGATGCCGGTGATGTGGTTTTGGTCAAAGGCTCATTGGGCAGCCGTGTCACGCANGTCGTTGATNCCTTGCGTAAATTGGGTCAAAGCACTACCAGTACCACCTAAATCCTGACGAAGAACGGGGACGACCACAAAATGCTGTATTGGCTGACCGAGCTTTCNGACGGGGGCGATTTTTTTAACCTGTTTCGCTATATTACTTTTCGCGCAGGTGGGGCGTTTCTAACGGCGTTGATTTTTGGGTTTGTTTTTGGGCCGACGCTCATCAACGTGTTGCGCCGCAGACAAGGCAAGGGCCAGCCGATCCGTGAAGACGGCCCACAAGGTCATTTCGTCAAAGCGGGCACACCCACGATGGGGGGCTTGCTTATTTTGTCGGCCGTTCTGTTTTCAACGCTGGTCTGGGCGCGGTGGGATAATCATTTCGTCTGGCTGGTTTTGTTCGTCACAATGACGTTTGGGGCTATCGGCTTTGCGGATGATTATGCCAAAGTCTCAAAGCAAAACACCGACGGGGTCAGTGGTCGCGTGCGGCTTTTGTTGGGCTTTGTCATTGCGGGTATTGCTGGCTTTTGGGCTAGTCAGGTGCATCCGGACCAATTGGCCAATCAACTGGCGCTGCCTATTTTCAAAGACACGCTGATTAACATGGGCTTTTTCTTTGTACCGTTTGCGATGATTGTCATCGTTGGGTCCGCAAATGCGGTGAACCTGACAGACGGTTTGGACGGTTTGGCGATCATGCCTGTTATGATTGCTGCGGGTACTTTGGGTGTGATTGCTTACGCGGTGGGCCGCGTGGATTTCACCGAATATCTTGATGTGCATTACGTGCCAGGCACCGGCGAAATTTTGATCTTTAGTGCGGCGTTATTTGGCGGCGGGCTTGGCTTTCTTTGGTACAATGCGCCGCCGGCGGCGGTGTTTATGGGGGACACAGGCTCGCTTGCTCTTGGCGGCGCGCTCGGCGCGATTGCGGTGGCCACAAAGCACGAGCTGGTTCTTGGTATTGTAGGTGGTTTGTTCGTGGTTGAGGCGCTTTCAGTGATCATTCAGGTGCTTTATTTCAAGCGGACCGGCAAACGGGTTTTCTTGATGGCGCCTATCCATCACCACTATGAGAAAAAAGGGTGGGCCGAACCACAGATTGTGATCCGGTTCTGGATTATCTCGCTCATTCTCGCGATGATCGGTCTGGCGACGCTCAAAGTACGGTAAGCTGCGAGCCGTCGGGCTTGGATATTTATAAACAAAAGAAAAAGTAGGGTGCGGCGATGATCCCTGTGCAAGGTTTTGAGGGTAAGCGGGTTGCGGTCTTGGGCCTTGGACGCTCGGGATTGGCTGCGGCGCATGCATTGGAAGAAGGCGGGGCGGAGGCGCTTTGCTGGGATGATAGTGAGCAAGGGCGCCTGCGTGCCGAAGGGCAGGGGTTGTTGTTGCACGACCTGACAAGCAGGGCGCGTTTGAGGCTGTCTCTGCCCTGATCGTTAGCCCCGGAATTCCGCATCTTTATCCCGCACCACACCCTGTTATTGCGCTGGCGTGGGCCGCCGGCGTACCCGTGGATAACGACATCGGGCTGTTTTTCCGCAGTTACGCCACCAACGATTGGAACACATTTGACCGTACGCCGCAGGTGATCGCCGTCACAGGCAGCAACGGCAAATCCACTACATCTGCGTTGATCCATCACATTTTGCAGGCAAGCGGCCGGCCTTCGCAGTTGGCTGGCAACATTGGCCGTGGGGTGTTGGACATTGAACCCGCGCATGACGGCGAAGTGATTGTGCTTGAGTTGTCTTCTTATCAAACCGAGCTTGCGCGTGCCTTGACGCCTGATGTTGCGGTTTGGACGAATCTAAGCGCCGATCACCTTGATCGCCACGCAGGAATTGGCGGGTATTTTAACGCCAAGCGCCGCCTTTTTGCAGAAGGTGGTCCAGAGCGGGCTGTCATCGGCATCGATGAAATTGAAGGGCAGTTTTTGGCCAACCAGACGGCTACAGCTGCGGGCGAGGATCGGGTGATTTCTGTCTCGGTTGAGCGCAAGCTGACGTCAAATGGCTGGAGTGTATTTGCCAAGAAGGGCTTTCTTGCGGAGTGGCGCAAGGGTCGCCAAGTCGCCAGCATTGATCTGCGCGGCGTTGCGGGCCTGCCCGGTACACATAATCATCAAAACGCTTGTTCAGCTTATGCCGCCTGCCGTGCAGTGGGTATCGGTCCGCGTCAGATTGAGGCCGCACTTCATACCTTCGCAGGTTTGCCACATCGGTCCCAGACTGTTGCAGAGCACCGTGGAATTCGTTTTGTGAACGATAGCAAGGCGACCAACGTAGATAGTGCCGCCAAAGCACTTCAGGCATTCTCAAGAGTGCGCTGGATTTGTGGGGGCTTGCAAAAAGAGGGCGGTCTTGACGCGCTTCNGCCGCATCTTGGCAACGTTGAGAAAGCTTACGTCATTGGGCGCGAGGCAGAAAGTTTTGCGCGCCAGCTCAGCTGTGACACGGCCGTGTGCGGCTCAATGCAAGAGGCTGTCTCTCAGGCCGTAGCAGATGCGCAGGAGGATGATGTTGTCTTGTTGGCGCCAGCGGCTGCAAGTTTTGACCAATACGACAGCTTTGAGGCCCGCGGAGATGATTTTGTGGATTGCGTCAAGCGTATGATCGCGGACTAGGTGGCGCTGTCTTAGCCCGCGATTGCTGTGCCCGCGGCCCATCCAGATGACCATGCCCACTGAAAGTTGTATCCGCCAAGCCATCCCGTAACGTCGACAACCTCCCCGATGAAATAAAGCCCGGGTACGGNGCGGCTTTCCATTGTTTTTGAGTTGAGAGCATCCGTATTCACACCGCCAAGGGTCACTTCGGCGGTTCTGTATCCTTCGCTACCTGTTGGGCGCATTTCCAATTCGGTCAAAACTGCCTCAAGCTGCGCCAGCTCATTGTCGGATTGGTCGGCTAAATTTCCGCTAAGGCCCGCAATTTCGATGATGTAGTTGGCAAGTTTTGAGGGCAGATGCGCACCCAGTGCTGTGTGAACGGCCATGCGTCCGGCTTGTTGACGCTGGTCTTTGAGGGCCTGCACAATGTCGAGCGCAGGCTCAAGATGCAGAAACAAGCTGTCTTTCTCGTGCCAATAGGAACTGGCTTGTAAAATCGATGGTCCGGAAAGACCGCGATGGGTGATCAGCAACCCTTCTTCAAAAGCGGCACCATTACAGCTGACCCGTGCATTGAGTGACACGCCCGCCATGGGCTTTAGGGCCTCCATGATATCTTGCCCGAAGGTAAGGGGAACCAGCCCTGCGCGTGTCGGCAACACATCAATGTCAAACTGTCGCGCAATCCGGTAGCCGAAGTCTGTAGCACCCATTTTGGGAATTGATTTGCCGCCAGTGGCCACAACCAAATTCGCGGTTGAGACGGATGCAAGCTTGCCTTCGTGCATTAAGGCTACATCAAAACCGTTTTCGGTCTTGGCGATATGCTCAACAGAGGTGTTGAGGCGAATGTCCGCACCGCGAGCTTCGGTTTTGAGCAACTTGATGATGTCTTTGGCGGAGNTGTCGCAAAACAACTGCCCCAGCGTTTTCTCATGGTAGGGAATGCCCGNTGCTGCGACCATCTCGATGAAATCCCACTGGGTGTAGCGTGACAGGGCTGACTTGCAAAAATGCGGGTTTGCACTCAGAAAATTCTGTGGCTCTGCGTACATATTAGTGAAATTGCACTTGCCCCCGCCCGAAATGCGGATCTTTTCACCGGCCGCTTTGGCGTGATCCACAACCATCGTTTTGGGGCCGCTGTGGGCGGCGCACATCAAGCCTGCGGCGCCAGCGCCAATGATGAGTGTATTAATTTGCATATGTGGTGAGTGGCCCAGCTTACGCCCGTTGGCAAGCGGAGTGCCGCTTGGCGTACTCAAAAACCTCAAATTCATGCGTAATTTCCGTAGAATCACACGCGGTTTCGTAGTAAGGTTCTCTAAGAGACCCCGAAAACGGGGCGATTGAGGCGGTTAGAGTAGGTAAACCATGACAGAAATGGTCTATGGCACGGTTCCCGTGCGTAGCGGCGATGCTGTGCTTCCACGCTGGTGGCGCACGATCGACAAGTGGACAATGTCGTGCATTCTNATCCTGTTTGGGATCGGTTTGCTGCTTGGGCTTGCGGCGTCCCCTCCGCTTGCTGCCAAAAATGGCTTCGCTCCGTTTCATTACGTAGAGCGGCAGATCATTTTCGGATTTATGGCGATGATCACCATGTTTGTCGTGTCGATGATGCAGCCTGATATGGTGCGCCGCTTGGCGGTTCTTGGATTTATGGCTTCATTTGTTGCGCTTGCGGCTCTGCCTGTTTTTGGAACGGACTTTGGAAAAGGTGCGGTTCGCTGGTATTCGCTTGGGTTTGCGTCTTTGCAGCCATCCGAGTTTTTGAAGCCTGGCTTTGTTGTGATGGCGGCATGGATGATGGCGGCCAGTCAGGAACTTGAAGGCCCTCCCGGCAAATCCATGTCGTTTATCTTGTGCGTCATGATCGTTTTGATGTTGGCGTTACAACCTGATTTTGGTCAGGCGTGTTTGGTGTTGTTCGGGTGGGGCGTGATGTGGTTTGTCGCTGGCGCGCCCGCGGTTTTGTTGATCGGTTTGATGGGGTTGGTCATCGCGGGTGGCTTTGTTGCCTATTCCTCAAGCGAGCACTTCGCGCGCCGCATTGATGGCTATTGGTCATCTGAAGTTGATCCCACAACGCAGCTTGGCTACGCGACCAATGCCATACGTGAGGGTGGTTTTTTTGGCGTGGGTGTTGGCGAAGGGCAGGTTAAACAATCACTGCCAGATGCCCACACGGACTTCATTATTGCTGTTGCGGCTGAGGAATATGGTCTCTTTTTGGTGCTGATAATTATCCTTCTTTATACAGCAATCGTGCTGCGCTCGCTGCACCGCCTGACCCGTGAGCGGGATCCGTTCATTCGTTTGGCGGGTACGGGATTGGCGTGCACATTCGGCATTCAGGCTTTGGTCAACATGGGTGTTGCGGTGCGGTTGTTGCCGGCAAAAGGTATGACCCTTCCGTTTGTTAGCTATGGTGGCTCGTCGTTGATCGCTGGTGGCATTGCAGTTGGGATGTTGCTCGCGTTCACACGCAAACGACCACAAGGTGAGATTGGTGATATCCTGTCCCGCCGGGGCGTGTAAGTTATGGCGGGNAAACCCCTNCTGATCATCGCGGCGGGCGGCACGGGCGGACATATGTTTCCCGCGCAAGCACTGGCAGAGGCGATGCTTGCANAAGGCTGGCGTGTTGTTCTGAGCACAGACGCCCGTGGTGCGCGCTACGCCGGTGGCTTTCCCGCAGGCGTGAAAATCGAGCAGGTTAGCAGCGCTACTCTGTCGCGTGGTGGTCTTTTGGCAAAAGTGTTGACGCCGTTTCAAATCATTGCAGGGTGTGTGGGCGCAACTTTGGCAATGCTACGCGACCGCCCTGATGTGGTGGTTGGGTTCGGTGGTTATCCGTCAATTCCCGCTTTGACAGCGGCAACTTTGCTGCGTCGCCCTCGCATGTTACACGAGCAAAACGGTGTGTTGGGCCGTGTGAACAAACTGTTTGCGTCCCGTGTAAGTCGCGTTGCATGCGGCACGTGGCCAATGAGCCTTCCAGATGGCATCGATGGGGTTCCAACTGGTAACCCTGTGCGTGAAACCGTGCTGGCCCGTGCTGCAGCGGGATATATTCCACCCGGAGATTATCCGATGTCTATTGTCGTCATTGGCGGCAGCCAAGGCGCGCGAATTTTGTCTGATGTGGTGCCAGCGGCCATCGCGCGACTACCCGAAAGTGTCCGCGCCAATGTGCGCGTCATCCATCAAGCACGCGGAGAAGACGAGGCGCGTGTTACAGAATGTTACGCACAACACGGCATCACGGCGCACGTACAGCCGTTCTTTGATGATATTCCCACTCTGTTTGCAGAAGTCCAGCTGGTCATCAGCCGTGCAGGCGCAAGTAGTGTAGCGGATATTTCGGTGATTGGCCGGCCATCGATTTTGGTGCCACTGGGCATTGCGACAGATGATCACCAAACCTCAAATGCGCGTGGGCTTGCAGAAGCTGGCGGGGCTGTGGTGATGGCCGAAGATACTTTTACGGTTGAGGCGGTCGCAGCGCAGATTGCAGATATTCTTAGCGACCCGAAAAAAGCAACTGCGATGGCGCAGGCGGCGCTTGGGGCGGGGCGGCCAGATGCGACCCAAGCCTTGGCAGATCTCACATTAGAACTGGCGCAAAGCCAGCAAAAAACACAAAAATAAAAGACGGTAGGCACGGATATGGCAGCAACGAAACTTCCCACGAAATTAGGCGCGCTGCACTTTGTGGGGATTGGCGGCATTGGCATGTCTGGCATTGCCGAAGTGCTTCTCGATCATGGCTATACTGTGCAAGGCTCGGACTTGAAGGCATCCAAAATCACGGATCGTTTGGCCGGTTTGGGGGCTCAAATTTTCGTTGGGCAGGCTGCTGAAAACCTTCAAGATGCGGATGTTGTGGTGATCTCTAGTGCGATCAAGCCCGGTAACGCTGAATATGATGCTGCACGGGCGAAGGGCCTGCCGATTGTGCGCCGCGCCGAAATGCTGGCGGAATTGATGCGCTTGAAATCTAACGTGGCCGTCGCGGGAACTCACGGCAAAACCACAACAACAACCATGGTCAGCGCGTTGCTGGACGCGGGCGGTGTCGACCCAACTGTTATCAACGGCGGCGTAATTCACGCCTACGGCTCGAACGCACGCGTGGGGCAGGGTGAGTGGATGGTGGTTGAGGCCGACGAAAGCGACGGCACCTTCAACCGGCTCCCTGCAACGATTGCTGTGGTCACCAATATTGACCCCGAGCATATGGAGCACTGGGGCAGTTTTGATAACCTGCGTAAAGGCTTTCTGGACTTCGTTTCAAATATTCCGTTTTACGGCTTGGCAGTGTGTTGCACGGATCATTCCGAGGTGCAGTCGCTGGTGGGCAAGATCACGGACCGGCGTGTTGTCACCTATGGTTTTAATGCACAGGCTGACGTGCGTGCAGTGAACCTGACGTACCGCAATGGGGCGGCGTATTTCGATGTGGCTTTGCAGGGCGAGGACCAGATGGTCGAAGGCTGTATGCTGCCTATGCCCGGCGATCATAATGTGTCCAATGCACTGGCCGCAGTTGCTGTGGCACGGCATCTTGGTTTGAAGCGTGACGAGATCAAATCAGCGCTTGAGAATTTCCGCGGTGTGAACCGACGCTTTACGCGTATCGGTGAAGTAGGCGGCGTGACGATTATTGACGACTATGCACACCATCCGGTTGAGATTGCTGCGGCCCTTCGTGCAGCTCGGCAGGCAACAGAAGGCCGCGTAATTGCCGTGCACCAACCGCACCGTTACTCGCGCCTACACGACTTGTTCGATGACTTTTGCAGTTGTTTTAATGACGCAGATGTTGTGGCAATTTCCGAGGTCTTTGCCGCGGGTGAAGATGTCATTGAAGGCGCTACCCGTGATGATCTGGTGGCGGGTTTGATCCGGCACGGCCATCGCCACGCCCGTGCGGTTGTGGGTGAGGATGACCTTCTGCGCTTGGTACGCGAACAAGCGGTGGCAGGGGATATGGTCGTATGCCTTGGTGCCGGTACCATTTCAGTTTGGGCCAATGGCTTACCCGCAAAAATGGGGGCCGATCAATGATTGTTAGTGCATCTATCGTGTCATGTTGTGTTTGGGCCCTACTGGCCAGTGTCACAGCGCTGTTGCCGTTGCGGGTCCAGTATGCGCCCGCAATTATGTTGGCAATCGTTGTGCCATTTTTGCTAATTTTCGTGGGATTTGAACATGGCCTTGGTGCAGTCGCACTTGGTCTTGCGGCGTTTGTATCGCTGTTTCGCGTGCCACTTTTGTATGTAGCGCGTCAAATGATTAGCGAGCCTGTACGCTCATGATTGCGACTGTTTTGATCTGCGGTTGGGTGGTTCTGGCGCAAATCTTTCAATCGATCCCGTCCAAAGACAATCACTGTGGGCGGGCATATTTCTTGATAGCGGTCGGTATTCCAACCCTTGGGATGGCAACGTTTTCGGGTGGCGTTTGGGCGGCTGTGCTGGGCCTTGGTGTTGGTATTGCTGTGCTGCGCTGGCCGCTGTATCGCGGTATGAATTGGCTCAAAGAAAAGGCACTACGATGACGGATTGGCCCGATGTGCGCGGACGACTTACCCAAGGGCGCGCCCTTGCGGACCTGACGTGGTTGCGTGTTGGTGGTCCCGCGGATGTGCTTTTCCAACCTGCTGATGTGGACGATCTTTGTTCGTTTCTCGCGGCCCTACCTGCTGAGACGCCGGTGTTCCCAATGGGCGTCGGTAGCAATCTGATTGTTCGTGACGGTGGGCTGCGCGCGGCTGTCATTCGGATGGGCCGCGGTTTTAATGACATAGAAATTAGTGGCACTACCGTGCGCGCAGGGGTTGCAGCACTTGATGCCCATGTGGCGCGCAAAGCAGCCGATGCCGGTCTTGATTTGACGTTCTTTCGGACAATTCCTGGTTCAATCGGCGGCGCTGTTCGGATGAATGCCGGATGTTATGGGCGGTATACGGCGGATCACTTTATAAAGGCCGAAGCCGTAACGCGCAGCGGTGAGCGGGTTGAGCTTGGTCCTGATGGCTTAGCCTTTGGTTATCGAACATCTACGTTGCCCGAAGGCTGGGTATTGACCCATGCGGTGTTTGAGGCGCCTACGGGCGATCCGCAAACCTTGCAAGAAACAATGGCGGCTCAGCTTGCCAAGCGCGATGAAACCCAGCCGACCAAAGACAGAAGCGCGGGCAGCACTTTTCGCAACCCTGCGGGGTTCAGCTCAACAGGNCGGGCGGATGATGTTCACGATCTCAAGGCGTGGAAGNTGATTGAGGATGCTGGCCTGCGNGGCTTCACTCTTGGCGGTGCGCAGATGTCGCCAAAACATCCNAATTTTCTCATCAACACTGGGGATGCCACCGCTGATGATCTGGAAAAACTGGGCGAGCTGGTGCGAAAAAAGGTTTACGAAAACAGTGGCCTGACGCTAGANTGGGAAATTATGCGAGTGGGTGAACCCGCCGCAAAATAAGCGCGCAAAAAAGTGCGCAATGATNAGNATGGCGGGCAGAGCAGCCCTCGGACATGAAAAGAAGCGTGCAACNATGCGCGCGCAATCCGTTCTGACGAGAGCGGGGAGATGAGGCAAGCGGTGGGTAAGTCAGGCAGTGACCCCCTTAAAATTGCAGTACTGATGGGCGGGCCAAGCGCAGAGCGTGAGGTCTCTTTGTCGTCCGGTGAGCAAGTGTGCGCCGCACTCAGTAGTCTTGGTCATGATGTTCATCCGATTGACGCTGGCAAAGATCTTGGCGCGCAGCTGTTGGCGCTTGTCCCTGATNTGGCGTTCAATGCGCTGCACGGACGGTGGGGNGAAGACGGGTGTGTTCAGGGCCTNCTTGAATGGCTCAATATTCCCTATACGCATTCGGGTGTTATGGCATCTGCGATCGCGATGGACAAAACCCGCACCAAAGAGATTTATGCCGCCGCCGCGCTGCCTTTTGTACCAAGCGTNATTGCCCGNCGCGAAGATGTGATGGCGTCCCACNTGATGCCTGTGCCGTATGTAGTAAAACCCAATAATGAAGGGTCCAGCGTTGGGGTCTATCTGGTTGCTGATGGCGCCAATGGTCCTCCGCACCTGTCCGACGATATGCCAGATGAGGTGATGGTTGAGGCTTATGCAGATGGACGTGAGTTGACGGTCACCGTTATGGGGNACCGTGTCTTTGCCGTGACTGATATTTTNACCGACGGTTTTTATGACTATGATGCAAAATATGTAGCGGGNGGGTCGCGCCATGTTGTGCCTGCGAATATTCCGGATGAAATCACCAAGGCGTGTCAGGATTACGCGTTACGTGCTCATGCCGCGTTGGGCTGTCGTGGTGTTTCGCGAACTGATTTTCGCTGGGACGAGGCGCGTGGAATTGACGGTATCATCCTGCTTGAAACCAACACGCAGCCGGGGATGACGCCCACATCGCTTAGCCCCGAGCAGGCGCAACACGCAGGGCTGTCATACGCTGAGTTTTGCGAATGGATGGTGAGGGACGCGTCATGCAACAGGTAGGCAGGCGCCCAATTCTGCGTGCGCGCANGTCCAATACTGCACAGCCTGAGGCGTCAGCGCCGCGCCGTGACCCCGCGCCGTCAAAGTGGGCATATCGTTATCACCGTCTGCGACTGCGTCCTGGATACCGCAACTTTGTGCGCCTTGGTTTGCCGTTGTGTGTCGCGGCGCTTGTTGCGGGTATTTATTTTGCTCAGTCAGATAACCGCGCCAAAACAGTCGCCGCGTGGCAGCAGGCCCGTGCACAACTTGAAACCCGACCCGAGTTCATGGTCAACGTCATGGCAATCGATGGTGCGTCTGATGCGACAGCCGCCGCAATTCGTGAAGTTTTGCCTGTTGATTTGCCTGTCTCCAGTTTTGATCTGGACCTTGAGACAATGCGCCAAACAGTTGAAAGCCTTGATGCCGTNAAGACCGCATCCCTTGCGGTTCATACAGGAAATTTGCTGCAAATAGATGTGTATGAGCGGGTGCCAGCGGTTGTTTGGCGTCATCACGANGGGATGGAGCTGCGTGATGATGCAGGGCNCCGTGTNGCAGCAGTTNAAGACAGAAATGCCTACCCGCACCTGCCCCTGATCGCCGGCATGGGGGCGCAAGACTACGTAGCCGAAGCGTTGCAAGTGATCGCTGCCGCTGCGCCAATTGCTGATCGTGTTCAGGGATTGGTCCGCATGGGCGAGCGCCGTTGGGATGTTGTTCTGCAAACGGGGCAGCGCATAATGCTGCCCGTGGACGCGCCTGTAACGGCCCTTGAGCGTGTGGTGATTTTGGACCGTGCTCAAGATATTTTGAACCGTGATGTCATGGCCGTTGATATGCGATTGTCATATCGCCCGACTGTTCGTTTGGGCGAAGCGGCCCGCGAAGATATCCGTGAAATCAATGAAACTGAGTTTGGAGGCCAACGATGAGCCAGCCTTATGCCATGCAGCGCGCCATGCGAACCGCCCGCAAAGCGGCCCTTCAAAAAGGTGTCATTGCGGTATTGGACATCGGTACATCAAAGACAGCGTGCTTTGTTTTGCGTTTTGACGGCTCTGAAGGCCCATCCTCCGAGGGGATCGGGTCATTGGCCGCACAGTCAAGTTTCCGCGTCATTGGTGTTGCGACAACTCGTTCACGTGGGGTGAGTTTTGGCGAAATCACCACAATGGCTGAGACCGAGCGCGCCATTCGTACCGCGGTGCAGGCTAGCCAAAAAATGGCCGAGACCCGCGTAGATCATGTCATTGTTTCCTTCAGCGGCGCAAACCCGCGTAGCTACGGTCTTGATGGTAAAGTTGAACTTGAGACTGGCGTTGTGACAGATGCGGACATTGGCCGCGTTTTGGCGATGTGCGATGAGCCTGACATCGGTGCAGGCCGCGAGGTTTTGCACGCGCAGCCTGTGAATTTCGCGCTGGATTACCGGTCTGGCCTTGCGGATCCGCGCGGGCAGGCGGGACAAGAATTGATGACCGATCTGCATCTGCTGACAGTTGATGCACCTGTCATTCAAAACATCGTGCAATGCGTAAAGCGCTGCGACCTAGAACTGGCTGGTCTTGCTTCGGCGGCATACTCCAGTGGCCTTTCTGCCTTGATCGAGGATGAGCAAGAACTGGGCGCTGCATGTATCGACATGGGCGGAGGCTCCACCAGTATTTCGATTTTCATNAAGAAACACATGATTTACTCNGATGCGGTGCGTATGGGCGGCGATCACGTTACATCCGATATCGCGNTGGGTCTGCGTNTGCCAACGCCAACAGCAGAACGGCTCAAGACATATTACGGCGGTGTTCACGCCACGGGTATGGATGACCGTGACATGATCCAACTTGGCGGTGACACGGGTGATTGGGAGCTTGATAGCCGTCAGGCAAGCCGCGCGGAGTTGATTGGTATCATGCGCCCCCGCGTCGAGGAAATTCTGGAAGAAGCACGCGCANGACTTGATGCGGCGGGCTTTGAACATTTGCCAAGCCAGAAGATTGTGCTGACTGGTGGTGCGAGCCAAATTCCCGGCCTTGACGGGTTGGCCAGCCGCATTTTGGGACANCACGTCCGCATGGGGCGGCCGTTGCGGGTTCAGGGGCTTCCGCAGGCTGTAACAGGACCTGCATTTTCGTCTGCTGTCGGGCTAGCGCTTTTTGCGGCGAACCCTCAAGACGAGTGGTGGGACTTTGATGTCCCAACCGAAATGTATCCTGCGCGCAGCCTAAAGCGCGCCTTCAGGTGGTTCAAAGACAACTGGTAACCCCGAAATCTATGGCTATACCCCCAGATGAGGGGCGTTTGAGCGGTTTTTTGNCGTTATTTTGTGCTGAAATCACCGTTTTTCAGGTGACGCGCGCCAATTGTCGCGGTATCATACTCGCTAATGAAGGCAGTACGCACCTGTAAAAGCAGGGCGAGCACAATATTGAAAACGAGCCGCATCCAGAAATTTGGGGGCTGCGGCGAACTCAGGCGGATATATCACTATGGCACTTAATCTCTCCATGCCCGGACAAGAAGATCTCAAACCCCGCATCACTGTTTTNGGTGTTGGGGGAGCTGGCGGTAACGCTGTTGATAACATGATCGAAAAAGCCCTTGAAGGTGTTGAGTTCGTGATCGCCAACACAGACGCGCAGGCATTGCAGCAGTCTGGCGCGCCATCGAAAATCCAGCTTGGTGTGAAAGTGACTGAAGGCCTTGGTGCTGGTGCGCGCGCTTCTGTTGGTGCTGCCGCTGCCGAAGAAAGCATTGAGCAAATCGTTGACCACCTGGCGGGTGCGCACATGTGCTTCATCACTGCTGGCATGGGTGGTGGCACCGGTACAGGTGCAGCGCCAATCATTGCTCAAGCGGCGCGTGAGTTGGGTGTTTTGACTGTTGGTGTGGTTACAAAGCCGTTCCAGTTTGAGGGTGCAAAGCGCATGCGTCAGGCTGAAGAGGGTATTGAGGCACTGCAAAAGATGGTCGACACGCTGATCATCATTCCTAACCAAAATCTGTTCCGCTTGGCGAATGAAAAAACTACGTTCACNGAAGCTTTCTCGATGGCTGATGATGTCCTTTATCAAGGCGTTAAAGGTGTGACTGATTTGATGGTCCGCCCCGGTCTGATCAACCTAGACTTCGCAGACGTTCGCGCTGTGATGGACGAAATGGGCAAGGCGATGATGGGAACAGGCGAGGCATCTGGTGAGGATCGTGCGCAGCAGGCTGCAGAGAAAGCCATTGCGAACCCACTTCTCGACGAAATTAGTCTCAACGGCGCAAATGGTGTGCTCATTAACATCACCGGCGGTTACGATCTTACGTTGTTCGAGCTGGATGAAGCGCAAATGTTATCCGTGACAAAGTGGACGCGGATGCAAACATCATCGTGGGCTCAACTTTGGACACAACTCTAGATGGCATCATGCGCGTCAGCGTTGTGGCAACCGGTATCGACGCTGCTACGAGTGTCCATGATATGCCGGCCCCACGCCGCGCCAGCGCTATACCTGCTGCGCCACAACAAGCCGCTCAACCGGAGCCAGCTCAGCCTGCACCAGTCGCAGCGCGCGAAGCCACGGCCGAGCTTAGCCTGTTTAACGAGCTCGACGCAGAGCAGCCTGTTGAGCCTGATGCCGCAGAGAACATCTTTGACGCTTCTTCTGCTGGTGGTGACGTACCTCCTCCCGCGTACCAGCCAGCACCTGAGGCGCCTGCGGCCGAACAGTATGTCGCGCCGCAAGCGCCTGCACCTGGACAGCCCTCTGCGGAAGCGCTTGCGCGTTTGAATGCGGCTGTGTCCAACACCCCGGCACGTGAAGCGCAGCCTGCTCCAACTGCAGCCCCTGCGCCGCAAGCTCCCGAAGCAGCAGAGCGTCCTCGCTTTGGCATCAACAGCTT
>JGI26088J50261_1000620_pt1 | contig 20435 bp, 20 predicted proteins | sample SaaInl1SG_22_DNA_FD_50261 | JGI IMG/M metagenome (IMG submission 50261)
GTGAATGTGGAGAAAACTTGTGCCATAATCTCGGTCTTGCACTGCCTGGGTGGCGAAATTGGTAGACGCAGCAGATTCAAAATCTGCCGGTGCTAAACACCGTGCCGGTTCGAGTCCGGCCCTAGGCACCAATTTGGAAAAGCCTGAAAACCTTGTGTTTTCAGGCTTTTTTTTGTGATCAGGTCAGCGCGAACACGCTGATTCTGTTGGCAACCTAAAAGGGTCACTCTAAAACACGGACCTCTACCCGTCTCGCTTGCGCCTCACTCCCACTGCCCTGGGTCATCGTGGGCTCACGGACCGCTAGCTGCGCCTTGGGCACACCCAGAGCAAGTAAATGCACCATGACCGCCTCAGCGCGACGCTTTGCAAGCGCTCGGTTAAAGCGGGCATCACCTACCGCATCATGGAAACCGGCAATCTGTATGCGTTGCCCCGTTTTCGCCGCAACCACAAATGTGCTCAGTGCCTTATCCACCCCCGGTTCCAAGATCGCACTACCCATGGGGAAATACAACTCAATTTCATTGCGCAGGATAACGACGGCATCACGGTCGGCACTATCTGTACTGTCTGTACTGGCGCGCTCTTCAGTGACCGTATCCGTGGCTGTTGGGCTCACGGCCAAGGGCAAAGCCGGCGCTGCGTGCACGGCGGTGACACGCAGTGCAACGGCAATCGTGAGCGCCAACACCAAACCCACGACGGGCAGTAGCCACAACACAGCGTTTTCTTCTTGCGACGAATTTTCCAAGGTCTTGTTTCTTTCTGAGGTCAAACCGAAGCTAGTTTAGTCTAACGCGGGCCGCGACACCCGGCGACGTGTCAGACCCGAAATAGCAAGTAAGTGCGACGCACGTCTATACTTCGATCATGAATACAGACGCCATTGCCGACCTGCGGAAAAGCTATGAACTCGCCGCACTCAACGAGAGCGAATCGCTCGCTGACCCACGCTTGCAATTTGAGCGGTGGTTGCAGGAAGCCATTACCAGCCACATCCCCGAACCCAATGCCATGACATTGGCAACCGTGTCGTCGGACATGCGCCCAAGCACGCGGGTCGTCTTGATCAAAGGCATCGACGAGCGCGGCCCCGTTTGGTACACGAACTACCAGAGCCGAAAAGGGCAAGAGCTGGCGGGCAATCCCTACGCGGCTTTGCAGTTTCATTGGGTAGAACTGGAGCGCGTTGTGCGGATAGAAGGCGTCGTTACGCAAGTGAGCGACGAAGAAAGTGATGNCTATTTCCACAGCCGNCCACTGGACTCCCGCATCGGCGCTTGGGCAAGCCCCCAAAGCCAACCCATTAGCGGGCGCGAGGTGCTGGTAGACGCGGCGGCGAAGTACAGCGCCGAATTTTTAACCCAACCACCACGTCCGCCACATTGGGGAGGCTACCGCTTAGCGCCCACACGCTGGGAGTTTTGGCAAGGGCGCAAAAGCCGTCTGCACGACCGCTTGGCTTATACGCCCGGCCACGATGGACATTGGTTGCGCGAACGCTTAGCGCCGTAAGCTCGTCGGCGCTACAGCTGAGTGATCGGCTGACCGGCCACCTGCGCCAGGTGGGCATCACCGACAAGATGGGGCGCGACATCCCGTAAGGGGTACAGCACAAAGGCGCGCGTCCACATACGTGGGTGCGGAATCGTCAAGGTCGGTGACCACACACTGGCGCGCCCGAACAACAGCACATCGAGGTCGAGGGTACGCGGCGCATTCACTGTGGAGCGCTGGCGTCCGGCCGCCGCCTCAAGTGCTTGCAGGTGACGCAACAGCGTCACGGCGTTGTGCGCTGTGTCGACACAAGCCACCGCATTCACATAATCAGGACCGATGGCCTCATGCGGCGCTGTGCGATACAAGTGGGATACGGCTTGCACCGAACCCACCGTCTCAAGCGCATGCAGGGCGGCGTGCACATGGGCTTGCGCATCACCGAGATTGGCACCTACCGCAATGTAGGTGCGTACCGTAGAACGAACCNAAGGCCGCTCAGTCATTGTCCTCAATGCCAGCACCCTGATTGGGGCTGGTCCCTGACGCATCCCCGCCATCACTGGGCTTACTGCGACGACGACGGCGACGCTTACGTGGTGGCGCGTCCTCGTCTGAGGCTGCGTCAAACGCAGCCGGCGTNGGCGCATCGTCCGTGGACTCGCCAGCGCTGGCCTCACCCTTACGAGGCGCGCGCTTTCGTGGCGCGGCCTTGGTCGCACGTAGCCCTTGCAACAGGTCATGGCGCGTTGCCTCATCGGCCAAACTAAACGCCTCCCACCACTCGGCGATGTCAGGCTCTACCTCACCCACGTTGGCCCGCAGCCGTAAAAAGTCAAAACCGGCGCGAAACCGTACCTGCGAAACCAAACTCAGCGCACTCGCCGGGGTCCGCTTTTCAAATCGCGGCTGCATGGTCCAAATCTCACGCATATCGGCGCCCAACTTGCCGCGACCAGATACGTCGCCAATGCGCGCGTCAAAGACCTCATCAACCGCCTCTTGCAAGGCAGGAAAACTGCTAAGACGCGGCCCCTTGGGCGAATGCAGACGCGCCGACCAGCCTGCGCGCACATCCGACCACAAGATGCAGGCCAGCAAAAAGCTAGGGGCTACCGGCTTATCCTCTCCCACACGGCGATCGGTATCCGCCAGGGCCTGATGCACGAACGGGTCCGCCGAACGGGTCACCGCCAAGTCAAGCAGCGGATAGATGCCCTTCTCCAGCCCCAGCGACTGCAAGGACGCGATCGTCGCTAACGCGTGGCCTGTTTGCAATAACTTCAACATCTCATCAAACAAGCGGCTTTGCGGGACGTCGGCAAGCAAGCGCGCACTCGCTATCAGTGGCGCCCGCGTACCCTTTTCCATTTTGAAGCCCAAGTGTGCCAATTTCGCCATGAAACGCACAGCGCGAATCACACGCACGGGATCTTCCCGGTAGCGCACGGCCGGGTCNCCGATCATGCGCATCACCCGTTTCTTTGCATCACGAATGCCGTCGTGATAATCCACCACCACTTGGCTGGTCGGATCGTAGTACATCGCGTTGATGGAGAAGTCGCGTCGCGCCGCATCTTCTTCCATGGGGCCCCACACGTTGTCACGCAATACCCGCCCCGATGCATCTACTGCATGGCTGCTATTCGCCAACTGGTGCTTGCTGGTTTTTTCGTTGCCACTGACTTGCTTGGCATCTGCGCTGTCTAGGTAGGCACGGAACGTCGACACCTCAATGACCTCGTGCGCACGGCCACGACCGTAGATGACATGCACGATACGAAAGCGTCGNCCAATAATGAAGGCACGTCTAAACAGGCGCTTCACCTGCTCGGGTGTCGCGTCTGTGGCGACATCAAAGTCTTTGGGCTTTACGCCACAAAGCAAATCACGCACCGCACCGCCCACGATATAGGCATCAAAGCCGGCATCCTGCAAGGTCTCCACTACATCCAGCGCACGTTCATCCACCAAATCGCGGTCAATTTTATGCACCTTAAACGGCACGTCTTGACGCGCACCAAAGCGGCTCGCAGATGACGCCTTAGGCGAGCCGCCCAGCAACTTTGTAATCAAATTTTTAATCATTAAATAATTCCAATAGGGGCCAGTTGCGCTCATTCGCAACGGCCCGCAGACGCGGATCCGGATTCGTTGCCACCGGATGGGTCACGCGCTCCAACAAGGGTAAGTCGTTGATGGAGTCACTGTAAAAGGTACTCTTGGGCACCTCCGAGAGGGGCGGTTCGCCCTGTGCCAGCAGCCATTGTTCCACACGCGTCACCTTTCCCTCGCGAAAAGATGGCGTGCCCTTGATTTCTCCTGTCGGCACACCGACAGGGTCCAACACCAAGTCAACCGCGATCAAGTGCGCAAAACCCAGTGCCTTGGCAATCGGCGCGGTCACAAAGGCATTCGTTGCGGTGACGAGCAGTAGTGTATCGCCAGCCGCGCGGTGACGTGCCAACAAGGCCAAAGCCTCGGGGCGAATGGCCAGGCTGAATCACTTGCGTCATGAACTGCGCGTGGGCCTGTGCGGCGGTTGCCGCGGCGTCCGCACCCAAGTCTCTGATTGATTGCGTTGCGAAGGCAACGTACTCAACGATATCGAGTGTGCCGGCTTTGTATTGGCTATAAAACCGATCGTTCGCTTCGGCGAAGGCCACGGGCTCACGCCAACCAATACCGACCGTGAACTGCCCCCAAGCATGGTCAGAGTCTAGGGGTAGCAGGGTATGGTCTAAGTCAAATAGTGCGAGGTTCATAGGTTCATTCGAGAGCCGGCGATGGCTTGAGAGATGGCTTTCGCCAAGGCTTAGATGTCTTCTAGCATGGCCTTGATCAGTGGCACGGTGACACTGCGCTGGGTGCGCAGTGCATATTGATCCAAATGCCCTAACAGCTGCATCAGGCTGCTGAGGTCGCGCGAGAAGCGGCTGAGCATAAAGGCAATAACCTCATCGCTCAAAAAGACACCGCGTGCGTCAGCGGCGCGGCGCAACACGGCGCGGCGCTGGTTTTCATCTAAGGCGTGCAGCTGAAAAACGTGTCCCCAGCCCAAGCGGCTACGCAAGTCATCGCGTAACTGCAAGTCCGCGGGTGGTAGGTTGCCAGCAGCGAACACCCCCCGCACACGGCCGTCAACCGGGGTTAGGACATTGACAAACCAATTAAAAGCGGCCGCCTGCTGGCTGGCTGTGTATAGATGACAGTCGTCCAACACCACCACATCCCAATCGACATTAAACGCCGGCGGGTCTAGCAGACTGGCATCCAGCCANCCAACCTGCAAACCGCTCTCACGGGCCGTCTCAGACACGCCGTGGAGTAGATGCGTTTTGCCACTGCCCGTGTCGCCCCACATATAAGTGGGCACCGGGTTGGGTTGCTGNCCACTCAGCCACAACACCAAATGCTTTAGAACCGCCTCGTTGCCTTGTGACTCGAAATTATCCAAGTTGGGCGGNGCCGCCAAGCCGATATCCAGTGCCANCTGCTTCATGGGTGTTGGTCACTATCCGACTGCAAATAGAAGTCGCTGGTCTCNTATTGCGCTCGCACACGCTGAATCGCAACCAGTAACACCGCGCTCGCGGGCAAGGCTACCAACACCCCNACAAACCCGAACAGCTGGCCAAANGCCATCAGAGANAAGATGACGGCAATCGGACTCAGGCCNATTTGNTCACCTAGGAATTTGGGCGTGAGCCACATACTTTCAACCACTTGCCCCACTGCGTAAACCCCGGCAACGGCTAAGACCCCCGTGACTGACTGAAACTCGAGTGCCGCAGCAAATAAGGCCATGAGCAACCCCAAGCCAAAGCCCAGGAAAGGAATGAATACAACCACGCCCGTGAACAAGCCAATGGGAAAAGCCAAATCTAAACCGATGGCAGCCAACGCCACGATGTAGAAGCTTGCCAACGCCAACATCACCAGGGCCTGCCCCCGCAAGTAGCGTCCTAACACCACATCGACGTCGTGCAAAAATGAACCCGTCGCCGACTGCCACCTCGGGGGGACGAGGCCAAAGACGCCCTCGGTCACACGACGGTAATCAAGCAATAGGTAAACCGCAACAATGGGCATCAGCACCCCGTTACCCACAATGGTCAGCAACGCGCTACCACCTGATTGCAAGGTGCCAAACAGGCTTTTGAGNAGGTCTTGGTCGTGGCTACTGAGCAACGCATAGAGGCTCTGCCGCACCTGTTCCACGTCGATAGCNAAATCCAGACCCCAGTGCGCGGCCAAGGGTCGTATCCACTGGTTGAGGTGGGTCAGCAAGGCCGGCACTTGCTCGCGAATCAGCGGTATCTGTTTGGTCACGACCGGCACGACCAAAAACAGCAAGGCCAGCATCAATAGCATGATGAGGCATACCGCCAAGCCAGCGCCCACCCAACGGGGGATGCGCTTGGCGGCTAAGGCGTCCACGGCAGGCGCCAAGGCGTAAGCCAATACGGCTGCCAAAATAAACGGCGACAACACAGGGGCCAGGTTCACCAGCAACCACGCAGCTGCGCCAAGCCCCCCTAATGTGGCAAGCGCTTGGAAAAATTTCGATTGATTCTGCATACAGTTGAACTCCCCAGCCCTCATACAATGTCAGTACTTTGAGTACTGCGTATCTTGTCGGGCGCCAACCCCTTGATTCTATCGGTGCGCAAGCACCCTTGAACCNCCCATTCCATCCCATGAGCCAAACTCCCCTTACCTATAAATCTGCTGGTGTCGATATTGAGGCTGGCGACGCCCTGATTGAACGCATCAAGCCGTTCGCAAAAAAAACCATGCGGGCGGGTGTGATGGCAGGTATCGGTGGGTTCGGTGCGATGTTTGAGGTCCCCAAGAACTACCGCGAGCCCGTTTTGGTCAGCGGTACTGACGGCGTGGGCACCAAGCTCAAACTGGCATTCGAATGGGATATGCACGACACGGTGGGCATAGACTTGGTCGGAATGAGCGTAAACGATATCTTGGTTCAAGGCGCTGAACCCTTGTTTTTCCTNGACTACTTTGCCTGCGGTAAGTTGGACGTTGACACCGCTNCGGCGGTTGTTAAAGGCATCGCGGCAGGTTGTGAGGCCAGCGGGTGCGCCCTCATTGGCGGCGAAACNGCTGAAATGCCCGGCATGTACCCCGCCGGCGAATACGATCTCGCTGGCTTNGCAGTCGGTGTCGTCGAAAAGTCCAAAATACTATCGGGCGCTGAGATACAAGCGGGCGATGTCGTGCTGGGTCTCGCCTCCAATGGCGTGCACTCCAACGGCTTTTCCTTGGTTCGTAAGTGCATAGACCGAGCGGGTGCTGCATGCCCAGAGACCCTGGACGGTCAGCCGTTCCGAGCGGCTTTGATGGCCCCTACCCGCCTCTATGTCAAACCCGTACTCGAGGTGCTGAAAGACCAGCCCATCAAGGCATTGGCACATATCACGGGTGGCGGTCTAACCGAAAATATTCCACGGGTCTTACCCGCGGGTCTGGGTGTCGACTTACAGCGCAGTGCATGGCCTCAAACCGAATTATTCGCGTGGCTGCAACAAACCGCTGGCATAGACGAAAGCGAAATGAATCGCACGTTTAACAACGGTATTGGCATGGTCGCCATCGTGCCAGCAGCCCAAGCCGGCGCGGTACAGGANGCGTTTACGGCGTTAGGTGAGCAGGCCTACGCCATTGGGACAGTGGTCACTACGGATCGCGCGACACCCGTCATCGTTCACACCTGAATCAACTGACTCAAGGCCGCGCTGATTTGCGCACGGTCTGGGGCGTTGGGTACCTGGNCTAGATAGGCCTCAAGGTCACGAACGGCGGCGCGCTTATCGCCTAGTTTTGCCGCGCACAGACCACGGTCGCGTCGTAATGGCCAGTCCTTAGGCGACAAAACAACCAGCCGCTCATGGACTGCGAGCTCACGCACGGGGTCGTCATTGCTGCGATGAATCTCTCGCAGGTTCAGCAACATGCGGCTGAGGATGTCTCCCGCTGAAGCCGGTTGCAAAAACAGATCTACCGGCGCATCGTCTGCGCCCAGCAAGCCATGCAGCTGCTTAAACGGCTGCGCACGCTCAGACACATCCTCACGGCTCAAGGTGTCGCCAGAAAACGGATCAACGATGACCTGACCTTCGGGCAAGCGCAACTTGCACAAAAAGTGACCGGGAAATGCGATGCCGCAGGCATTCAAATCCAAGCTGTTGGCCAACTCCAGCCAGATAATGGCCAAAGAAATGGGTATTCCTATCCGGGTCTTCAACACCAGATGAATGAAGCTGTTGTCGGGGTCGTAGTAATTATTGACGTTACCCTTGAAGCCGAGCTCATGGAAGAAAAACTGATTGAGAATCCGCGTGCGCTCTATTGGATCGGCATCGGCTAGCACCCGACGGTGTAGGCGACCCATCAATTGGTCCATGGCGTTGGGTACGGCGGTCAGCGAGAGATCGGGGTACTCGTCCATCGCCAGACTCGTGGCCGCCTCGAGCAGGGGCAAATCGCCCTCGTCGGCTACCAACATGGCGAAGTACTCTAACGCCGACGCTTGCTTAGGCTCCCACACTGTCAATCCTCCGATACGCCCTGACGGGTCTGATCCAACCGAGATACCACTGCCTTACGGCGCATCATGGCTTTGAGCGGCACACCTAAAACGGCCAAACAGCCCAAATAAATGACCGCGCCACCCACGCAAATAAGACCTAAGGTGGCGGCGCGTGTGGCCCAGTAAACGGTTCCGTCCACCCAACTAATCCAGCCCCGCGACCACAACAACCAAGCCAGCAGCGCCAAACAGCCCAGCGCAACGCGCCCCAGNAAACCGCCCCAGCCATGCCCATGTTGTAACACCCCTCGGCGCGCNAAACCAAACCATAAGCAAAATGCGTTCACAAGTGCGCCCAAGCCNATGGCCACGGCGAGACCNGCGTGCGCCAAGTAAGGCACCAACAACACATTGAGACACTGGGTCAGGATCAGGACGAAAATCGCAATTTTGACCGGCGTCTTGGTGTCTTGATTGGCGAAGTAACCGGGCGCCAAAATTTTGATCGCGACCAAGCCCACCAAGCCAATGCCGTAACCCGCTAAGGCGGTCGCTGTTTGGCTGACATCCGACGCGGTGAAGCGACCGTAGTTATACAGCGTCGCGACCAAGGGTTCGGCAATCACTAGCAAGGCCAGCGCGCACGGCGCGCTGAAGACGAATACCAAGCGCAGTCCCCAGTCCAACAGTCCGCTATACGCAGCATGGTCACCCTGCGCTTTGGCGCTGGCAAGTTGGGGAAGCAACACCACCCCCATAGCAACACCCAACATCGCGGTTGGAAACTCCATCAAGCGATCGGCGTAGGTCAGCCAACTCACACTACCCGTCGCCAAATGCGACGCAATTTGCGTATTGATCAACAGTGATATCTGCGCCACGCTGACCCCAAGTAGGGCCGGCGCCATCAGGCTGAGTATCCGCCGCGTACCCGGATCCTTCCACGCCGCGCGGACAGCGCCCGGATGCAGCCCAATACGCGGGAGCATCCCAATGCGGCGCAGGGTGGGGATCTGTATAGCCAGCTGCAACACACCACCAACCATGACACCCGCGGCTAGGCCATAGATAGGCTCATACCCACGAGCAGCCAGCCAGGGTGCCCCGATCCAAGCGCCCACAATCATGGCAAGATTCAACAGCACGGGCGTCGCGGCAGGCACCCAAAAATGCTTCCAAGTGTTCAAAATCCCCGCCGCGAGTGCAACCAAGGACATGAACGCGATGTAAGGAAACATCCAACGCGTGAGCACCACTGCCGTATCAAAGCCCGTCCCGCTTTGCTGCAAGCCGCTCGCCATGGCCCACACCAGCCACGGGGCACCGATCACGCCGACAAGGCAAGTGGCCAGCAACGTCCAGACCAGCACGGTCGCAACGCGGTTCACCAATAGGTGGGTGGCATCAAAACCCTCAGTCTCTTTGGTCGCGGCGAGCACGGGCACAAAGGCTTGGCTAAAAGCCCCTTCAGCAAACAGACGCCGAAGTAGATTGGGAATACGAAACGCAACATTAAATGCGTCTGTCGTGGCGCTTGCACCAAAAAGAGCCGCCACCAGCAACTCACGCACCAGCCCAGCGACCCGAGAGGCCAAGGTGAGCAAGGACACCAAAGAAGCTGATTTAAATAGGTTCACCCGGCCAGTGTAGCGACTAGACCGCCATAAATTGCCGCGATTGCACCAAAATCCCACCCTGAATGGTGGTCAACGCGGTTTCCCCGGGCTATAATGTCGGGTTCGCTGGCAACATCTGCAAACTACAGGAAATCTACACATGGCAACCAAAGCTAAGAAAAAGAACCCGCGCCTGGCCTCCGGTCGGAAACGCGCACGTCAGAACATCAAACTGAATGCAGCACACACGTCGCTGCGTTCAAAGTACCGCACAGTCATCAAGAACGTTGAAAAAGCCGTTGCTGCTGGTGAAAAGGACAAGGCAGTTGAGTTGTTCTCCAAAATGCAAGCTGTTGTGGACAGCATTGCCGACAAAGGCATCTTTCACAAGAACAAGGCTGCTCGTGATAAGAGCCGCCTGTCCGCTAGGGTTAAGGCCTTGGCAACTGCCGCTTAATTGCGGCCTACTGTCTAGCGACAGTTCGCACGGTGTTGGGTTTAGTGCCCACGCCGCCGTTTGAATCGGGTGCGCTGCCAGCGAATCTATTCAAATAAAAAGCCGCTCCTTGAGCGGCTTTTTTAATGGCTGACTTCCGAACCCTTGCTTAACAGCAAGCGCTTACCTTTTAGGCCAGTCAGGAAGCGAGCACGCCTCCGAGACAATCATCTCGTTATCAGCGGCAAAGTTGATGACAAAGTCCCATGCCATGGGCTCGGCATCGCGCAACGCGGCTTGAACGATCACGCACTTTACGCCACCAATACTGGTCGGCACGCACCACGGTGAATAGCTGATGTGGTCACCCGGCTTGGCACCGCCGGGACGGAAAGAGCTCAGCACCCCCGCCAAACGCTCCGCCCAATCACTCGGACGAAAAACCTTACCTTCCGCGTTGACGCCTTGGATAAAGATTTCTTTGACGTCTTTAGAGAGGGCATATTTCGCCATGAATCGGCTCAGGTCTTCGCAGTAAATCGGGGGTGAAATGGGATGAACGTGTCGGTCGTCTCGCCCTGTAAACGACCTGNGAGTAGTATATCTTATATAAGACTTGGCCTGCCGCTTCGCCCTACACACAAGGGGGAATTGNCCGCTGACAACAGATGCAGCGGTTAGCAGTATTTAAGGCGTCACTGAACAGTAGAATCGTTGTTTACTTTGCAGACCCTCACAACGGAGCGCACGCATGACCATTACCGCCGCATCACCCCACGTGATGAACACCTACGGACGCTTACCGATTGCCATGGCACGCGGCGAGGGCTGCTACCTGTGGGATGTCAACGGTAAGCGCTACCTAGACGCTTTAGGTGGCATCGCGGTGAACACCTTGGGCCATGCGCATCCGCAGCTGGTGAAGGCGCTGCAAGAGCAAGTCGGCTTGCTCATGCACACGTCCAACTATTACCACATCCCTCACCAAGAGGCACTCGCCGCAAAATTGGTGGCGCTGTCTGGCATGACCAACGTGTTCTTTTGTAACAGTGGCCTAGAGGCCAACGAAGCGGCCCTGAAGATGGCTAGGAAATTTGGTCATCAGAAAGGCATCGCCCACCCCAAGGTCGTGGTCTATGAACACGCCTTCCACGGGCGCAGCATTGCCACGCTCAGCGCAACAGGCAACCCCAAGGTTCAAGAGGGTTTCGGGCCCTTGGTGGATGACTTCATACGGGTGCCAACCAACGACCTCGCTGCACTACAGACCGCGACCGACGGACGTGGCGATGTGGTCGCCATCTTCTTTGAAGCGATTCAAGGTGAAGGTGGCGTCAATCCACTGAGCGATGACTACATGCAAGCCGTCCGTGCACTCTGCGATGCCAATGACTGGCTCTTGATGATTGACGAAGTGCAGTGCGGCATTGGACGCACCGGGAAATGGTTTGCACACCAATGGGCTGGCATCGTTCCCGACGTCATGCCATTGGCCAAGGGCTTGGGCTCTGGTGTACCCATTGGTGCCGTCGTCGCAGGCCCCAAAGCGGCAGGCATTTTGCAGCCGGGTAACCATGGCAGTACCTTTGGCGGTAACCCACTGGCTATGCGTGCAGGCGTCGAAACGCTGCGCATCATGGAGGAAGAGGACCTCCTGAACAACGCCTCGGCAGTGGGTGCCTATTTCAAGGCGGCTTTGCAGGCGGCGTTTGCCGATGAACCCGGTGTCGTGTCCATTCGTGGCCGTGGTCTGATGATTGGCGTGGAGACCCGCATCCCCTGCGGTCAAATCGTAATGCAGGCCGCAGACGCTGGCTTACTGATTAGCGTCACTGCCGACACCGTCATACGCATGGTGCCCCCACTGCTGATCACGACGGCGCAGGTGGATGAGATCGTCGCNATATTGAGGCCACTGGTTTTAAACCTGTTGCACCCCAAAATTACGTGAGCAGCAAAAGCCGACAACCTATGAAACATTACCTGCAATTTAGTGACCTGAGTGCCGACGAGTACGCATGGATTTTCGAGCGTGCGCGCATCATCAAAGCCAANTTCAAAAGTTACGAAGCCTACCAGCCGCTAAGTGATAGAACCCTGGCGCTCATTTTCGAGAAGGCCAGCACACGCACCCGCGTGAGCTTTGAGGCGGGTATGTACCAGCTGGGAGGTAGCGTGGTCCACCTGACCACAGGCGANAGTCAACTGGGGCGCTCAGAACCCATTGAGGACAGTGCGCGTGTCATCAGTCGTATGACCGATATCGTGATGATTCGCACCTATGAGCAAAGCAAAATTGAAAAATTTGCGGCTTTTTCGCGTGTCCCCGTCATCAACGGTCTCACCAACGAATACCACCCCTGCCAAATTTTGGCGGACATCTTCACCTTTATGGAACACCGNGGTGCCATCACCGGCAAAACAGTGGCTTGGGTTGGTGACGGTAACAACATGGCGAATACGTGGTTGCAAGCGGCCGACATTCTGGACTTTAAGGTCCACGTCAGCACGCCGAGTGGCTATGAGGTTGATCAGGTGTTAGCTGGGGTGAAAAACCAGCAATGCTTTGCCACTTTTAANGACCCAACGCACGCGTGCGCTGGCGCCGATTTGGTGACCACCGATGTATGGACCAGCATGGGCTACGAGGCTGAAAACGAAACCCGGCGTGCCGCCTTTGCGAGTTGGCGTGTAAGCCAATCCATGATGGCCGTNGCTCAACCGGAGGCCCTGTTTATGCACTGCCTACCCGCTCACCGTGGTGAGGAAGTGGATGCCGACGTCATTGATGGACCACAGTCGGTGGTGTGGGATGAAGCGGAAAACCGGCTTCACGTGCAAAAGGCACTCATGGAATACCTGTTGCTGGGACGCGTGACCGACTGACACACTGCGAGCGGGCTTACATCGCGTAGCCGTAAAGCCACGCGGGATCCATCAGGCGCCGTCCCATTGCCCACATCGCGGCATCACGACCTAGCCGGGTCAGGCCACTCGCATGAAAGACGTCCCCATTGCGACGTGCGGTTGCCTGCACCCGCGCGCACCGTTGCCACCGTGTGTCGGCATAGTTACTCAAACGCTGCGTCACACCCGATACATCACCTGCCAAGGCGTACGACAGCCCTTGCGCATCCTCTATCGCCATCGCGGCTCCCTGCGCCAGGTAAGGCCGCATGGGGTGCGCAGCATCCCCCAACAAAACCACGCGGTCCCGCACCAACGCATCACCCGATTGCACAGGAGCACGNTCAAATAATTGCCATGCGCGCCAACCACTGTCACCGCTCGCAGATGCCATAGGCACAGCGGTCATCAGCTCGGACAAGGCCGCGCAACACGTGCCCAGCGCCTCGTGCACCGTCTGTGCGCGCACGCTGTTTTCCCACGACTCGCGATCGACCACGGGCACGCCCTCTGCGATCACCACAATGTTCATAGTCTGACCACCACGGATAGGGTAGTGCACAACATGGGCGCGTGGCCCCAGCCAAACCGTTACGTCCATGGCGCGCAACGCCTTTGGCAAGTCACCCATAGCAACCGATGCCCGGTAGGCCACGTGGCCTGTCGCCGTTGGCGGTCCATCGTTCCATGCGAGCCCCCTCACAGCGCTCCATAGACCATCTGCGCCAACCACAGCGTCGCCTTGGACGATTTGGCCGTTGTCTAATTGCAGACCCACGTCGTCAGTGGATGCTTGAACCAAACCCGTCACCGCCGTCCCCGCGTGCACAAAAACATCCGCGGAGTCGGCAAGCGCACCCAGATGCGAGAACAGCGCCGCATGAAGGTCGCCGCGATGAACCGTTACATAGGGTGCACCATATTTTTCACGTGCGCGGCCACGCAACGGGACCTCCCCGAGCACACGACCAGAAGCTATGGCGCGCGCAACCAAGCGCTCGGGCTCACACGCCTGCTGTGCCAACCGGGGCAACACGCCCCAAGCATCCAATATGCGGGTCACGTTCGGGCCTAACTGTATGCCTGCCCCTACATCGCCGACGGGTGTGGATCGCTCGTACAAGCGCACGGTCAAACCCTTTTGCGCGCAGGCGATACCCGCTGATAAACCACCGATACCGCCGCCGGCAATCAATACGTGGGGAGACAATAGAGGAGTTTGCATAAAAATAGCGCCAGCGTGTATCGGTTGGACGTCTTAATTTAACAAAAAAAAGACCTCGCAACCCACTGGGTGGCGAGGTCTTAGCAACCGTCAGTTTAGGACTGCGAGTACGAGTAACTTGCGATTTACGCTGTCACCGTGCTCGCCTTCTCCACATAGCTATCAATTTCATTGAAGTTCATGTAGCGATACACTTCGGCACCTGCATCGGCGAGCACACCCGTTTGCTCAAGGTATTCCTCAATCGTCGGAATACGTCCCAAGCGCGAGCAAACAGCCGCCAGCTCCGCTGAACCCAAATACACAAAACTATTTTTGCCCAAGCGGTTAGGGAAGTTACGTGTGGATGTCGACATGACGGTAGCCCCCTCACGCACCTGCGCTTGGTTACCCATGCACAAGGAGCAACCAGGCATCTCCATACGCGCACCCGCAGCGCCAAACACGCCGTAATGCCCTTCTTTGGTCAGTTCGTCGGCGTCCATTTTGGTTGGCGGTGCGACCCACAGCTTGACTGGGATATCGCGCTTGCCTTCCAGCAACTTAGAGGCCGCACGAAAGTGACCGATGTTGGTCATGCACGAGCCAATAAAGACCTCGTCNATNACATTACCCGCTACTTCAGACAACAACTTCGCATCGTCTGGGTCATTAGGGCAACACACGATGGGCTCTTTGATGTCGGCCAGATCAATTTCAATGACCTCAGCGTAGTCCGCATCAGCATCCGCCTCAAGCAACTCAGGCGTCGCCAGCCACTTCTCCATCGCCTCAATACGGCGACGCAGGGTACGGGCGTCAGAGTAGCCGTTGGCAATCATGTTCTTCATCAACACAATGTTCGACTGCATGTACTCCATGACCGGTTCTTTATCCAGCTTCACGGTACAACCCGCGGCAGAGCGCTCGGCAGTTGCGTCAGACAACTCGAATGCCTGCTCAACCTTCAACTGGGGCAAGCCCTCAATTTCAATCACGCGACCAGAGAAGGCATTGACCTTGCCTGCCTTAGCAACCGTTAACAGGCCTTGCTTGATGGCGAAATACGGGATCGCATGCACCAAATCGCGCAACGTAATACCCGGCTGCATCACACCTTTAAAACGCACCAAAACGCTTTCAGGCATATCTAAAGGCATCACGCCTGTTGCGGCTGCAAAGGCGACCAAGCCAGAGCCCGCAGGAAACGAAATACCAATGGGGAAGCGCGTATGGCTATCGCCGCCCGTACCAACGGTATCCGGCAACAACAAACGGTTAAGCCAAGAGTGAATCACGCCATCGCCNGGACGCAACGCCACACCGCCACGGTCACTCATAAAGTNCGGCAGCTCGTGGTGGGTCTTCACGTCGACCGGCTTGGGATAGGCCGCTGTGTGACAGAAAGACTGCATCACCAAATCACTGGAGAAGCCCAAGCACGCCAAATCTTTCAATTCATCGCGCGTCATCGGACCGGTGGTGTCTTGCGAACCAACGGTGGTCATCTTAGGCTCACAGTAGGTGCCAGGGCGAATGCCCTGCTGGTTGCCATCGACAACCGGCATACCGCACGCACGCCCCACCATTTTTTGCGCAACGGTGTAGCCCTTGCCGCTATCCACGGGCGCCACGGGCAAGCGGAACACATCCGTCGCGGGCAAGCCCAAGAACTCCAGCGCCTTCGCTGTCAGCGAGCGGCCGATAATCAGGTTGATGCGACCACCGGCCTGCACCTCATCCAATAAGACATCGCTGCGCAGCTGAAACGTTTCAATGACTGCTCCATCACGCTCAATTTTTCCGGCGTACGGGTAGATGTCTATGACATCACCCATTTCAAGCCGGCCGACATCAACTTCAATGGGCAGAGAACCAGAGTCTTCTTGCGTATTGAAGTAAATCGGCGCAATCTTGCCACCCAGTGTCACACCACCAAAACGCTTGTTTGGCACATACGGAATATCTTCACCCGTTGCCCACACGGCGCTGTTGGTGGCCGACTTACGCGACGAACCCGTACCCACGACATCGCCCACATAGGCAATCAGGTGGCCTTTTGACTTCAAGTCCTCGATGAACTTAACGGGGCCACGCTTGCCGTCTTCTTCCGGCGTGAAAGCGGCATCGGAGCGCGTGTTCTTCAACATGGCCAGATAGTGCAAGGGGATATCTGGGCGGCTCCAAGCGTCAGGTGCCGGCGACAAGTCATCGGTGTTGGTTTCACCAGGGACCTTAAAAACGGTCACCGTAATTTTTTCTGCCACCTTGGGGCGCTTGGTAAACCACTCCGCATCTGCCCAGCTCTGAATCACCTCTTTGGCATGGGCGTTACCCGCGGTCGCCTTCTCGGCTACATCGTGGAAGGCGTCAAACATCAACAAGGTGCTCTTCAATCCCGTAGCGGCTTCCGTTGCAACGGATGGGCGGTCGAGCAAATCAATCAGNGGCTTCACGTTGTAGCCACCCAGCATCGTGCCGAGTAATTGGGTCGCCTTGACGTCGGAGATCAGTGGACAGGCCAGGTCCCCATGTGCCACTGCAGACAAAAAGCTCGCTTTTACTTTGGCGGCATCGTCAACACCTGGGGGCACACGGTAGGTGAGCAACGACACCAAGTCATCACCATGTCCTGCGGGTGGGTTTTTAATCAGTTCAATGACGTCGGCNGTCTGCACCGCAGACAGCGGCAAAGGGGGAATACCCAATTCAGCGCGCTCAGCCACATGGGCTTCGTATGTTTTCAAAAAGTCTGTCATGTCAGGCTCCAATTAAAAAAAGTGTTGCAACGACTCAGGCACGGCCACACCGGTTGTGTGTGCACGCTCCAATAGTTGCCAATAAAAACGATAACTCGCACGGTCATGCAATTGGTCGTCAACCGAGACGGGCGCCCACTGCGCCGCCAACGCAGCCGTGATCACACGGCCGGCATGCGCCACATCGTCGGTGCTCGGTGAAAAAGCATCAATGATCGGGCGAATTTGATCGGGGTGAATACTCCACATCCGTGTAAAGCCCAACTCCCGGTTGGCCCGCTGTGCCGCCAAGCGCAGGGCAGCGATATCTTTAAACTCAGTCATCACGCAGTGCGACGGCACTTTACCCGCCGCATGGCAGGCACTCGCGATTTCAAGCTTGGCTCGCACGACCAACGGATGACTAAATTGTCCGTCCACGTTCATCGCAGAATCAGGGATCGCGCCCCCGTGACTGGATATAAAGTCCATCAGGCCAAAGCTCATGGATTGCACACGCGGGTGCGCCGCAATCGCGTGCACCTGATGAACGGCGGCAGGTGACTCAATGAGCACATGCAACGGCATGGCGCGACGTTGAAAGACATTGCCACCGTCTGACACGGCAATCGCTTCGTCGATGACTTTGCATGCCTTATCGACATCAGACACCGACTCGATTTTGGGCACCATCACATAAGCAATCTGAGCACTTGCTTGCGTCAAGATAATGCGCGCATCATCCTCGAAGTGCGTGCGCCGCGAATGAGACTCTAATCCACTATCCAAAGAATGCAGACGCACCCCCACTCGCGCGCCGTTGTGCGCCGGCTGTTGGTCCAATAACAAAGCGGCGATCGCTTCGGCGTGGGCAATTTCTTCTCCAACAGGCGCACCGTCTTCGCAATCGAGGGTGACGTCAAATACGCACGTACCAAACTCCTGCATCAGCGTTCTTTGCAACGCCAAGCTCTTGATCATGCGCGGCATAACGCCGCAATAGTGATCACAAACTGGCAACCCTAATTGAGCCGCCTGCGCGCCCAGCAGCACGCTGCGCGGGTGGTGGTTGGTGATGACTTTCACGACGTTGCCTTCAAGCGCTTAGACCAAATGGGCAACGCCCGCTTGCTCGTCGGTCAACTCTTTGAGCGTCTTATCAATGCAGGTTTGACTGAAGGCGTCAATCTCCAAACCGTCGACGATGGTGTAGTCACCATTGGCACAGGTTACGGGGAAACCAAACATCACGCCTTCCGGAATACCGTATTCGCCGCGCGACGCCACGCCCATGGTGACCCAAGCACCGGCGGTACCCATCGCCCAATCGCGCATGTGGTCAATCGCTGCATTGGCAGCCGATGCAGCAGAACTCAAGCCGCGCGCCTCAATAATGGCGGCACCACGCTTGCCGACGGTTGGCAAAAACGTGTTTGCATTCCATTCTTGGTCGTTGATCATGTCCTTAACCGACTCACCCGCGATGGTCGCAAAACGGTAGTCGGCATACATGGTCGGCGAGTGGTTGCCCCACACACACAGCTTCTCAATATCGGCAACCGCCTTGCCCGTCTTAGCGGCGATTTGGCTCGCGGCGCGGTTGTGATCCAAGCGCAGCATCGCGGTGAAGTTACGTGGATTCAAGTCTGGCGCACTCTTCATGGCGATATAGGCGTTGGTATTCGCGGGGTTACCCACCACCAACACCTTCACATCGCGGCTCGCTACTGCGTTCAAGGCTTTGCCTTGAGCTGTGAAGATAGCGCCGTTCATGGCCAACAACTCGGCGCGCTCCATACCAGGGCCGCGTGGGCGTGAGCCGACCAGTAACGCGTAGTCGGCATCTTTAAAGGCGGTCATCGGGTCGCTATGCGCACTCATGCTCGTCAGCAATGGGAATGCGCAATCATCCAACTCCATCATCACGCCTTTAAGCGCGTTTTGCGCCTTCTCGTCGGGGATTTCAAGCAATTGGAGAATAACGGGCTGGTCTTTACCCAACATATCGCCAGAGGCAATGCGGAATAACAAGGCGTAACCAATTTGACCAGCGGCGCCAGTAACAGCCACGCGAACGGGTTTCTTACTCATATCGAGACTCCATTAAGAGTGAAAAATAAAAGAGGGGTTGCGAGGGGAAACAAGCCAGCGTGATGGCCGCTTGGAAGCCAAGCGAAAGACGCCGCTGCTCCACCAGAAACTGGGCGTGAGTTTACTCTGGTAAACCCTAGAAGTCAACGTCTTGTGTCTTATATAAGATATAATTTTTGCTGACCATTAATGGCGATCGGCGCGCTACCGCGCCAGCCGAAAAGACGTCACCATGCGAACACCCCAAATAAACACCCCCACAACCAACGCCGCGAATGATGGCAACGCAAGCGCCTTGGGCGCGCCCGCATTCAGTCCGCTGTATCAGCAAATAAAGGCGCAAATTTTGCAAGGCCTTGAAAATGCAGAGTGGCAACCTGGCGAAGTGATTCCCAGTGAGTTCGATCTGGCCGCACGGTTTGGCGTCAGCCAAGGCACGGTGCGCAAGGCCATTGACGAGCTTGCCGCGTCCCACCTGCTCGTNCGCAAACAAGGCAAAGGCACGTTCGTTGCGACCCACTCGGAGCGTCAGGTGCAGTACCGGTTCTTGCGCCTTGAGCCAGACGTCGGCACCATACAGACCGAAGGGCCGGCGGAACGTCACATTGTGTTTTGTCGCCGTGTCAGGGCTTCTGCAGAAATAGCCCGCTTATTGAACCTGCGGACTGCCGACCCCCTGCTACAGATGCGTCGGGTCTTGGGGTTTTCTGGCATACCCACCATTTGTGAAGATATTTGGTTGCCCGCCACGCCATTTAAGGGGCTCAGTGTCGCGCAACTCAGCGCCCACCCAGGTGCCATGTACAGCCTATTTGAATCCGTTTTCGGCGTGCGCATGGTACGGGCAGAAGAGCGCATCAAGGCCGTTTCCCCCGATCCAGCTGCTTGCGAACTGCTAGAAGTGGGCGCGGATACCCCACTTTTGAGCGTGGAGCGCGTCGCCTACACCTATAACAATGCGCCCATGGAGTTGCGTCGCGCGCTCTATCGCACCGACACACACCATTACAAAAATGAGTTGAACTGACACCAGCGCGCACGACAAAGTCGCCGAGGTTACGGTTGATACACGTCAATGACGAAATCGCGTAACGATGCGAAGACCTTCAACTAAAAATCTTATTGCATTGCAATAGAATCAGAGATCACAAGCAGTTACATCTGAGTTACGAACCCCACGATACCTTGCACCTCAGCGTTTACAGACGTCTCAAAACAGGAAGCCCTTAGCCATGACCCAGTTGAAAAAACAGCGGCCTGAATTCCGCAACATCAACGCCTTCACCGATCTGACAACCTACCGGCTACCGCCCGCAGGTTGGGTGTCGATATTGCACCGCGTGAGCGGCTTGCTAATGTTTGTTTTGATGCCCTTCATCATCTGGATGTTCGA
>JGI26088J50261_1000623_pt1 | contig 20410 bp, 20 predicted proteins | sample SaaInl1SG_22_DNA_FD_50261 | JGI IMG/M metagenome (IMG submission 50261)
AGTATATGATTACAAATATGTATCCTTGCCAAAAAAAACCACCCCTTATCGCCGGAGATTGCAAAAACCCTGCAACGGACTGGCAGATAGTTTGTTATGCCNAAAATAGATAAACTTCTTACAACAACCCCTGCTTTGGTTACNGCAATTGACGCGATCCGAAGGGCTGATTTTATCGCCATGGATACCGAATTTATGCGTGAGAGCACCTATTACTCGCAATTATGCCTTATCCAGATTTGCGCCGGATCCCATGCCTTTTGTATTGACCCTCTGGCAGAAGGGATGGATTTAACGCCTTTATTTGCATTGATGCAGGATAAAAATATCACCAAGATTTTTCATGCTGGCCGTCAGGATCTGGAAATATTTGTGCAATTGACGGGCGAAGTGCCCTGCCCTGTCTATGACACTCAAATCGCGGCGATGGTATGCGGGCTGGGCGACCAGGTCGGCTATGACAAGCTGGTCTATCATTACAAGAATCTGCAAATTGACAAATCATCGCGCTTTACCAATTGGAGCCAGCGCCCCCTGTCAGACAGGCAAATCAGCTATGCGCTGGATGATGTAATTCATTTGGCCGAGATTTACCCCAGAATTATCGCTGACCTCACCGCCAATGGGCGCGATAAATGGGTGCAAAGCGAGCTGGAAAGTCTGGCAGATATATCGCTTTATCAAACCGATCCGCAGACAGCCTATAAACGGATAAAAGCCCGTAACAGCAAGCCTGCACAGCTAAACAGGCTGGCACAATTGGCCAGTTGGCGCGAAAAAGAAGCCCAAAAGCGTGATGTGCCGCGCGGGCGTATCCTGCGTGATGATACGCTGATAGACCTGGCTGGCAGCAATCCGAAAACACGCGCAGATTTAAAGAAGATCAGAGGCTTTCCCGGCGGCGAGAACGGCAAATTTGGCCCTGCGGTGATAGAGGTGCTAAAAAAAGCCGATGCGATGCCAGAAGATACATGGCCGCTAAAAGAACGCCCGCCACAAAGAGAGCGGCCGCCTGTCGCCATTATCGAAATGTTACGGGTCTTGCTGAAACATGTTACAGAAAGTCATAATGTGGCACCGCGCCTGATAGCAAGTGCCGATGATCTGGAAAAACTTGCCCTGTCCGATACAGCCGATATTCCGGCCATGAAGGGCTGGCGGCGCGAGATTTTTGGCGATGCTGCACTGGCTCTGAAGGCAGGCCAGCTGGGGCTGACAGTACAAAAAGGCAAAATAAAACTGCTTTCCCTCTAGCCTCGGGAAAAGCAGTTTTGTTTTTTTAAGGTTTTTATCGCTTTAATTGGCGTTAAATGCGCCGCCATCGACCAGAATATTCTGTCCGACCAGATAGCCAGAAGAAGCCGAACAGATATAGGCGCAGGCAAAGCCAAATTCATCAATCTCGCCTAAACGGCCGCAAGGGTTTCTGGCTTCCAGTTCTGTGCGTACTTGCTCGCGCGATTTATTCGCCTGGCGGCTGGTATTATCGATAAGCGATTCGATACGGGCTGTATTATACTGGCCAGGCAACAGCCCGTTAATGGTAACATTATGGCGTGCCACCTGGCGTGCCAGCCCGCCCACAAAGCCGGTCAGGCCGGAACGCGCACCATTGGATAGCCCTAATTGGGGAATAGGCGATTTCACTGACCCGGAGGTAATATTCACAATCCGGCCAAATTTATTATCGATCATCGGGTCGATCACAGCCCTGATCAGCTCAATCGCGGTCAGCATATTGGCATCCAGCGCCTTGATCCAGTCATCCCGGCTCCAGTCACGGAAATCACCCGGAGGCGGGCCGCCGGCATTATTCACTAAAATATCCACATGACCTGCAGCGGCCAGCACTTCTGCCCGGCCAGCCTCGCTGGTAATATCACAGGCAACGGTTTTGACATCCACGCTTGTATCTTTACGGATTTGATCTGCTGATGCGACAAGCTGTTCCTCGCCGCGTGCGCACATTACCAAATTCACGCCTACCTGTGATAGTGCGCGCGCACATCCCAGCCCCAGCCCCTTTGAAGAGGCACATACAATCGCTGTCTTTCCTTGCAGACCAAAATCAAGCATGAATTAAATCTCCTTATTCCCGTGCTTAAAATCAAATTCCAATGCGTCATTATCCGGCATCATGACCGACTTCACAATAGCTAAGGTAACAGGTTTTTTAGCTGATAGAGCCGCCTGGTCAATTTCTGCGACCAGATGATAGGCAGTGGTAAAATTCCGCTCCATGCGGGTGACCATATAGTGAATAGTCGCATCTGGCACACTGCATTGCCTGTCCGCAAACATCTTTTGCAAGACCTGTTTCAGCAAATCATCCTCTGGCGAGGCAATCTCCTGGCAGGCGATACTGCGCAGGCGCGAGCGCAAATCAGCAAGCCTTGTATCCATTTGTGCTACCGATTGCTGACTGAGCAACAGGGCTGTCCCCCCGGTGGAGGCCAGATGATTGAAAAAATGGAACATGGCTTCTTGTGAAAACCGCTCTGTAAGGGTGAAATCATCCAGAATAAAATGACGTGCCGTTAAACTGGCAATCTCGCTGATATCGTGTAATTCCATCAGGCGGTGAGCGCCCGATCTTTGCCCAAATACATAGGATAAATGGGTTTTACCGCAACCAGAAGGCCCTGATATATTCAGCGCGCGATAGGGTTGTGGCCAGTCAGGCCAGGCAGCCAGCCATTGCAAGGCACCGTGATTTGCCCTGCCAGCGATATAATCATCCGGCTTGTAAGAAGGGGTAAGGTGAAGGGATAGGGGAATTTGCTGCATTACCGCACTATCGCACTTCACCGGAATTAATCTGCAAGCGATAGATACGCTCGCCCGCATCCAGCCGATAACCGCTGGCACGTATCGCCATTTGCAGGGATTCAACAGACCCTGAAAGCCGAACTTTTAACACGCCCTTTTCGCGGTCAGGCTATAGACAGAAAGGCTGGTCACAACCGGCAGCTCGCTCAGGATATCCTGAGCCCGATACCAGCTTTTTGCAGAGGCCGCGCCGACCTCGACAAAAATCTCATCCTGCCCGCCCACAACATATAAATTTGCCTGTTGCCAGCTGGTTTCCAGCGCCTCCAGCACCTTTTTTTGGAAATCTTCAAAAGAGAGTTGCATACTAATCGTGGCATTCATCTGAATTTGCTGTTCTGCTATGGTGGCCAGCTTCCTGCCATCGCCATCAAATAAACGCGCCTTGAGGCTCAAAACAGGTTGCGCCGTGCTGTAATCAAGGCCGGCATATAACAGGACAACTTGCACGGCTTGCGCGGCTTGTGCCGCTTTTTGCAAGGTTGCGGCATCTTCTGCCAGAAACAGACTGCCCTTTAGCTGGCGTTCCAGAACAAAATCAGGGGTAAGAGAGGTGGTTTGCACCAGACTGTCCCTCTGGCGTTCCAGGCCGCGCCAGCTATCCAGCCATAGGACATTTTTTGTCCAGACCCGCACCCCTGACGGGTCTTGCCAGATTGGCAATAATAAAATCGGGGCGGTAACCAGCTCTGACCATTGCAGGTTTTTTTCCATGAGCGCCGAGCGGATACGCGCCGCATCAAAACAAATATCAATATCTGCGATATAGCGCTGGGCAAGCGCATTTTCATTATCAATATGGATAAAATCAACAAAATCTGCGGCATTGAGAGAACGTATATCTGCCTCGCCTGCCTGTCCTGGCCATAAAATACGGCGCAAGATCACCTGATAGGCTTGTGCCGTAGCAGCAGCTATCGCCTGTTCTCTGGCTGCGGTACCTGTGGCGGCATTTTCATCCAGATGGATATCGGCAACCCCGTAAACCGGCACCGCGCATCTGTCTTGTGCCTGTGCAACGCTGTTAAAGGCTAAACACAGGAGAATTATTGTGATATGACAAAGCCAATGATGCAAATAGGTCATATTGCAACCCTAAGTTAAGACGATTACGCACGCTAAGATATAGCTGTTGAAAGTGGCAGAAAATGGACAAAAAAGAAAGCCCCAAATCCCCTTTAACCTATCGCGATGCCGGTGTGGATATTGATGCAGGCGATGCGCTGGTATCGGAGATCAAGCCTTTTGCGAAAAAGACCATGCGGGCCGGGGCAAACCCTGATCTGGGCGGTTTTGGCGGATTATTTGACCTCAAGGCAGCGGGATTTAGCGACCCTGTTCTGGTTGCCGCAACCGATGGGGTGGGCACCAAGCTGGAGCTGGCCCAGCAAGCCAATATGCATCACGGGCTGGGCATTGATTTGGTGGCCATGTGCGCCAATGACATCCTTGCACAAGGGGCGATGCCGCTTTTCTTTCTGGATTATTTTGCCACCGGCAAGCTCAGCCCGAAAATTGCCGCCGAAGTGATAGAAGGTATCGCAGATGGCTGTATCGAGGCTGGATGCGCCCTTATCGGTGGTGAGACCGCAGAAATGCCCGGCATATCCGCCAGGCGGCTATGATTTGGCCGGCTTTTGTGTGGGCGCAGCCGAGCGTGGCTCATTACTGCAAAAAGAATATGTCACAGAAGGCGACAGGGTTATTGCCCTTGCCTCATCGGGTGTCCATGCCAATGGTTTTTCGCTGGTGCGCAAGCTGATAGAGCGTGACAATCTGGATATTATGGCCGCCGCTCCTTTTGCGCCCTCTGTCTCTCTGGCACAGGCCTTGCTGGCACCAACCCGTATTTATACCGATGCCCTCAAGGCGGCGCTGGCGGCGGGCAAGATAAGCTCAGTTTCCCATATTACCGGCGGCGGGCTGATAGAAAATCCGCCCCGTGTTTATGGCGAGGGGCTGGCCATGCATCTGGATATGACAAAGCGCCCTGTCCCTGAGCTGTTTAAATGGCTAAAGGCCGAGGCTGGCCTGTCTGTTTTTGAAGTTGCCCGAACCTTTAATTGCGGGATTGGCCTGTTGATCACCACCCCGGCCAGCGCAGGTGATGGGGTATTGGCCGCGATTGAAGCCACAGGCGAGCCATGTTGGGAAATCGGCGAGATGCGCCCCCGAAAGGATGAGGCTATTCATCTGGAAAATGGCGAACAGGCCTTTTCATGAAAAAGCCCGGCCGCCCTTTACAAATAGCGGTGCTTATATCCGGACGAGGCAGCAATATGCACGCCCTTGTCCGGCAATCCGGGCATTATCAGATTTGTCTGGTCGCGGCCAATAAACCGGCTGCGGGTCTGGATATCGCTGGCCAGCACGGGATTACAACCTGCCTTGTGCCGCGCCGCGATTATGACAGTAAAGCCAGCCATGAAGCGGCATTGGCCGACGCGATAGAGGCCAGCGAGGCAGAATGGATTTGCCTGGCAGGCTATATGGCGGTGTTATCGGCTGAATTTATCGCACGTTTTTCCGGGCGCATCATTAATATTCACCCCTCTTTACTGCCGGATTATAAAGGCCTTGATACGCATAAACGGGCTTTGGCCGACAATCAGTCTTCGCACGGGGTATCGGTTCATCTGGTAACCCCTGAGCTGGATGACGGGGCGGTGATTGCCCAAATGCGGCTGCCGGTTCGCCTCGATGATGATGAAGACAGCCTGTCAGGCGCGTATTAGCCCTTGAACATATCCTGTATCCGATGGTGGTAAATGCGTTGGCCAGTGGCGCGCTGGCGCTGGAACAGGACAGGGTGAGATGGCAGGATAAATCCTGTGGCACAGACCTTGTCCTGCCCGAAGAGGGGGAATTGATTTTTGGGTAAAATCTGCTTCATGCTCTTGATTTCACAAACATGAACAGGCATAAAACTGAAAAGGGACAGATGATTACGTTTCGGGGGCGTTGACGAAAAATGAATACAGATAAATTTGACAAGCACGCAAAAGCAAATCTGGCTTTTTATGAAGGCTTTATGAATTTTACCAAATACACTGTCATTGCGATTGTGATCACACTGGCATTAATGGCCTATTTTCTGGTCTGATATCGCCTGATAATAAATGGCCTGAAAAGGTAAAAGGGGCATCCTGCGTACCTGCCGGAATGCCCCTTTTTTATTCATCTATACGGCTTGATTAGCCGACAATTTCCTCTTCGGTAAAGAAGTGACCGATTTCGATAACCGCATTTTCATCACTGTCCGAGCCATGTACAGAATTTGCTTCGATAGATTCAGCAAATTCCTTGCGGATAGTGCCTGCATCGGCATCAGCAGGATTGGTTGCCCCCATGACCTGACGATAGGCAGCGACCGCATTTTCGCCTTCCAGAACCTGAACAACAACCGGGCCTGAAATCATAAAGCTGACCAGGTCATTGTAAAATGGGCGTTCCGCATGCACCGCATAAAAGGCTTCTGCCTGCGCCTTGCTCATGTGAATACGCTTTTGTCCAACGATACGCAAACCAGCTGCTTCGATTTTAGCATTGATCGCCCCGGTAAGATTGCGGCGTGTCGCATCTGGCTTGATGATAGAAAAAGTACGTTGAGTTGCCATAAAGTTAATCCTTTATTGTTAAAAAAGGGGCAGGCTTGCCCCGGAAATACAGCTTTTGTGCGCCTTATAGCAAACCTCGCCCCTAACAAAAAGACCTGAAGATGAAAAAAGCGATGATGGCGGCTTATTTTTAATAAAAAAACACACGTTTTGAATAAAAAAACACACGTTTTGAATAAAAAAACACACGCCATTTGGCGTTAAAAGGGGGCTGGCGTTAAAAGGGGGCTATGTGCGCAAAGACCATTGCCCTTCTTCATCCTGGGCAAAATAGCGGCACTGAAAGCGCGCTTCTGCTGACCAGTCTTTCCAGCATTGCCGCGCAATCTGCAACGCTTGTGCATCGCCGCCATCAAACAGGTTAAATATGCGCCTGTAGCGGGTTAAATCTGTTGGTACCATCCCGCAGGTCAGGGCAATAAAAGGCGCATTAATCGGATTTTCATCCGGCCGGGTCGATACCCAGACAGGGGCATATTCAGCGCCCTCGCCTTCATCAATATCATGGGCAAGAAAGCTTTCCGGCCTGTTCACCCATAAAGCGGTACTAATTGCATCAAACTGTTCGGCACGGGCCAGTATCAGCATCTTTTGCCCAGTTGATACCGCTTTATGGCTCAGCATGGCAAGGGGGCTGGCAATATCGGATGATTTCAAATGATAGAAATCAATTTGTATGGGGGCGGTTTCCTGCATCGCGTGTTTTTTTATTTAATCAGCTCTCATCGCGCCAGTTATCAACCAGCTGGTTCAATAACCGCACACCAAAACCTGTCCCGCCTTTTGGCACGGTTGGCTTGTCCTTATCTGCCCAGGCCTTGCCAGCGATATCCAGATGCACCCAGGGGGTGTCATTTTCAATAAACCGTTCCAGAAAACAGGCAGCCGTGATTGACCCGCCATAGGGGCCACCAATATTTTTCATATCCGCAATATGCGATTTCAGCATATCATCATAGGCTTTGCCCATCGGCATACGCCAGCTGGTTTCCTCTACCTCCCTGCCCGCTTGCATCACTGCCTCGGACAGGCTGTCGCTATTGGAAAACAGCCCGGCATGTTCCTTGCCAAGCGAGACCAAAATTGCCCCTGTCAGGGTGGCCATATCCACAATTGCCTGCGGCTTGTAGTTATGTTGCAAATAGGTCAGCACATCGGCCAGAACCAGCCGGCCTTCCGCGTCGGTATTAATCACCTCAACTGTTTGCCCGGACAAGGTTGTAACCACATCGCCCGGCCGCTGGGCATTGCCGTCGGGCATATTTTCTACCAGACCAATAATGCCGATAACATTGCGCTTGACCTTGCGGCCAGCCAGCGCATGCATCGCCCCGGTCACGCCGGCAGCCCCGCCCATATCCCATTTCATATCTTCCATGCCCTTGGCCGGCTTTAGCGAGATACCGCCTGTATCAAAACACACCCCTTTACCGACCAGGGCGATAGGGGCTTCATCGCCGCCGCCCATCCATTTCATAACAACCACAGCAGAATCGCGCACAGAACCCTGTCCGACCCCCAGCAATGCGCCCATACCAATTTTTTCCAGCGCAGCCTGATCAAGGACTTCTATTTCGAGCCCTGTATTTTCCAGTGCCTGACAACGTTTTACAAATTCAACAGGATAGAGAATATTTGCCGGCTCAAACACCAGATCGCGGGCAGTAAACACCCCGTCATAAAGCGGCTTGCGTGCCAGCCATTCATCGGATAGTGCATCCTTGCGATCGGTTGTGATGGTCAAACTGGCGGCCACAGGCGGCTTTTCCTGTTTGGTNAAATATTCGATAAAATGATAGCTGGCCGCATACGCCCCGCCCATGACAGACATCAGCACATCATCGGCAAATCCNGCNGCGTCCAGCTGAAGCTGGTTAAAGGGGGCTGTCTTCATCCGGGCAAANAGTTTTCCGCCCCAATTTTCAGCCGCCATACCNGCGATAAGGCCACTGCCAATTCCGCCAACCAAAACCGGCCCTTCATGGGTATGNAGGGGCAAAAAACTGCCTGTTTTTCCGGTAAATTCAGCCGCTGCACATGCTTTGGCAATAAAGCCTTCCTGTTCGGCAGAAGCGGCATGTAAAAATCCGGTATCGGCATGCATCAGCACTAGTCTGGCCGCCTCTATTGGCGCGGAAGAAAATTCAAAACTTAACCTTGCCGGACTTAATCTTGCCGGATTTAATCTTGCAGACATCTTCACCAATTCCTTAAAACGCTAGGGATGTAAATCAAATCGCAAACAGGCATATTTTGCATACCNTGCCTGTTTTTTTTCNTGGAAACACTCAAACTATCCTTTTATTTAGGGTAAGATAGACCCATTATCCAGTGAATAATATTAATTTTCCAGTGCCGATTTTTCCTGTAAAAAATAATTGGCAGCGATAGATATCCGCGCCTGCCGGAATTACCTCTATTTTGGCACTGGCGTTGCATCCTTTGAAAACACCTTTAATTGTGCTAAGAGAAGAGAAATTTTCACCTTCATTTTCACGATCTTTTTTACACTCTTTTTTACTAATATTTTCACAATCATTTTCACCAAGGGGTCGTTAAGGGGATAAGGGGTAGGCAGAACGCCAGTATATGCCCTTTTAAAAAGCACGGCATCGGAACGTTTTACATGCAATTGAATCTGTATTTGCTAAAGCATTTTTTTATGAGCAGCCTGTTGGTGGCGCTCAGCCTTATTGGCGTTGTATGGCTCAATCATGCCCTTAGAATGCTGGAATTTATTGTCAGCAAAGACAGCTCTATCTATGATTTTCTGCTGCTTTCCTTTTTCCCTGTTCCTTTATGGCTGGTCGTGGCCTTGCCCATGTCGGCCTTTATCGGCGTTATCTGGGTCATCAGCCGGTTTTTATCTGACCGCGAATTAATTGTGATGCAGGCCGTTGGCTTTACGCCCTTTCAGTTCGGGCGCGTGCCGATGGTGTTTGGTGCCGCACTTACCTGTGCATTGCTGGTGAATTCGGTTTATATCCTGCCAGCCAGCTTTTCCACCTTTAAAGAAGTTCAGGCAGAGGTGCGCGGCTCTCTTCCCAAATTACTTATTCAGGATAATGTCTTTATTGATATCGCAGATGACCTTACCTTATTTGTGGGCGAGCGGATCAACCAGAATGAAGTTGGGCGTGTCTTTATTCAGGATTCCCGCAATCCGGAGATTACTATCACCTTTACATCGGAGCGCGGACAATTTTCCTCTGTGAATGGCCAGCCTGTTTTTCTGTTGCTGAACGGCCAGCGCACAGAGCTTCGAAAAGATGGCACATCCAATGCCCAGCTTACCTTTGAGACACATTCACTGGATATCAGCCAGCAAAATACCGGCGTAACAGAGCGTGTTATTCTGGATATGAACGAAGATTCTATCGGCAATTTGCTGAACCCCGATACCGCTGCTGCGCCGCGCTATGCCCGGGAAAGAATGGCGATGGGGCATTACCGCCTGAGCGCCCCTTTTATGGCACTCGCCCTTACCATCCTGGCAGCGGCTATCATGTTACAGGGGCGTATCTCGCGCGAAAAATTGGGCAAGCGTGTCCTAATCGCGGCTCTGACAGGCGTTGCCGTTCAGACCCTGGCGATACTGGCACGCAGCGCAACCGTTGGCACGCCCGCTCTTTGGCCCCTGATGTATTTAGCCGTTCTTATCCCTATCGGGGCGGGGGTGTTTATGCTCTGGCGGCCTTTTTGGATGCAGGATGTGTATCTTGGCCTGACCGCCCAATTACAAGAACGGCGCCGGCCAGAGGGGCACAGCTGATATGTCTATTNCCTTGCCAATGACCCTGTTTAGCTATTTATCGCGCCGCTATTTGCAAATGGTAATTGGNGCGACTTTAGGGCTGGTCTGTTTTATCTCCTTTATTGAAATTATTGAAATATTGCGCCGCATATCAAATAAATCCCCGGATTTATCCTCTGTCTATATTGTGATGATCGGTCTTTTAAATGTGCCAAGCATTTTTGATCAGGTGTTGCCTTTCGGGGTTTTGTTTGGCTCTATTGCCTGTTTTCATCTATGGAGCAGAAGCCATGAATTTCTGGTTGCCCGCGTGATGGGACAGAATATCTGGCAAGCCCTGATGCCGGTAATTGTTACCGCCTTTATTGTCGGATGTTTACATGTCGCTGTGATTAACCCGGTCGCTGCCACCGCTGCCAAGCAATATAATTTTGTGATTAAATCCATTTTTGGCGAGGCAGATAAATCCGGTCTGTCTGTTCTGACCAACGGGGTGTGGGTGCGCGATAGCGATGCCAGCTATAATGTGATTATCAATGGCGGCTCTCTGGAAGTGCAAAACAGCCTTATTATTGACCCAATTATCTATCATTTTAATCCAGACGGACAATTATTATGGCGCACACAAGCTGCCTCTATGAAGCTGACAGATAATGGATGGATTATTGTGGATGCGGTAAAGGTCGGCAATGACGGGCAAAGCACCATTTTGGGCGATGTGATTATGCCCACTATTCTTCGCCCTTCTGATCTGTCTGAAAGCACACTGCCGCCAAAGACTGTGAGCATATATAAATTGCCCAATTTTATTGACGTGCAACAACGCGCCGGCTTGCCGGTAAACCCGCATCTGGTATTTTTGCATCAGCTGCTTTCCACGCCATTAAAGCTGGTTGGGCTGGCCTTGCTGGCGGCCAGCTTTACCCTTACCTCTTTTTCACGGCAAACCAAGATAAGGCTTATTTTGGTCGGGGTCGCGTCCGGTTTCGGTATTTATTTTCTATCGAATTTTGTTTACTTACTTGGCAATTCTGCAAAACTTCCGCATTTACTGGCGGGATGGGGGCCTGCGGTGATGATTTGTTTGCTTAGCGGGTTTCTTCTTGCTAGAGCAGATGAATAATCCGCGCATTTTTCAGGATATCTTTATTTTATGATTTCTTTTTCCTTTCCCTACTTGCTGAAAACATTATCCAGACGTGCCGGCCTGCTGGCTATGGCGGTTTGCGTGATAGGCAGTTTTGCCCTGTTNAGCCAGCCTGGCATGGCCCAGCAGCGCGTTTCGGTTGTTGCNCTGGTAAATGGCGAGCCTATAACCAGTCTTGATTTNGAAAATCGGATGGCGTTTTTACGCCTGCTAAGCAATTTGCAGATGAGCGAGGAAGATTTCAAAACCGATACTCTGGAAAAGCTGATAGCCGAAAAAATCAAATTTCAGGCCGCAAAAAAACAGTTTGGCGCCTATCTTCAGGAAGCATCGCAACAGGCACGCCAGCTTATTGATGACAGTTTTAAACGCGGCGATAAATCAGGTACACAAGTGTTAAAACAAGGCGGTGTAACCTTATCGACTGTAACAGATAAATATATCGCCGATATTCTCTGGAGCAGTGTTTTGCGCTCTCGCTTCCCCCGCCAATTTGAAAATCTGGACAATCTGGCACAGCTGGAGCTGGAAAAGCTGAAAGCTGCGCAAAATGAGCCGCAGATTAAATTAAGCGAAATTCTGCTCCAGCCAACGCCAAATCGGCCAATAGAAAAAACATCGGAATTGGCCAATAAAATTGTCGAAGCCCTTGACCAGAAAGCCAATTTTTCCAGTATCGCCTCGCAATATTCAGAGGCNGCCACTGCCTCGCAAGGCGGACGGGTAAACTGGATGCGCGTCTCTCAGTTGCCGTCTGTCCTGCGCACGCCCCTTGCCAAGGCTAGTGAAGGCGAAATCATTGGCCCGCTGGTATTGGATGGGCGGATATATATCTTGAAAAAAGACGGCTACCGCGAAAATGGTCTGGCCGATCCAAAGGCTGCTACGCTGACATTGGCGCGCGCTGTAATGCCGCTGGCCAGCGATGCCTCCGGTGAAGAACGACTGGCGGCCGGACAAAAATTAATGGCACAGGTAGAGGCGGTAGGTAGTTGTAAGGAAATGGCCGCATTAAACACAGAGCTGGGCTCGGGCGCGTTGCCGCTCTTGCGCGATTTACAGGTAGGCTCGCTGTCGCCGCAATTACAGGATATCATCATGCCGCTTCAGCTGGGGCAAAAAAGCCCTGCCCTGCCCTTTGCCGAAGGGATGACCGTCTTTATGGTGTGCGAGCGCACCCAGCCAACAGCCGATTTGCCGGATATTGAAACCCTGAAACAGGTCGAATTTGAAAAATTATTCACCAGCATAAGCGGGCGTTATTTGCTTCGGCTTCAACGCAAAGCCGTGATCGATTATCGCAACTAACCCATCTGGAAATACCGCCCTGCTTGAAAAATATCTGATAAACAATCCAGCCGACAGGAAATTATGCCGATGACACGGCCATCNATTANACCCCCGGCTATTACACCCCCGGCTATTATACCTCCGGTCATTATTACGCCGGGCGATCCTGCCGGTATTGGCACAGAGATAGCCTTGCGCGCCTGGCAAGCGGGGCGGAAAAATATCGTTCTGCAAGGCGATATCGATCATTTCCGCACTATTGCAACGGCTATTGGCCTTGATATCCTTTTTGGTGAATATGATAGCGACAGCTTTGCCAGCACCTATCAGACCCGCTGCCATATATTGCATCAAAAATGGGTGATAACACCGCAATTAGGCCAGCCCGACCCTGGCCATGGCCAGCAAATTATCCAGGCGATTGAAAAAGCTGTAGAAGGGGTAAAGACAGGGGAATTTTCGGCCATTGTGACCAACCCGATTGCCAAGGATAATCTCTATCAGGCAGGTTTTACCTATCCTGGCCATACCGAATTTCTGGCCTATCTGGATGGCGGAAACAAACGCCCTGTGATGATGCTGGCCAATACCGAGCTGCGGGTTATTCCGCTGACCGTCCATATCCCCCTCAGCGCGGTAGAGAACACCATTACAAAAGAAGATGTCACACAGACTATTTCGATTATTGCTGCGTCTCTGAAACGCTATTTTGGGGTACCTCATCCCCATATTGCGGTCGCTGGCCTTAATCCCCATGCCGGCGAGGCAGGCTATTTAGGCCGTTTTGAGATAGACCGGCTTGCGCCAATGCTGGCCAGCCTGTCTTCAACCGATTTTAAGCTCTCGGGCCCTTATTCTGCTGACAGCCTGTTTCATCAACAGGCGAGAAAAAATTATGATGCGGTTTTGTGTATGTATCATGATCAGGCACTTATCCCCATAAAAACAATTGATTTTTTTAACAGCGTTAATGTCACATTGGGGCTGGATTTTATCCGCACCTCGCCTGATCATGGCACCGCCTTTGACCGGGCGGCAAAGCTGGAGGCGCGCGCCGACAGCCTCATCGCTGCCATTGATATGGCAACAGAAATGGCCGGATATGCCGATAAAAAGTGAGGTGCAAACAACAGAGATTAAAAATGCGGTGATGCAACTGCCGCTTTTGCGCGATCTGGTACAGGCGGCCGATTTAACCGCGCGTAAATCGCTGGGGCAGAATTTCCTGTTTGATTTAAATTTAACCACCAAGATTGCCCGTGCGGCCATGCCCTTTGGCCAAACCGTGATAGAGATTGGGCCAGGGCCTGGCGGGCTGACCCGTGCGCTGTTGCTGGAAGGGGCAGAACACATTATCGCAGTAGAAAAGGATCGCCGGGTTATCGGCTTTCTGGGTCATCTGATAGAGGCGGCATCGGGGCGTTTGAGTGTGAAAGAGGCAGATGCCCTGAAAGAGCCTGTCTGGGAATTTGGCGATGCACCGCGCCAGATTATCGCCAATCTGCCCTATAATATTGCCACAACCCTGCTCTTGCAATGGCTGGAACATGCCGAGGCGTTTTCAGCCTTTATCCTGATGTTTCAAAAAGAAGTGGCGATGCGCATTACCGCCCGGCCAGGCGATGCGGCCTATGGGCGGCTTTCGATTATCACCCAATGGCGCAGCACCACCGAGCGGGTCTTTGATATTCCGCCAGAAGCCTTTATCCCGCCGCCAAAAATTACCTCTAGCGTGGTACGCATTATCCCGCGAAAAACCCCGCTTGCCCCCTGTGCGGCAACAGATCTGGAAGCGGTGACCGCCATTGCCTTTGGCCAGAGACGCAAAATGCTACGCGCCTCTTTCAAAGCCTATGGCGGGGCAGATTTTATCGCTGCTGCCGGGATTGACCCGTCCAGCCGGCCACAGGATATTTCTGTTGAGGGATTTTGCGCGCTGGCAAGGCACTATCATGACCATCCAAAAAAACGCCAAAGTTAAGCGCCAGAATTAAGCCCCAGAATTAAGCCTTTCAGGCGCTGCTGGACTGGCGCAATTGTTTCACAAAATCACTTAATCCCTGTTGCCGGTCAATGCGCAAGCGTTCGGCATCCAGTATGGTTTGCACCGCTGCCACCGACTGGGCCAAATCATGATTGATAATCACATAATCATATTCCGGATAATGGCTCATCTCGTCAGCGGCTTTGGCCATGCGCCCGGCTACCACTTCTGCGCTATCTTGTGCCCGGTTCAACAGGCGGCGTTCCAATTCCTGTGTGGAAGGCGGTAAAATAAAGATGCTGACCAAATCCTGACGCGCGCTTGCCTTTATCTGTTGTGTGCCCTGCCAGTCAATATCGAACAACACATCCCGCCCTTCATTCAGGGTTTTNTTCACTGTATCAGCNGGCGTGCCATAAAAATGGTCAAACACTTCGGCATATTCCAGAAAATATCCCTGATTTATCTTTGTTTTAAAGGCCATCTCGTCAAGGAAGAAGTAATCCTTGCCTTCGACCTCGCCCGGGCGGCGACGGCGGGTTGTAGCAGATACCGACATTGCTAACTGGGTATCCTGTTTCAGCAAGGTTCGAGCAATAGAGGTTTTACCTGCCCCGGAAGGCGAGGATAGAACCAGCATGAGACCACGACGTTTTACCATCTTATTCTGCCTGTGAGAGTGATTTTCTATATATTCGGACATTCCGATTATGGGCGTCCAGTGTTTTTGCAAAATTATGCCCGCCTTTGCCATCGGCCACAAAATATAAATACTTCGTTTCTTGCGGATGCGCGGCGGCTATCAGTGCTTCTACGCCCGGATTGGCAATCGGGCCTGCGGGCAGGCCTGTCAGGCGATAGGTATTCCAGCGATGGGCGTTATTTAAATCATCCTTGCTAAGGGTTACTGGCAAATCCCCATCCAGCCCCAGCCCATAGGCCACGGTCGGGTCAGATTGCAAACGCATTTTTTTACGCAATCTGTTTACAAACACCCCGGCAACCAGCGCTCGTTCAGATGCCAGCCCTGTTTCCTTTTCGATGATAGAGGCCATAATCAGCAAATCTTGCGGCGTTTTATAGGGCAGATCAGCCTGTCTTTCTGCCCAGATTTGTGCCAGCTCAAACGCCATTTTCGCCTGCATTCGCGCCAATAATTCGCGCCTATCCATGCCTTTTGTATAATAATAGGTATCTGGAAAAACACTGCCCTCTTCGGGCGGGCGCAATATAACAGAGCCCAGCCCTTCTGCTGTATTGATAGCCTGCATTACCTCATATCCCCGCCAGCCTTCAATGATGGTCAGGCGGCGCTGATAGGTTTTACCGCTATTAAAAAGAGCAATAATCTCGGCAAGGCTTGCTTTTGGCGGTACGCGATATTCACCGGCAAGCGGCCGAAAGCCGCCCCATTCCATAAAGGCGGCAATATCCAGATGAAGGGGGTGGGATATCACCCCGGCAGAAAAGAGCTTGTGCTTGATGCTATAGCGTCCATCACCCAAATCCAGGGTGACCAGAACCGCCTCATCATGCAGACCTTCCTGATGGCGCAAATTATCGGCAAACAGATATCCTGCAAGGCCGCTTACCGCCCCCACCATCGCCATTATGACCGCTAATCGGACAAGCAGGCGTTTAAATCGGGATGGCTTTAGCTCAGGGGATGCCGCCTCTTTTTCGCTCACTAGTCAGCTTTGCCAATGATAAGAGAGGCGTTTGTCCCGCCAAATCCAAAGGAATTGGACATGGCATTGCGTACCACCCGCTTTTTCGCCTGAAGCGGGACAAGATCCAGCCCGTCAAGTGCCGGTTCCGGATCATGCAGATTAAGGGTAGGCGGCACGATATCCTCAGCCACAGCAAGGGTAGAGAAAATCGCTTCAATCGCCCCGGCCGCGCCCAGCAAATGCCCGGTCGCGCTCTTGGTAGAGGACATGGAAATATTGCTATTATCTGCNCCCAGCAGGCGGCGTACGGCATTGGCCTCTATCACATCGCCAAGCGGGGTAGACGTGCCATGGGCATTGATATAATCAATCTCTTCAACTGCCAGACCTGCCCGTTTCAGGGCAGCGGCCATCGCCCGATATCCCCCATTGCCATCTTCGGCAGGGGCGGTGATATGATAGGCATCACCCGACAGGCCATAGCCCTTTACCTCGCCATAGATTTTTGCACCGCGGGCTTTGGCATGTTCATATTCTTCCAGAACCAGCGCCCCTGCCCCTTCGCCCATCACAAAGCCGTCCCGGCCGGTATCATAGGGGCGTGAGGCAACCTCCGGGCTGTCATTATAGCTGGTGGAAAGCGCACGGGCAGCTGCAAATCCGGCAATCCCCAGACGGCAAACAGCTGCTTCTGCCCCGCCTGCCAGCATCACATCAGCATCATCAAAAGCAATAAGACGCGCGGCATCTCCCACCGCGTGCGCCCCTGTAGAACAGGCGGTAACTACCGCATGGTTTGGGCCGCGATAGCCATAACGAATGGAAATCTGGCCGGAAATCAGGTTTATCAATGCAGAGGGAATAAAGAACGGGCTGATCCGGCGCGGCCCTCTTTCATTTAATAATTCGGTGGTTTCCACAATGGTTTGCAGGCCGCCAATACCAGAACCCATCATCACACCGGAACGATCCTGTGCGTCGATATCCTGTGGCTTCCAGCCGGAATCCTCTACCGCCTCAATACCGGCAACAATGCCAAGCTGGATAAAGCGATCCAGCTTGCGCTGTTCCTTGGGTTCAATAAAATCATCCAGATTGAGAGCGCCCTCGCGCCCGTCTTGCGGTACCTGACCAGCGATTTGACAGGCTAAATCTTCTGTTTCAAACCCTGAAATTCGACTGATACCGCTTTTTGCATTGAGCAGGCTGTTCCAGTTATGCTGAAGCCCGGCTCCTAGCGGTGATACAATACCCATGCCTGTGATTACAACCCGCCGCATATCGTCCTCACTCTGCCTATTGCCCTAGAAATTGTCGCCCTAGAAATTGTTGCCCGATATAAGAAAAACGCCCTCTGCCATACAAAACACCCGTTAAACTAACCGGTTTTGCGAGGCATGGGGCGTTTTAAATGCTTTTAAATTAAGCTGCGTTTGCCTGCAGAAAATCTACAGCGTCTTTTACAGTCAGAATTTTTTCAGCAGCGTCATCCGGAATTTCGCATCCGAATTCTTCTTCAAACGCCATAACCAGCTCAACAGTATCCAGGCTGTCTGCGCCCAAATCATCAATAAATGATGCGCCTTCAACAACCTTATCCCCATCTACGCCCAAATGTTCAACAACGATGCCTTTTACGCGCTCTGCAATGTCACTCATTTTCATCTTCCTTAAAGCTTAAGCTCACCCGTTTAATTGGGTTTTTTGCCCATCAGTTTTGCAGGGGATATCATAACTGCAACCAGAATACCAGACAAAAATACCCTTAACAGCCATTTCCAATTCAGGATGATTATTGCCATCTGCAAGCAGATAACACCCCCCCGACTAGAGCATAGCCATGCCGCCATTTACATGCAAGGTTGAACCTGTGACATATCCTGCTTCATCACTGGCCAGATACAGCGCGGCGGCAGCGATTTCATCGCCCTGCCCCAATCTGCCGGCCGGCACATTCACCAGCAGCTTTTCCTTTTGCTCGTCACTCAGCACATCTGTCATGGGCGTTTCAATAAAACCCGGGGCAATGACATTCACGGTAATGCCGCGGCTTGCCACTTCGGCGGCAAGGGATTTGCTAAAACCTATCATCCCGGCTTTTGAGGCGGCATAATTGGTCTGGCCAGGATTACCTGTTACCCCGACAATAGAAGAGATGGAAATAATCCGCCCCCAGCGCGCCTTCATCATCGCGCGCATCGCACTGCGGCACAATAACATGGAAGCGGTCATATTCACTGCCAGTACATCATCCCATTCCTCATCCTTCATCCGCATAAACAGATTATCACGGGTAATGCCGGCATTATTGACCAGAATATCCACCGATCCGGCCATGTCTGTTGCTTTTTCCACCATTCCAGAAACCGCCTCGCGATCAGAAAGATCGGCGGTAAGAACATATGCGCCCTGCCCCAGCTCGGCTTTCAGGCTTTCCAGCTTTTCTGCCCGCGTGCCATGCAATACCACTTGCGCCCCCTGTCCGTGCAGCGCGCTGGCAATGGCACTGCCAATCCCGCCACTAGCCCCGGTGATAAGGGCGGATTTTCCGGTTAGATCAAACATCTTTTTTCCTCTCATATTTTTTAGAGATTAAAGGCTGACTGGATATCTTCCAGCGTATCTACGGATAAAATTTCTGCCTCCGGGGCGGCACGTTTTGCCAGGCCGGACAATACTTTGCCTGTCCCCAATTCCACAAAACGGGTCACGCCATTTGCCACCATATATTCCATCGTTTCGCGCCAGCGTACCCGCCCGGTAACCTGGGCGACCAAATTGCTGCGTAATTGGTCTGCGCTTTGCTCAGAGCCGGCGGTGATATTACAGACAACCGGCACACCAGCATCGCGCATAACTGTCTTGTCCAGCGCAGTTGCCATTACATCGGCGGCCGGTGCCATCATCGCGCAATGGAAAGGCGCGCTTACCGGCAGCGATATCACCCGGCGCAACCCCTTATCCCGGGCAATTTGCATCGCAGCTTCTACTGCTTTTGTTGCGCCACTTACCACAATCTGACCAGCCGCATTATCATTGGCAATTTCGACAAGGCCGGCCGCACTGGCTTCGCCAACCACCGCATCTGCCAATTCAAGGTCTGCCCCTAACAGGGCGGCCATTGCCCCTTCCCCCACAGGGACAGCCCTTTGCATTGCCTCACCACGTAATCTGAGCAGCGATGCGGTGCTGGCCACTTCAAATGTTTGTGCCGCGCAAAGCGCTGAATATTCCCCCAGGGAATGTCCGGCAACAAAATCACATAGCTGGTCAATAGATTTGCCCGTAGCTTCCTCTATTGTTTTCAGCGTTGCAAGAGAGCTGGCAAACAGGGCAGGCTGGGCATTTTGGGTAAGCTGCAACTCATCTGCCGGGCCCTCTGCCATTAATGCAGAAAGTTTAAATCCCAGCGTGTTGTCAATTTCCTCCAGAATGTCGCGCGCTTTTGGGCTTTGTGCGGCTAATGCGCTGGCCATGCCGGGTGTTTGCGATCCCTGTCCTGGAAATAAAAAGGCTGTTTTTGCCACCCCTACCCCTCCGTCAATTTTATCTTACCTCAAAGATGCTGGCGAAACCTGGTACCGTCGCTATCTCAAGATTTGGTGAAATGAATATCCTTAACGTCCATATATAGGCCTGATTGCCGGACAGGAATCAAGACTTGATTTTTTCTCGGCTTTGCGTCATATACAGGCCTATTCGTGAACCGGTTTGCAGATGATGGCGAAAATTTATAGCTCGCCAAAACCCTCAAACCCTTTTTCCTTGCCAGCTTGACGCCGAAAGAGCTGGTTCGTTTTTGCCAGAAATGGCCAAAACAATAAGCCATAGGGAGACTTATATGCGGCTTTATGAAAGCGTGTTTATCGCACGCCAGGACGTTTCTGCGCAACATGTAGAAGCGCTGACAAAAGATTTCTCTGCCATTATCGAAAATGGCGGGGGCAAAATCCATAAACATGAATATTGGGGTCTGCGGGCGCTTGCTTACCGCGTGAAAAAGAACCGCAAAGGCCATTATGTCATGCTCAATCTGGAAGCAGATAATGACACGTTAAGAGAATATGAGCGTATCATGGGGCTGAACGAAGATATTCTGCGCTTTATGAACATCTCTAT
>JGI26088J50261_1000625_pt1 | contig 20359 bp, 19 predicted proteins | sample SaaInl1SG_22_DNA_FD_50261 | JGI IMG/M metagenome (IMG submission 50261)
GGATGCAGCACGGGCTCGCCCTTGGCAAATCGGTACGCGACATCGGGGGTGGCCGTCAAATTATTATTCGCAAACGCATCTGATGAATACGTGGTGTGCAAATGCGTATCACCCCAAAGAAGTTGCTTATCGGCCGCTAAGACAGTGGTCGTGACAAAGGCAAGGGCCACGATACAACAGTGTTTGTTTATTATTTTCATGTTTTAATTTTCTCAGAGGTTTTTTAGCGACCCTGCCACTCGTAAGTCTCTCGGGCGAAAAATGCGTTAATCGCCGCACTACAATCTTCGCTATCGATACATACCTTCTGCAATCTCGCTTCAGTCGAGATTGCTTCCGATAACGTACTGTCACCGGCAATTCTTAAGGCTTCTTTGGTGTAGCGCAATGCCAACGGCGATTTACTTGCAATGTGTTGCGCATAAAGAGCCGANTCTTCGCGGAAGCGAGTATCGCTTAACACTTGATTGGCTAANCCTAACTCNCACGCCAGAGACGCACCAACTTTTTCACCGCTAATCATCAGTTCAAACGCCTTACGCGGCCCTACTAAACGCGATAACAACCAAGTGCTGCCACCGTCTGGTATTAATCCAATATTTGCAAAAGGCTGGTACAAGAAAGAAGATTCAGCCATGAGCGCGATGTCACACGCCATTGCATAGGAGTAGCTTATACCCGCGCACGGTCCATTAATCGCCGCAATCCACACCTTGGGTGACTCTGCAATCGCCAACACACCCGGCTTATATTCATGTTCCAGTTGATCCTGAACCTCGTTGCCGCCCCCAATCCCCACCGCCTGAGACTCGCTTAAATCCGCNCCTGCCCCAAAAGCACGTCCAGCACCCGTAAGCACAACGACTCTTATGCTGTCGTCAAGATTGAGTTGTCGCGCGGCAGCAAGGACGTCTCGCCGTAAAGCAGTGTTAAAGGTGTTCATCTTGTCGGGACGATTCATAGTCAGGGTAGCGACTGGACCATCAGACTCAACGGTCACCGTTTCAAATTCACTCATACCTTTTTCTCGGTTTTATCCTTGGGGTTATCTACGTAACAATGTGGCTAGAAGTTACGAGTGTTAAACGGCTGGTAATCATCGCCCAGGCAGTCTCGGCCTATGATCATTTTCATGATCTCGGAGCTGCCCGCATAGATGGTAGCAATCTTAGCGTCCGCGCTCTGACGACTAATGGCGTATTCATCCATAAAACCAGCGCCACCATGCAGTTGAAGTCCGTCGTCGGCGACTTTTTGTTGCAATTCGGAGGTCTTTAATTTTGCTTTTGCTGCATCCGATGGGCTCAAGTTACCAGCATTAAACGCGAGAGTGCATTGATCAACAAAACTTTGGGTGATGTCGAGCTCAGTGCGCAATTCGGCGAGCTTGAACTGGGTGTTTTGCATATGCGCCAATGGCTTGCCAAACACCTGACGCTCTTTGACAAAGTCTGCCGTTAAATCCCAGGACAGTTGTGCTGCAGCAAGGTAGCCAATGGCGCCTAAAAGACGTTCTTCAGCCAACCCTTCCATAAGGTAATAGAAGCCTTTGTGCACCTCACCCAGAACGTTTTCCTTGGGCACCTTGCAATCATTGAAAAACAGTTCGGCTGTATCTTGTGCTTTAAGCCCGAGTTTTTTTAGATTACGGCCGCGATCAAAACCCTCAAAGCCCGACTCTACGAGAAACAAGGTCATGGCATGAGGATTGTTGTCAGGGTCGGTCTTCGCGGCAACCACGACGAGGTCGCAGTTAATACCATTGGAAATATAGGTTTTCTGTCCGTTCAGCACCCAATGGTCATCGTGCTCTACAGCACTGGTTCGCATTCCGGCTAGATTGCTCCCAGCATCGGGCTCGGTCATCGCGATCGCCAAGATGATGTCGCCACTCACCGCACCGGGCATGTATCGATCTTGTTGCTCCTTACTGCCAAAACGGGTGATGTAAGGACCCACGATCCGACTGTGCAGTGATCCAAACCAATCGGAAGCGCGAGCATATGAAAGCTCCTCGATAATCACTTGTTCCCATCGGATATCATAGTCGTTCATGCCGCCGTACTCTTCTCCCGGCCAGACCATTAGGAACCCTTGATCTCCCGCCTTTTTAAAAGCGCTGCGGTCTACAATACCTGCTTCTCGCCAAGCCTCCATATGAGGAACGATCTCCTCTGCCAAAAACCGGCGGTAAGCCTCGCGGAACATTTGCTGTTCTTCGGTAAAATGACGAGCAAGCATTGAACTCTCCGTATGTTTTTCGTCTCGGGAGTACAGATTAACCACTTGGGCGCCAAGCGCCAAGCATCAATTATCGCCTGAATCGAATATTTTACTCTGCGTGGCTTTGACGGAGGTTCTCTCCGCAATAGCGACAGCGGTACACGGTGCCATAACGATGAATACGGTTGTGGCGAGTGGTCGATACCTCATGTTTCTGGCAGCCACAAACGTAGCTAAACCGCCGCTGCCGTCGCATGGGAATATTCGACATATCACCGGTAAAGGTGGCGCGGGGGTTAGCTCCCAACGCGAGCATAAGCCCCTGCCATTCGCGCCGTGTGGCCGCACCCCCCTGCCGCCTCGAAACAGTCGATGAATCCCAAGGTGCGCGACTTCGTGAGTGACGGTATCGTTTAGATGCGTAACGAAGTCATTGGCAAATAGCCATGGGTTAAAGCGTAACCAAACGTCACGACCACGGGCGCAGAACATCCCCGCCGCCGATCCTTTTAAATCGAAGAGCACCGGGGGCGGGTTGAGTGGTATGCCTAGAATCGCCGCAGCCCGGAGGCAATCGCTATCGACGCGTTGAACGACCTGCTCAGCATCCTCGATTGGAAGCGGTGCGCAGTCGGTTTTAGTCCGCACTGGCAGTATCAAGCACGTCCTTAAGCTCTCGCTTTAAAAATTTGCCGTTAGCGTTGCGCGGCAATGGCTCTGCTAGAAACCACATGTAGCGCGGTATCTTGAACGCCGCCAATTTCGCCGACAAGTGCTCACGTAGACCAGACGCGTCGAGTAACGCACCGTCTTTAAGGTGGATGGCAGCGCCGACTTCTTCGCCTAACCGCTCATCGGGCACGGCAAAAGCGACGCACTCCAATACCGCCGGATGATCAAAAATTGCGTTCTCTACCTCGGCGCCATAAATATTTTCACCGCCTCGTAAAATCATATCTTTGGCGCGGTCTACTAAATAAATAAACCCGTCTTCGTCAAAGTAGCCGAGGTCACCAGTATGCAGCCAGCCATCAACGATAGTCTCAGCGTGGCGTCTGGGCGGTTAAGATAACCTTTGATCACAGGGGTGCCTCGGACACAGATTTCTCCGATCTCACCCGCAGGCAACGCATTACCGTCTTTGTCGCGGGCACAGCCTTCGAGCGTCGGCACCAAGGGGCCTGCACTCTCCGGACGCTCGAGAAAAATATCCCCGGCAATATAAGTAATGATGCCACTGACTTCGGTCATCCCATATCCCTGNGTAGGCTTGGCGCGCTTNGTTTCCACGGCGACTTTGCCAACCAANTCTGGCTGCATTGCTGCGCCACCACCACCCATAGAGGTGAGAGAGCTNAAATCATAGTCGTCGCGATCGGAGTGGTTNAGTAACTCCCGGGTCATCATCGGGACAGCACTCAGCGTGTTGAGCTTCTCCGCTTGAATAAGACGCATAGCTTCGATCGGATCCCACTTATACATGAGTACAAATTTGCCGCCGGCTACTGTGCCGCCTTGCAAAATACAGTTGTTCGCTGTGACGTGAAAAAGAGGTGTGGCAATTAGCGCTGCCGGTGCTGGAGGGGCTACTGGCTCACTAACCTCCGCCCCCCGCACTCGCGCTTGAGTCGTTGCATAAATCCTGCCCATTGAAGCGACATTGATAACGTTCGCAACGCAGCTTCTATGGGTCAGCTGAGCACCTTTCGGTCGGCCAGTTGTACCGGACGTATAAAAAATCATGGCCTCGCTGTCAGGGTCTATGACGACGTCTGGCATGTCGCCTCCGGCAGCAGTGGCGGCTTGCCACGTGGTCGCGGCTACTGGTGAGTCGTCGGCGCGTACTGAGACCACAGCCATATCAGGGAATTCGTCCGCGATGGTAGCGAACGTTGCCAATCGACGGTCATCGGCTATCAGTATTCGCGGCTTAGAATCCTTTAGTGCATAGGACATTTCTTCTCCCACCCACCAGGCGTTCATTCCTACGGCAACCGCGCCAATGGAATTGATGGCCCAGTGAGCCAGCATCCATTCAGGATAATTACGCATGGAGATCGCTACGCGATCGCCGGATTCAATCCCCTGACTCTTGAGCCAACAAGCGAAGGCAGCAACGTCGGCAGCGGCTTGCGTATACGTCCAACGCTCATCGCCATAGACGAGATATTCATTGTCGCCATGACCTGTGGATAAGAGCCACAGGTCGCGCATTGAGCCAGGTGCGTTGACGTAACCCAGCAGTTCTTGCCCGCCAACATTTTGCGGGCCAACCTCGAAGAGCGTACCGCTTTGTAAAGTTAGGTCACGCGCCGCTTTGTAATGCTCAATAATGCTCATTAGTTCTCCCAACAGCTTTCTTATGGAATAGCAGGAACTTGCGGTGCCAAGCATAACCACAGCATACTCAAGGTTCAAACTTTCCAACTTCAAATACAGTTTTTTTTCGAATGTTCGAATTTTAGCTGTAATAGGTAACTCAGGAGATGCAGTGTGAGCACCCAAACGCTTGATATTAGTCGTCTAAATAGCTGGCTAAGAGACTTTGTGCCGGCCTTTGACGGTCCGCTAACAGCTGAGAAATTTGCGGGTGGCCAGTCAAATCCAACATTTAAGCTCACCGCGGGCAAGGAACACTATGTCCTTAGACGCAAACCACCCGGACAACTACTAGCCTCCGCGCACATGGTTGACCGCGAGTACAGAGTCATCTCAGCACTTCAAGATACCGGTGTACCCGTTCCAGAAACCATCGCGCTATGCGAGGACGACACCGTAATTGGCTCGATGTTCTACGTAATGGAATATCTCGATGGTCGGGTAATGTGGGATCCTGTTTTAGAAGATCTCAATCAGGCAGATCGCACCGCATGCTATGACGAGATGAATCGTGTGTTAGCCGAGCTTCACTCTGTTGACATCAACGCGGTTGGCCTAGCTGACTACGGTAAACCGGGCAACTATTTCGAACGGCAGGTCGGCCGGTGGACCAAGCAATATCGAGCTTCTGAGACGGGGAATCTGCCGGCGATGGAGCGGCTTATTGAATGGCTACCCGCCAATATGCCTGTCGATGACGGTAGAGTTAGCTTGGTCCATGGCGACTATAGGCTTGACAACGTTATGTGGCATCCAACTGAGCCCAAGATCATCGCTGTCCTCGATTGGGAGTTGTCGACGCTAGGCAATCCGATAGCTGATTTGGCGTACCAAGTGATGGCTTGGCAACTTCCGAGAGGCGGCAGTATTAATGGCATGGCCGGGATCGAGCGCAAGCCTTTGGGGATTCCCAGTGACGAGGAATACATCGCGCGATACTGCGAGCGGACGGGGCGCAGCGGCATAAACGATTGGAATTTTTATCTAGCGTTTTGCTACTTTCGCCTAGCAGCCATTGTGCAAGGGGTGAAAAAGCGTGCTCTTGACGGCAATGCCTCAAGCCCGGATGCCGCGAGTCGAGGAGATTTGGTTCAGCCCCTAGCCGACTTAGGCTTAAAAGCTATAGACGGGCGCTAACGCGCCCTACTATTACTCTCTACTTATTCACCTGGCGTAAACTTAAAACGCTAGTGCGTCACCACACCTGCTGATCGAGAGCCCGCCTTAGAGCGAACTGCGGCCTTCTTCGCCGAGCCCTTGGCGGATACCGACTTAGTTAGCCGCTCTAGCTGAGCTTTCGTGGGTGGAGGACGGCGTCGAGATGAACGGGGTCGATGAACCTTTTTAGGGTCAGGGCGCAAGTCACCGTATTCAAAGCGATAAAGAATGTCCTCTAGCGTTCGCGAAATCATGGTGCAGCGTCTAATTGATTCTACCTTTTCAAAGCAAGCGCGCTCACCATACTGAATGATTTCAAGTAGCTCAGACTCATTCAAGTGAGACAGCAAGCGCAGTGGGTTGGCAATGCGAAAGCTCGGGACAATGTTGATGTCACCGGAGTACTCCTGATCCATCAACGCGTGGAGTCCGTGTAATGCCATGTTAAAGCGCGGCCAGTTATCACCATACTTTTGTGCAATGCCACGATAAAAATTAAGCACCTCACGCCCAACACCAACACCTAAACTCCCTGCCGCGCTGCGCAGCACACTTTTTTTCTCGTCGTTGGCCAAGAATGCCGTAGCTATGGGATTCACCATGCTCACGATGTAGTGATTGGTGCTAAACAAACGCGATAAGCGTTTTGCCGGCAAATCATCCGCAACAGAACCATCGATCCAGCGACGGCCAGGCAGATAAGGCTGAGGCTCTCCATGAACATTTTTTGCCATCAGCATCACGGGGGGAAACACCCCCGGCACCGCGCACGATGCCATTACCGCCGATCGGATATAGACATTGGGCGATGTTACGGCGTTGAGCAGGCGTGAGCGTTGATGAGGCTGTGCGGGTGCGACAGTGACACTGACTTGCCGACCGGTTTTGGCGTAAGCCTCTTCAAACGTCATATTCGGCACTAGACGTTCGATTAGCTCTTCCAAATCGTCAAGGCTCAGGTGAGGGCCTGTTCCAAGCAGCAAGCGCCTGAAGAAATTAGTGTCCTTACGAGCCTCTCCGCGCATAATTTCAGGATCACGGAATTGCGTCATCTCTTCATCGGTATGGCAAGCCAACACACCCGCCACGAGCGAGCCTGCACTAGAGCCAGAAATCACCCGCGGTAACAAGCCTTGCTCAACTAGAACATTGATGACGCCTAAATGCAGAAAACCCAGCACGCCACCACCGCTGAGCATGAGCGCTGAACGACCAAAACAGACATTGCAGCGGTAAAAGAATTCAACCTTTTGTTGAGCCGGAATAATCTCCTCATCTAACTCAGCGATTAGCCGCAAAGAGGCGTCAATTTCCGCTATGTAGTCCTCAATAAGCCGTTTAGTGCCAAATTTTGCCTGGCGGTAGAGAGCGCTCTTCCCCATGCCGCCCATATTGCCGTGAATGCCTTCATTGAGCGCAAAGAGCAAGCCTTGGTAATCGTTGCGCGCTCGCAGTGATTGAAGGCGGTCGAGTCGTAAACGTATCTGTGCGAAATCAAAAAGATCCGTGCTCTCAACCTCACGCCACTCAGCCATACCAGACACTTCATCATGCTCTATGGCCGCGGCGCGCCACTGATCGTAGCTTTGCGCCGTCTCCATTTCGCTATTAAGTGCCTTTAGCCGTCTTGCCTGCTTACCCACTGTGATACCTCTTTAATGGGAAAATCTTCACGCTACCTTATCGTAACTAGCCCAGTTAGAACACGTTTAAGCGCCCCTTTCTGCACCTGGTGCTAGCCCTCGCGATTTTTGTACGCCTCCATAAGATGGCGCTTGTACAGCTTGCCATTGTCCATCCGAGGCAACTGCTCGTTGAAGTCAAGATTTTTAGGCACCTTAATCGACGACAATCGCTCACGTAGCCACTCAAGGAGCTCAAAAGCCGTCTCATCGGTCGCATCAGCCCAGTTCGCAGGCTGAACCACCGCCTGAACAACCTCGCCAAACTCGTCATCAGGGATGCCAAACACAGCAACGTCAGCTACCTTAGCGTGGCCGATGAGGACGTTTTCAATCTCGGCGGGATACACATTGACGCCACCCGTAATAATGGTGAAATTCTTTCGATCCGTTAGATACAAAAACCCNTCNGCGTCTAAGTAGCCTACATCGCCACAACTGGACCAACCTCTATCATTATAGGCTTCCGCTGTTTTCTCGGGTTCGTTGTGGTATTCGAATTTATTCTGGAGATCTGAGAAATACACTGTGCCTATTTCGCCCGTCGCAAGCTCGTTTCCGTCTTCATCGAGAATGTGTGGCACGCCAAATAANGGCTTTCCCACTGACCCCTTGTGAGCGAGCCATGTCGGCGAGTCGATGACGGTAAAACCGGCGGCCTCGCTCGAAGAGTAATACTCAACGATGACCGGCCCCCACCACTCGATCATTTGTTCTTTCACTTCGATAGGACAAGGAGCTGCCGCGTGAATAGCAATTTGCATGGAGCTGACGTCATAGCGATCTCGCACCTCCTGCGCCAGTTTGAGCATTCGCACAAACATGATTGGCACCCACTGACTGTGTGTCACACGGTGCTCTTCAATTAACGCAAGCGCGCGCTCTGGATCAAATCGCTCCATCACAATCGATGTGCCGCCGGTGTCCAGCACCATCAAATTGTAATGCAGTGGCGCGGCGTGATAGAGCGGTGCCGGCGATAAATACGTTGTCTCAGGGCCGAATCCAAAAGCTGGCGCTAACGAGCCAGTCAGCGTGCCAGGGGCGTCAAATAGCTCAGTAGCTGGAGGGATAAATATCCCTTTGGGTTTACCCGTTGTTCCCGATGAGTAGAGCATGGGGGACCCCATGAATTGATCATCGACGGGCAGATTGGGCATTACGTCAACTGCCTCTTCCCATGATTCAAAACCATCACTTATGCCGCCGACCATATAAAAACGCTCGATACCAGCGACCTTGCCTCTCAATTGCGTGGCAACTGCGTCGAGGGCTGCAGAAGCCACAAACAGCTTGGCGCCGCAATTTTCGAGAATATAGGCGGTCTCGTCGACTTTAAGGTGCGTGCTAATCGGCGTAAAAATAAGACCCGTGCGCATTGCCGCGGTAGCAATCTGCAGGAACTCGCTGCAGTTAAGCAGCATCATTGCGATGTGGTCGCCCTTTCGCAGTCCACATAGACGGAACAACTGCGCTATTTGATTACTCTTGCTATCGAGCTCAGCGTAAGTAATAACCTCCCCTGTGTTCGCCATGATATAGGCGGGTTTCGAAGGGGTTGCCTTAGCGGTTACCGAAAAGTGAGGCATGAAACACTCCGTTATGATTTTAATTGTGTAATCTTACACCTTAATGCACTCTGACACAGACGCCGTAAAGGGATAAATTATTGAATTACTCCGTTGACACAAGCCCTCCTCACCTGATCCGTCAGCGTATTCGCAGCGGCGACTTTTCCGATGTCACAAGCGGTGTCGCGCCGGGCTACGTGCAGTGCAATTTAGTGATTGTACCGGCCGATTGTGCCGCTGATTTCATGTCGTTTTGTCAACGTAACCCGAAGCCTTGTCCACTACTTGCGATGAGTCCAGAGCCAGGTGATCCCACACTTCCAGATCTCGGCGTTGATATTGACGTGCGGACTGATGCGCCTCTGTACCGGCGCTGGGAAAATGGCTGCGCTACGGCTACACCAACCAATTTGATGGACGCGTGGCAAGACGATCATGTCGCGTTCGCATTGGGCTGTTCGTTCTCCTTTGAGGAGGCGTTGCTGGCCGCAGGCATCGAGATTCGCAATATTACTGAGGGCGTCAATGTCCCCATGTACAGGACGGACATCGCTTGCCAGCCAGCAGGTGCTTTTGCCGGCAATATGGTGGTGAGTATGCGGCCAATGATTCCTAAAGATGCCATTCGAGCCATTCAGATTTGCTCGCGCTTTCCCTCAGTGCACGGCGCCCCAATACATTTTGGCGCACCGGAGGCTATTGGTATATCGAACCTTGACACCCCTGACTTTGGCGCTCGTGTTACCGTACACCCGGAAGAAGTGCCTGTTTTCTGGGCCTGCGGTGTGACGCCGCAAATGGCTTTGGAGCAGGCCAAATTACCTCTGGCTTTTACCCACTATCCTGGCTACATGCTGATTACTGACACACGCAATGCGGAGCTCGCGGTACTGTAAACTATGGCAAAAAAAAGTGAATCAACTCGATCTCTAACTATCAACTGCGACCTTGGCGAGAGTTACGGCAGTTGGATCATGGGTTCGGATGTAGAGGTTATGCCGCTCATCGATGCCGCGAATATCGCTTGCGGTTACCACGCGGGTGATCCATCAGTCATGCGACGCTGTGTGCGTCTGGCTAAGCAGCATAAAGTAGAGATTGGCGCACACGTTTCTTATCCGGATTTAATGGGCTTTGGTCGACGATCAATGAACGTCCGCGGAGACGCATTGGTCGATATGTTGCACTACCANATGGCAGCACTTGATGGTATTGCGCGCACCGAAGGCTGCAAAATAGGTTACGTGAAGCCTCACGGGGCGCTTTACAACGACATGATAACGGACTTGGATCTTCTTGATGATGTCATGCGCGCGGTTGCCACGTGGCATCGGCCGGTTGACCTTGTGGTACTCGCAACGCCAAAAGACAAAAAAATTGTTCAGCTGGGCGTAGAATATGGGCTGATCTTGCGTTTTGAAGCCTTTGCCGACCGAGGTTACACAAGCGCCGGTCATCTNATGTCGAGGGACAAGNCCGGCGCCCTACTCAGCCGTGAGCAGGCTACGCAACAAGCACTCTCAATCGCACAAGGCACCTTGCGCTGCTCGCGCGGTCGGAAACTGTCACTACGGCCGGACACATTATGCGTGCATGGTGACACGCCCGAGGCTCTCGAGATTATACGCTCGATTCGAAGCGCTTTAATGGAGCCCGCGCCGTAATCCCTATGGACTGGACACCTGCTGGAGAGAATGCCTTGCGGCTGGTGCTTAGCGAGCACCCTTCCCCATCCACAACCCAAGGGCTTGTCGCGCTGCAGCAAGAGATCAGAGAACTACTGGGTACTGCCTGGATAGATAGTGCCATTGGCTACACCACGCTAACTGTCTTTATTGACTTCACACACTATCCCAGAGAGCGCGTGCAACGCCTACTGGCGTCTCTCGATATTGCCAAAATCACAGCGCGCTATGCAGGAGATTTCTTTTCTTCCAACGATGCACATGTTATCGCTCTGCCCACACTTTACTCCCCCGACGTAGCGCCCGATCTCCTATCGCTGGCTGAACATAAAGGGCTCTCACTTGAGGAGCTAATAGCAATCCATAGTGGGCAGGTCTATTTTGCCTATGCTAATGGATTTGCACCGGGCTTTAGCTATTTAGGCGAAGTCGATGAGCGTCTAGCCGTCCCCCGCCTGGCCACTCCACGGCGAGCAGTACCTGCCGGCAGTGTCGCGATCGCTGATCGTCAAACCGCGGTCTACCCGAAGGTCTCGCCTGGTGGCTGGCACATCATCGGGCGTTGCCCAACACTATTATTCGATGTAAACGCTACACCTCCGACACTTATCAACATCGGACAATGGGTCAGATTTGAGCCTATTGATTGCGAGCAATTTGTTGCTTTAGGCGGCGAGCTTTGACCACAAAACGCAGCAGGCTTTGCACTCATTGGGCCGTTAACTCAAGTGTTAACCGTCGGTGACAGCAATGACTGAGTCGACACTCAATCAGCTCATCGTTTCAGACGTGGGACTATTAGCGGTTGTTCAGGATCAGGGTCGTTTTGGCTACCTCGACTCCGGTATCACACAAGGCGGGGCTATCGACGGCTTTGCCTATAGACTTGGACAACGACTAGTGGGCAATTCCCTCTCTGCAGCAGCAATCGAGATAACGTTAGCCGGCTTTCGGTGTTGCTTTAGCCACGATACGTCCATAGCAGTGACGGGAGCAGATGCGGCCATTGCCATCGATGGGCATGACAAGCCGATGAACACGACATTATTCGTTCGCTCGGGTAGCGAGCTCACTATCGGCCATTCGCGGCACGGGGTTTACAGCTACCTGTCAATTGCTGGTGGCGTCCGCAGCGAGCCCGTGTTGGGCAGTCGAAGTGTGGTCATGCGTGACGGCATTGGCGCGAATTTATGCCCAGGCGATAGCGTGCCCTATGGTGATATTGGCCCTTGTACGTCGGCGTACCAATACGTGGCACCCCCCCGGACTGAAAGCCAGTTGAACCTGCGTTACATACCGGGCTTTCAAACGGAACTTATTAGCAATGCAGTAGTCGATACGTTTCACAATACGCGTTTTTCTGTTGGTCATAGTCGTGATCGAATGGGTATTCGGCTGTCAGGCCCCGCGGTGAATACTGGCGTTTCTAAACTGTGGTCCGAAAGCACCTGTTTAGGCGCGATTCAAATACCACCCGACGGGCAACCCATCGTGTTACTCGCCGATCGCCAAACTGTTGGCGGCTATCCAAAACTGGGTGCCGTCTTATCAGTCGATTGTGCTCGACTTTCCCAAGCCAGCATCGGCACTCCCGTTAAATTTATTGCTGTGGATCCCACCGAAGCAGACCGTATACTCTGGCTTGAGAAAAATTATGAAGCTGAGCTAACACTTGCTCAATTAAGGAGCTCTCCCTGACCCACCGACACGTCATCGCGGAAGCACTGAGCCAGCAGCTTGAAGCGTGTTTGGTGGCGCAGAATCCTCGGGGCATGGCACGCGTTCGCGATGCACTGCCTGCTGGGTATCTTTATCGCGCCGCACAACTCCTAGCAGCACGCCAGGGTGACGTCTTAATTTGCACTGGTTTCCCTGTAGCAGAAACATTTGAAACCGATGGCCCAGCGGGCGCGCTAGCACTTTACGAGCACTGTGAGCAGCTTGGTCTGCGGCCCTGGTTATTGGCCGGCGGACCATTAGTCGATGCGCTCGATGGTATGGTTCGCGCGCGAACGTTAAACACGTTTGATCGGGATACCGCTGAGGAATATGCGAATCAGCTGTTAGCGGAGATCGAACCAATTTTGGTAATTGTTATTGAAAGACCAGGAGCTGCAGCGGATGGTCGCTACTATAATATCGCCGGCGTCGATATTACCGCTGCATGTAGACCCGCGGAGCCTTATATAGAGTTAGCCACGTGCCCAGTTATTGCCATTGGTGATGGGGGCAATGAAATAGGCATGGCCAAAGCGGGCAACGTTTTGCAGACGTTAAATATACGGCCAGCGGTATCGACATGTGATGAGTTGATCGTCGCTGATGTCTCCAATTGGGGCGCCTATGGGCTCATAGCGATGTCTGAATTCATGCAGGGTATGCCCGTTTTAAGCTGGCTTGATCCGACACCCTTGCTAGAGCGACTAGTTGAAGTGGGTGCGGTAGATGGTGTCACGCACCAAGCAACGCCCACTGAAGATGGGCTGCCAGAGAATGCCGGGGCTAACATTATTGAACAAATGCGCATGATATGTGCGGATATAGCGACGCGGGGAGTGTCTGAATAATGACGACATCGACATCGACAACAACAGCACTGCTCAACGGTGCGCTTGTGCCTCTCGACGAAGCGCGCGTATCGCCAATGGATCGTGGCTTCTTATTTGGAGACGGCATTTATGAAGTGATTCCGAGCTACGGTGGACAACTTGTCGGATTCTCTCGCCATATGCAAAGACTTGCGCATGGCCTGGCGGCCATCGGCATACCCAATCCCCACAATGAGGACACGTGGCAGAGGTTTTTTGATGACCTCCTCTCCCGCAATGGTGCCGGAAACCTAGCAATCTACCTACAGGTGACACGGGGTGTCGCGGAGAAACGAGCCCACCGGTTTCCAGAGACTGTGTCGCCTACCGTCTTCGCTTACACCTATGAAATCGAGCCCGCAGCCAGTGGCGATAAAGACACCGCCCACTGCTTGTCGGTAGCCACTGGCCTCGACTTACGCTGGAAACGCTGTCATATAAAGTCAGTAGCGTTGTTGGGCAATGTGTTGCACATGATGGAAGGCGTGGATAGCGGCGCAGATGAAATCTTACTGTTCAATGATTGTGACGAACTCACAGAAGCCGCGGCCTGCAATGTCTTTGTTGTCAGTAACGGCACCATCGTTACCCCCGAGCTAGATCATCAAAAATTACCGGGTATCACGCGCAATATGCTGATCGATATGATTCGCAAGGAAACTGATTGGCCACTGGAAGAGCGGCCGGTTACACGCGGTGAGCTTCTCGCCGCTGAAGAAGTGTGGCTTACCAGTTCAACAAAAGAAGTGGCACCTGTTACTTATTGACAACAAGCCTGTGGCGAGTGGTCAACCTGGTCCCATGTGGTCTGAAGCGCAGCGTCTTTTCTCTCGTTTTCGTTTCGAATACTGATTAACAAACATGCCTCGCCCAACTCACATCACGATCAACCTCGGCGCACTTAGGCACAACGCGCGGGTGGCGCGCTCTTTGAGCGATGACAAGAAAATGATGGCCGCAGTAAAAGCCAATGCCTATGGACACGGTTTATCCGCATGCGCACATGCATTAGCGCCTGTTATGGATGCATTTGCCGTAGCGGTTTGCGAGGAAGCGACAGAACTGCGAGAGATGGGAATTAAACAGCCCATTCTCATTTTGGAAGGACCCTTTGATCTCGACGATTGTCACACGATCATAAAGAACCAATGCTGGACTGTGATCCACAGCTTCGAGCAGATAGAGCTACTCGAAGGCCTATCTGCGTCGCATAAACGTGCGCTTGCGGATAGCGTCTGGCTTAAGCTCGATACGGGTATGCATAGGCTTGGCATAGCAACAAGCGATATCAGCACCGCGCTCTCACGCCTTAGCAGTCTGGGTATCGACACACCAACACTCGTGACCCACCTTGCAAATGCTGAACGTCAAGACTCGCCTCTGAACCTGGAGCAACTCAAACAATGGCGTGAGGTTACTCAGGGACTCTCGATGCCGACAAGCCTTCTCAATTCAGCGGGATTGATTCACCATTTATCCTCGGAATGTGACTGGCATCGTTTAGGCTATATGCTCTACGGAGGAAGCGCTGCGGCGCACATGGATATGCTCCCCTTGCTGCCCGTGATGGCCCTGAACTCAGAGGTTATGGCGCTTCGATCGATTCCAGCAGGGGACAGTGTTGGCTACGGTGGTCGATGGACTGCTGAGCGCGACAGTGTGATCGCCACCGTTGCGGTTGGATACGGTGATGGCTACCCACGAACGGCGCGCAACGGCACGCCTGTGTACATTGATGGGCAGATATGCCCTCTTGTCGGTCGTGTATCTATGGACATGATCACCGTTGATGTTACCGATCATGCGTCAGTGCGGGTTGGTTCTGTCGCACAACTGTGGGGGGATAAGGTCAGCGTCGACACTGTGGCCGAGCATGCACAAACCATCGGCTATGAACTTCTTACACGGCTTCCGGACCGACTACCTCGGCAGCTAATTGACGACGCTTGATTCGCCAGATTCAAACACCGCTTTACGTTAGGAACACTCCGTCGAAATATGCGCCCAGGCATGTGATACCGTACGCACGAATTGAACATGGACGAGGAAGCCATTTTGCCCCACCGCTTTAAGCCACTATCAGAGGGATCGCTGCTTGCTGCTATAGATATTGGTAGTAACTCGTTTCACTTGATAATCGCGCGACTCGAGCATGGTGAACTCAAGCCGATCGAAACCCTGGCTGAGAAAGTGCAACTTGGTGCCGACTTGCGTAGAGGCCGCTTATCTAACGATGCTATTGAACGTGGGCTTGACTGCTTGAGTCGATTCTCACAATTACTCGCCATCACCGAACTAGCGCGAATTCGCGTTGTAGGCACAAACGCGCTGCGCCAAGCAAAAAACCGGCGCGCATTTACCGAACCTGCGGAACGGATTCTTAATGTCCCCGTTGACGTCGTCTACGGACGGGAAGAGGCGCGCTTAGTCTATCTCGGGGTGGCACACACGTTAGCTGATGACGAAACGAGCCGTTTAGTAATCGATATCGGTGGAGGTAGTACAGAGTTCATTATCGGGCAGCGCTTTGAACCATTGCGTCTTGAAAGTTTACAAATTGGCTGCGTGAGCTACGCGCAGGATCATTTCCCAAAAGGCGTAATGAGTAAGAAAAACTATCAGGCAGCGTATGATCGTGCGCTTGTCGAGGTGTCCCACATCAAAAAGCAGTTCAGGGCAAGGCATTGGGCTGAAGCCGTCGGATCTTCAGGCACCCTGCAGGCCATTGAGACGCTTATTTGCACGGCGGGCTGGCGAACTCAAGGAATCGATAGAAATTCTCTGGAAAAACTCCGGAAACGGCTCCTAAAATTTAACGCAGCATGCGATATTGAGATGGAGGGGCTCAACGAAAACCGCCGCCAAGTCATCACGGCCGGTGTTGCCATTACTCAAGCTATTTTCGATGGCCTGGAGATCGATACGTTACGTGTGTCCCCGGGCGCACTGCGCGAAGGCGTACTCTACGACTTAATAGGCAGACTCACTCATGAGGATGTGCGAGAGCGTACGGTGACCGCGTTATTGGCGCGCTACGGCGTCGATGAAGCCAATGCAGAGATTGTCGGCAATCGGGTGTGCTGGCTAGCAGAAAAAGTCGACGACGAGTGGGCCCTTGATGAGAGTGATAAAGAGCTCTTGCGCTGGTCCGGCCGATGCCATGAGATTGGCTTGGCAATATCGCAGAAAAACTTCAATCGTCATTCAGCGTATCTTTTAGAGAATTCGGACCTACCCGGCTTTGCACAGCGCGAACAAGAACTTATGTCAATTTTAGTTCACGGACAGCAAGGAAAGATTAAGTCCGCGTTGTTCGATGCTGTGCCCAAAAGCCAGCTACAAAAAGTGAAACGGATGGTCGCCCTTCTCCGAATTGCCGCCGTATTGAAGTATGTCGAAATACACGAGGACCTACCTGACTTTAGCGTCCAGACAGATGCTGAACGCCTCGTCTTTTCACTCCCCAAAGATTGGCGCGAGTTGCACCCTTTGACTACGTGGGAGTTGCAGCAATCGACCTCTGCGCTTGCAAAACTGGGCGTAACGCTCGAATTTAACTAACGCTGCCTTTACTGTGCCGAATTACCTTGGCGGGCCTTAAGCATGCTCAGTGCTGTGTCTTCGATCATATCTTCTTGGCCACCAATCATTTTTTTACGCCCCAGCTCTATAAGGATGTCCCGAGCCGGAATGCCATACTTCTCACCCAGTCTATTGGCGTGCAGTAAAAACGTACTGTAAACACCCGCGTAACCGAGCGTCAGGGACGAACGATCAATGCGTACGATGTGATCCATCATTGGGAAGACCAGTTCTTCTGCCATATCCATAAGCTTGAACATATCGCAGCCTGTGTGAATGCCCATGCGGTCACAGACAGCTACGAACGCCTCGAGGGGCGTGTTGCCCGCGCCGGCACCAAGACCTGCCACTGAGCAATCAATACGGGTGGCGCCTGCGCGAATAGCGGCTATCGAATTGGCAATTCCCATGCCGAGATTATTGTGGCCGTGAAATCCAATTTCCGTTGCATCATCTAGAGTGTCTCGGAGGGCAGAAACGTACTCGGTGACATCTTCGGGGAGCATGTAACCCGCCGAATCGGTCACGTANACCGTCTGCGCTCCATACGATTCCATTTTCTTGGCCTCTTCCGCAAGGCCTTGTGACGTATTCAAGTGCGCCATCATGAGGAATCCGGAGGTATCCATGCCTAACTCACGACCACAGGCGATATGCTGAGGTGACGTGTCGGCTTCCGTGCTGTGTGTAGCTACGTGAACACTCCGAACCCCGTGCTCGTGCGCGACGCGCAGCTCATTCATGGTGCCGAGCCCTGGAATAAGTAACACCGACATGACGGTATTGTTAAGCACCGGCGCGACCGCATCCCAGTACGCTTCATTGCTGTGCAAAGCAAATCCGTGCTGCAACGAGTTACCGCCCAAACCAGCACCGTGTGCTACTTGGATCATGGGCACACCCGCGGCTTCCATAGATACAGCAAATGACCGCATTTGCTCGGTTGTGATTTGCTCTTTTTTAGCATGCATCCCATCGCGCAGACACATATCGTGACAGATAACTTTACGCCCTTCTAAATCAGATCTGCTCATGATGCCTCCACGACCAACTGCATTTCGCCATTTAAGATTTTTGCGGCATACATTTCTGCGGTCCGACAGGCCGCTGCCGTCATAATATCGAGGTTACCTGCATACGTGGGTAGATAATCTCCGAGACCAGCGACTTCCATGAAAACACCGACTTTGTTGCCCTCAAACACAGGGCCATTAACGAGTTTGTAGCCCGGCACATATCGTTGGACGGCTTCGATCATTTCCATCAATGACGCTGTGATTCTCTCTTGATCTGGCTTTTCTTCCGTGAGGCAGTAGATTGTATTGCGCATGATCATCGGTGGCTCAGCTGGATTGATAACACACAGGGCTTTACCCTTTTTAGCCCCGCCTACTTCGCAGACTGCATTTGACGTGGTGTAGGTAAACTCATCGAGATTAGCTCTTGTACCCGCGCCAATAGATTTTGACGCTAGGCTGGCAATAATCTCCGCATATTCGACTCCCTGTATTCGACTGACACCATACACAATAGGTATGGTCGCCTGCCCTGCNCAGGAAATCATGTTGACGTTCATGGTGTCTGCCAGCTGATCAAGATTCACGGGCGGAACACACAGAGGCCCAATNGCTGCAGGCGTTAGGTCNACCATGAAGACACCGCANGCGTTCATCTTGTCTGAATTTTCTTTGTGNACATAGGCTGAGGTAGCATCAAAAGCAATTTGCACACCGTCAGNGGCTAAATGAGGCAGCACACCGTCAACGCCNTCCGCTGTGGTCTTNAGGCCCATNTCTCTTGCGCGAGCTAGACCTTCAGAGTCTTCGTCGATACCGACCATCCACACGGGTTCAAGCACTTCACTACGTTTCAATTTGTACANTAGGTCTGTNCCGATATTGCCAGAGCCGATCAGCACACATTTTATTTTAGCCACGTTTTATTCCTTGAAGGCTCCGTTGAAGCCCGCTACGCCNAATGATATTTATCGTGTGAAACTTTTTAAGCGACATTGCGCTCCGTAGCAAGATGCACAGAGATATTAACGTAGTCTGTCTGTAGGTTGCTGGCCTCTCATCGATCACTCTTCAATACAGTGCCAGTGCGGACCTATTTTATTCGCGCTCAGATAAGAGGGTAATCCGCTGCACATAGGCCATTTTTGCACACCACAGCGTGGCTTTTTACATTTCCACATGCGTCTGCATTAGACTAGCCTCGTAGCCTAGCTAGATAGCCTTTGTTTCGAGAACGCAGGCCAAGCCTTAGCAACAAATCACAGGAGCAATTGAGTGAATACGGAAACTATCCGCGCCATAGGCGACCAGCTTTACCAAGCTATTCTGGACAGAACGACAATACGCCCGCTGACCGATCAGTATGACGATTTCACAATCCATGATGCTTATAACATTTCGCTTCGAATACTTGAGCGCCGCCTTGAGGCTGGAGAGAAAATTATTGGGAAGAAAATCGGCGTAACGAGTGCCGCGGTTATGGATATGCTCGATGTTCGCCAGCCAGACTTTGGTTTTATGACCGACGCCATGCGCTTTGATGGAGACATGCCCATTTCAACGAAGTTGATTCAGCCACGCGCCGAGGGCGAGCTCGCTTTCATACTCAAGAAGAATCTACTGGGCCCCGGTGTCACCAATGCGGATGTCGTCGCTGCAACCGAAGCCGTTGTACCCTGCTTCGAAGTGGTTGATTCGCGTATCCAGGACTGGCGGATCAAAATTCAAGACACGGTAGCTGACAACGCGTCGTGCGGGTTATTTACCATCAACGAGTCTGCAGCCGTAAGCCCGACTCAAATTGATCTCGCGACGTGCCGTATGGAGGTTNTTAAAAATGGCAAGATNTTGTCTACCGGTGTAGGCGCTGCAGCCATGGGTAACCCGCTGCACTGCGTGACCTGGCTTGCAAACACACTGGGCGAACTCGGCATCAGTCTCAACGCGGGCGACATTATTTTGTCCGGTAGCCTCGTGCCATTAGAGCCCGTTGTCGCAGGTGATCAAATGACGGTAACCGTATCGGGTATTGGCGCATGCTCAGTTAACTTTTGTTAACTAAACTCCTCGCGGCGAGAACCAGTAGCGCTATCTATTGGGATATTCTATTGGGATATTTCCTCAGCAATTACTCTAACAAACATGCTTAGCACCTCACAAAAAAAGCCCTTCTCGAGTAAGCGAAGAAGGGCTTTTTACAAGAGTGCTAACGAGGATGAGCGCTACTAGCACCCGATTACTATTAGCACGGAGGGGTCACTATTAGATAGCGGCCTCCAGCTCAGGTAGGGCTTCGAACAAGTCAGCGACAAGGCCGTAATCCGCTACTTGGAAGATCGGAGCATCCTCGTCCTTGTTAATGGCAACAATAACTTTAGAGTCCTTCATTCCCGCCAAGTGCTGAATAGCACCCGATATCCCAACCGCAATGTATAAATCGGGAGCGACGATCTTGCCTGTCTGCCCAACCTGATA
>JGI26088J50261_1000634_pt1 | contig 20276 bp, 20 predicted proteins | sample SaaInl1SG_22_DNA_FD_50261 | JGI IMG/M metagenome (IMG submission 50261)
CGTACGATCGGCCGCCCGGAACCTGAGGGCAAAGGTCAGTGACTTGTGGCCATCAGGGACTCCATCGCCACGGTAGTCATCCACCACAGTGAGCGATTCCAGGAGTTCCCCCACGCCCTCAGTCAGGGTTTCCCTCACCTCGGATGCGGAGAGAGAGACATCCACAACCAGCGAGACATCCTGCGTTGCTGCTGGGAACACCGATAACGGGTGCGCCTCGTGGGGAGTCTCCCCCAGGGTCGCGAGAACCCGATCGCCATCGATGTCAAACACAGACACTCGCGAGGGAATGTCTCGCTCGCGAGCGACCGAGGGAAGCAACTCGCCGACGATACCTACGTCAACGCCTCGCACCAGCACGCGAGCACACCGTCCGGGGTGGAACGCTGGGTGCGAACTCTGCTCCAGGACGATCTGCGCGCCAAGAGCGTTAGCCACCACCCGAAGGGCATCGATGGCATCGTGGATCGAGCTGCCGAGTTCTCCCAGCCCAGGAGACTTCTGCACTGCCGGGCCAAGAAAAAGTCCGGCTACTTTCCACGGTTGCTCAGGGGTTGAGGCATAGAGCTCCGTGAGAGTCGAGTCGGAGAGCTTTGTTGCGCCTTCGGGAATTGACGGTGTGCCCAGTTGTCCGTGCGGGAGAAATACCAGACCTGCTTCAAAAATTCCCAGCGAGGTAAAGCCTCGCGAGACATTGCGGTGCGCGACACCCAAAAGTCCCGGAATGAGCGAGACACGCATTCGGTTCACCAGAGAATCCAGTGCGTTCTCCAGCGCAACACCTGGCACATCGGCATCACCAAAGAGCCGGTTATCTGCCTCGGAGACGAAGGGGTACGACAACACCTCAGTCATCCCCCACGCTGCCAGAGAGTTGGCAACACGACGTTTGGCCGCCTGGTGTGCGGTCAAACCGGTGCCGGCGGGAGCTATCGGCAACTCCGAGGGAACCTTGTCATACCCGACAATGCGGGCAACCTCCTCCACAAGCCCCGGAGCATCGACAAGATCTGGCCGCCACGAAGGCGGAGTGACGTTGAAACCAGCATCTGTCTTCTCTACCGCTGCNCCAATGTCGACCAGGGTCTTCGCTGTTTCCTCGGGAGAGACTTCAATACCCGTGAGTGAGAGCACCGCGGTGTGCGCCAACGCAATGGTGGGCATCGCTCCTGCGCCATCCTGGATCACTCGGGAACCGAGATCGCTGCGTGTTCCGCCCGCATACTTTTCAAGAAGCTCGACTACCCGCTCGGCAGCTGCTTCTGCAACGAGGGGGTCAACGCCGCGCGCGAAACGTTTTGACGCTTCGCTAGGAAGTTTGTGGCGACGCTGAGTCCTGGCGATGGACACCGGGTCAAACCACGCGGCTTCCACCAACACCCGAGAAGTGCTCTCGGAGATTTCGGTGGATGCTCCACCCATCACTCCCGCAAGTCCGATGGGGCCGCTTGCGTCCGTGATGAGTAAGTCTTCAGGATCGAGGGTTCTCGTGACCTCATCCAGAGTGACGAGTTTNTCGCCGGCTTTCGCNCGGCGCACGATGATNCCCTCACGGAGAGTGTCGAGGTCATAGGCGTGGATGGGTTGNCCCATTTCGAGCATCACGTAGTTCGTGATGTCGACGGGCAGCGAAATAGACCGCATTCCGGCAAGCGCGAGCCGTGCCACCATGAACGCCGGTGTGGGAGCCCCCGGGTCGACGTTCTCGACTGCGCGGGTAATGAAGACCTGGCAGCCATCAACACCGCGAAGCGGTGCCGAATCAGACAGCGTGATGGAAAAACCGCTACCCGTGCCAGGCGTCACACGCTGCGCTGGGTCTGTGAATGTGGCTCCGGTCGCGTGGTGGTATTCCCGGGCAATTCCCCGCATCGAGAGCGCATAGCCGCGATCGGGAGTGACGTTGACCTCAATCGCGACATCGTTCAGCCCCAACAGCGCGATGGCGTCAGTGCCGACGGGCGCATCAATACCCAAAGTCACAAGCCGCAAGATTCCGGAGTGGTCCTCGCCTAGCCCGAGTTCTTTTGCGGAGGCGATCATGCCATCCGAAACGTGACCGTATGTTTTTCTCGCCGAGATAGGAAATGGNCCTGGCAATACGGCGCCGGGCAGTGACACGACGACCAGNTCGCCGACATGGAAGTTTGCAGCACCGCAGACAATTCCTCGAAGCGCAGGATTGTCCTTCGTGTCCTTGGCCGCCACCTTCACCTGACACCAGCGAATGGTTTTCCCATTCGACTGCGGCTCCTCGACAAATTCCACGACCTCCCCGACCACGATGGGTCCGGAGACTTCAAAGCGGTGGATGTCCTCTTCTTCCAGGCCCACAGACACCAAAGACTCGTGGACNTCCTCCGGGGTGACACCCTCGGGAAGCCCCACGTATTCGGCCAACCATGACAGGGGGACGCGCATTAGACGACCATCCCGAACTGTTCGGAGAACCGCACATCGCCTTCAACCATGTCCCGCATGTCAGAGACGTTGTTGCGGAACATCAAGGTCCGCTCGATACCCATTCCAAAGGCGAAACCCTGGTATTCCTCGGGGTCTATTCCCGCCGCGCGCAGCACGTTCGGGTTCACCATTCCGCAACCGCCCCACTCAATCCAGCGCGCTCCACCAACAAAAGTCGGGTGCCAAATATCGAGCTCGGCACTGGGTTCTGTGAAAGGAAAGTAATTGGCGCGCAGGCGAATTCGTGCGTCGGGACCAAACATGGCCCGCGCTAGATGCTCGAGCGTTCCCCGCAGGTGGGCCATGGTGAGGCCTTTATCGATGGCGATGCCCTCAATCTGGTGAAACACCGGNGTGTGTGTGGCATCGAGCTCGTCNGTTCGATAGACNCGTCCGGGCGCGACCACATACACCGGCAGGTCCCGCTGCAGGAGGGATCGAATCTGCACAGGGCTNGTGTGTGTGCGAAGAAGCAGATGGCGGTCGACGGGCTCGACAAAGAAGGTGTCCTGCATCGCGCGCGCTGGGTGATCAGCGTCAAAATTGAGGGCATCGAAGTTGAACCACTCGTGCTCAACCTCAGGGCCCTCAGCGATTTCCCACCCCATCGCGACGAAAACATCCGCCATGTCCTCCATCAAGACACTCAGNGGGTGCCGCGCACCAGTGGGTCGGCGTGAACCCAGTGAGGTGAGGTCGAGTGCTTCGTCCTGGAGGCGCTGTGTCTCCTCTGCAGCCTGCAATTCCGTCTCGCGCGCATCGAATGCCTGCTGGACCTGGGCCTTGGACTCCCCCATGAGCTTGCCCGCCGCNGCCTTCTGGTCACCGGGCAGATCCTTGAGNGTCGCATTCATCCGCGACAGGAGTGACTTCTCTCCGACGTGAGCGCTGCGAACCTCTTTCAACTCCGCCAGGGTTGTTGCACCCGTGATAGCGCCAAGCGCGTCCTGGACGGCCTTGTGCGCGTTGTCGGGGTTGATGGAGAGAGACTCAGACACGAGCGCCAAGTCTACTGGGGTCTAGGACTCATGCTGAGGAGTTTTTAGCGAATGCCGCCTCGTAGATGCATACAGCCGCTGCAGTCTGGAGGCTCAACGATTCCGCGTCGCCAAACATAGGAACGGAGACGATGGCATCGGCAAGAGCTTCGTCCTCCGGGGCCAAACCGTGGGCCTCGTTGCCCAACAACCAGGCCAAGGGCCCATGGAGGCCGCCTTCGGCACGAACATCGCCAAGGTTCTTCCCACCGGCATCGGCGGCGAAGATGGTCAGCCCAGCCTCGGTGAGCGCACTGATCGTTGGCCTGAGTTCAACACCGGTGACCACAGGAATATGGAAGATACTCCCGGTGCTTGCTCTCACCACTTTGGGATTGAAGACATCAACGCTCTCTGCGGTGACCACCACAGCATCGACGCCGGCAGCATCCGCAGTCCGAATGATGTTGCCCACATTCCCCGGGTCTTTGACCTGGTGGAGCACCACAACATGCGAGACACCCTGAGAAACCACAGACTCCAGGTCCACCTCGAGATAACGCGCCACCGCGAGCACACCCTGAGGGGTCACGGTATCGGCCATAGCCTCGATCACCGCGTCTGTTGCCAGCGTGAGGGAGCATCCAGCTGCTTCGGCGAGAGCTACGAGGTCGGCGTTTCGTTCCACAGCCGAGGTCGTTAGGAAAATGTCCTCGATGAGCTCAGGCCGAAATACCAATGCTTCCCTCGTCGCCTGAGGCCCCTCCACAAGAAAAAGCCGTGCATCAATCCGGCGTTGCTTCTTGGAAAGCTGCGCCACAGCGCGCACGGCCGGGGAACGGGGGTTGTCAAGCACGTGACAACAGTATGAGCCCTACCCCACCAGAGCCTGGAGACTCGCGAGAGTGGGCACGGGAACGCGAAAGGGGGCCGCGCAGAGCGCGACCCCCCTCCTGCAGCGAACCTACGCCTTGACGGCGGGTGCTGACGTGTCTTTCGGAAGAGCCTTTTTCGCTGCTTCGACCAGAGTGGCGAACGCGGTGGGCTCGTTGACGGCAAGCTCAGCGAGCATGCGACGGTCAACCTCGATACCGGCAAGGTTGAGACCTTGGATAAAGCGGTTGTAGGTGAGGCCGTTTGCGCGCGAACCAGCATTGATGCGCTGGATCCACAGGCGACGGAAGTCACCCTTGCGTGCACGACGATCCCGGTAGCTGTAGACCAGCGAGTGGATAACCTGCTCTTTGGCCTTGCGGTACAGACGTGAACGCTGCCCGCGGTAGCCCTGTGCGCGCTCGAGAACAACTCGACGCTTCTTCGCGGCATTAACCGCATTCTTTACACGTGCCATGATTCTTTTCCTTCGCTTTGACGTCTACTTGTTGAGCAGCTTCTTGACAACCTTGGCGTCAGCCGGAGCCAGCACCTGCTCCTGGTTGAGACGACGAGTCACGCGACTCGACTTCTTCTCCAGGTTGTGACGCATACCTGCGCCCTGCTTCATCACTTTGCCGGAGCCAGTGATCTTGAAGCGCTTCTTCGTTCCCGAATGGCTCTTCTGCTTAGGCATTGTTTTCTTCCTTCTGTGTTGTGGTCTTTGTGGCGGGCTTCGCGTCGGCGGCTTGCGCCACTTCTGCGTCACTGCCCTGGGTCTTCGTACTCGACTTCACCGCTGCCGCCTTGGCTTCCGCCTTGGACTTCAGAGGGGCAATGATCATGACCATGTTGCGTCCATCGATCATCGGGGTGAATTCCACGACGCCAAGTTCGGACACATCTTCGGCGAACCTCTGGAGCAAACGAACTCCCTGCTCGGGGCGNGACTGCTCTCGTCCTCTAAACAGAATCATCGCTTTGACCTTGTCGCCAGCTTTCAGAAAGCTCTCTGCACGCTTGCGCTTGGTCTCGTAGTCGTGGGTGTCGATTTTCAAACGGAAACGAACCTCTTTNAGGATCGTGTTCGCTTGATTCTTCCGCGCCTCTTTTGCCTTCTGAGCTGCCTCGTACTTGAACTTCCCGTAGTCCATAACTTTGACTACAGGTGGGTTCGAGTTCGGGGAAACCTCGACGAGATCGAGGTCTGCTTCTTGAGCTAGACGCAGCGCAACATCGATGCGCACGACTCCGACCTGCTCCCCTTCGGGCCCCACGAGGCGAACCTCGGCTGCCCGAATGCGGTCGTTGATTCTAGGATCGCTGATACCAATCTTCCCTTCGTTATGCGGTTACTCACGCGAGCGAAGGAAACTTCAGAGAGCGCACTCGCTCTCTNGCACCCTTAACGCTGTGATGGCCTGAGCCTCACGGAGTACAACGACCCGGTAGCCTTACGGCATACGCAGGTGGGAGGTTTCTCCACTTCGCATGTTCCCAACCCGGAGGTTGTGAACTTCTGAACACTAGCAGTCTTTGTGCGACATCGCGAGAAAAAAATGAGGAGCCTGGTGGAGATCGAACCCCTTGACGAGTTGAGCCGCGACATCGCGGAGGTTGCCGCGGTGGAGGTCATCACCACGGTTGCCGTGCATCTACTCTCCGCAGCTGCGGTGAAATGTGGCCTCTCGGACAACCCCGAGGACGAGACGGATCTCGCGGAGGCTCGCAAGCTCATTACCGCTCTTGCCGGCCTGGTCGTCGCGGCAGCCCCAGAGATTGGTGACCACCATGCGCGCAGCCTGCGAGACGGCCTGCGTTCAGTTCAGCTCGCATTCCGCGAAGCATCGACATTTCCGGATGCTCCCGGTCAAGGCCCCGGCGAAAAATACACCGGACCGGTCAACTAAGCCGACACTACTTTCGCACCCAGCCCATCCACACGAGCCTGCAGGATGGGGCTCGCACTCCACGCTGCAGAAATCTCCGCCAGCACCTCGGTGAGCGCTTGCGCGTCGAGTCCTGGCACCAGCGCGAGCTCTACGACAATTTCTGGCCCACTGAGGCGTCGAGCAGGGTCCCCGGAGTGAACTCTGTGGGATACCACCGTCTCGGCGTAGGGCTCCAGCGTCGCGGCAAGAGCCTCGAGAACCGCCGGATCCCGCTCGGGTGCAACGTAACGCTCCCCTGTCGCAATGGCGTGAATCGCTCCGCGGCGAAGCATCACCGAGGAGGAACTACCGGGGTCAAGAACCATGAGAGCGAGACCCTCGGCCGCGCTGGCCAGCGCCGCACGAGCCGCCTCGACTGGCACCGGTCGAGCCTCTGGTCGCCACAGGGACATGGCTGACACGGAGCTAAAAAACGGCGCGACCGCCCGACCATCGGGACCCTCCACATGAACAATCGAGAGCTCCTGGGTCTTCTCGACGATTCGACCCTCCTCAGTCAGCCCCATCTCGCCGGCCTCCGCGATCAGCGGAACCAAGAGCCGTGCGCCCCGCACCGCGTGAACAACCTCGGCAAACGCGCCATCCACAGCAGTGCCATCGTTGCCGGACAGACTCGCCTGGAACTTCTCGAGAGCACTCGCGAGAGCGGGATCTGCTTCCCCGGTGTCTGAGTGGAAGGGGTTGGGCTCAAAGGAGCGCCCCTGAAAAGGTTGGCCGGCTGAATCAGTGGCCGGCGACATCCAAGGCCTCAGTCAACGTGAAAGCACCCGCGTACAGGGCTTTGCCCAAAATGGCGCCCTCGAGACCCAGCGGAACGAGCTCTCGCAGGGCGGCAATGTCGTCGAGTGACGAAATTCCTCCCGACGCGATGACGGGATGGTTCGTTTCGTTCAACACTTTGGTCAAAAGCTCAATGTTCGGTCCGCGCATGGTGCCGTCCTTTGTGACATCGGTGACGACGTAGCGCGCGCACCCACACTCATTCAGGCGCTCCAGGGTTTCAAACAGGTTGCCACCCTCTTGAGTCCACCCTCGGGCGGCCAGCACCTCGCCGCGAACATCCAACCCGACGGCAATGGCTTCGCCGTATTCCGAAATCACGTGCGCGGTCCACTCGGGGTTCTCGAGGGCGGCCGTTCCCAGGTTGACCCGAACAGCGCCGGTCGACAGAGCATTTTCTAATGACTCGTCATCTCGGATGCCCCCGGAGAGTTCAACATTGAGTTTCTTGCCGACGGCTTTCACTACTTTGCGAATCACGGCGCGGTTATCTCCTCGGCCAAACGCCGCGTCGAGATCGACCAGGTGGAGCCACTCCGCGCCCTGTTTCATCCACTCTTCGGCAGCCTCAATGGGGTCGCCATAGGACGTTTCGGTGCCGGATTCCCCTTGGGTGAGTCTGACCGCCTTACCCCCCGACACATCGACAGCGGGCAGCAGGATCAACTTGGGAGATTGGGAGAACTCGTTCATGAGAAAAAGGAAACAAAACCTTCTAGTGATGTATGAAAAAGACGCCCTTCTGGGCACAAGAAAGAGATACTACTCCGGTTTTCTCGCCGGCGTGCTACCGCGCCATCTCCTAGAGCGATTCGACCCAGTTGGCCAGCAACCGCAGGCCTGCGGGCCCTGATTTTTCGGGGTGAAACTGCGTCGCGCTCAGCGGTCCGTTCTCCGCCGCTGAGACAAATCTTTGCCCGTGCTCCGTCCACGTCACCAGCGGCTCGGCAAAGGGGCCTCCTCCTTCGAGCTCCCACCTCGTGAGGGCGTAGGAGTGCACGAAATAGAACCGCTCGTGCTTCCACACCGCGAAAAAGAACGCTTCCCTCGGCAGGCTCCACCGTGTTCCATCCCATGTGGGGAAGCCGCGGTGCCTCAAGCTTGTCCACCACGCCTGGCCATTGGCCAAGACCCGGAGTCTCGACACCGTGTTCCCGCCCGGTCTCACACAGCACCTGCAAACCGACACAGATGCCCAGCACGGGCTTTCCTCCCGCCAGGCGCGCATCAATAATCTGATCGCCGCCGGCTGCCAGCAGCCCATCCATCACTGCCGCAAAAGCTCCCACACCGGGGACAACGAGTCCATGAGCATCCAGCGCGGCTTTCCGATCCCTGGTGAGAGTCACCGAGGCCCCCGCGTGTTCGAGGGCTTTGACAGCGGAGTGAACGTTGCCAGAACCGTAGTCAAAGACAACGACGTGCTTGGGCACGATTAGAGCGCACCCTTGGTTGAGGGGACTCCCTCAACCCGGGAATCCCTGGCCACCGCCTGGCGAAGTGCTCGCGCAAACGCTTTGAACTCAGCCTCGGCAATGTGGTGGGGGTCTCTGCCATCCAGCACGGTGATGTGAACGGTCAGGTCAGCGTGCATCGTGATTGCTTCAAACACGTGTCGGACGAGAGAACCCGTGAAGTGGCCGCCAATCGCGTGGAATTCAAAGCCCTCCGGTTCGCCCGAGTGCACCAGATAGGGGCGACCCGACACATCAACCACAGCACGCGCGAGCGCGTCGTCGAGGGGCACGAGTGCATCGCCAAACCGAGCAATACCCTTCTTGTCCCCCAGCGCCTGCAACAGTGCCTGGCCCAGGACAATTGCCGTGTCTTCGACCGTGTGGTGAACATCAATGTCGGTATCGCCCGAGGCCTCAATGTCCAAGTCGATCAGCGAGTGCTTCGAGAGCGCCGTCAACATGTGGTCATAAAAGGGGACGGTCGTCGAAATACGAGACTTTCCGGTCCCATCAAGATTGAGCGCGAGTTTGACGCTCGATTCAGAGGTCGAGCGCTCGTGTGTTGCGGTACGGGGTGCCAAGCTCACCTGTTTAGTGTAGCCAGCTGAGCTAAGAAGTAACTCGTCTCCTCTTCGGTTCCTGCNGTNACCCNCAGGTGATGAGGGATCCCGACGTCTCGAACCAGGATGTCTTTCTCGAGNAGTNTCTCGAACGTCTCGTGGGGGTTCGACACCCCGCCAAAGAGCACAAAGTTGGCCTCGGAATAGCAGGGTGTGTACCCCAGGAGGGGCAATTCCCTCAACAACCTGTCGCGCTGCCCTCGAATATCGGCAACCATCTGCAGCATCACATCGCGGTGGGCAAGGGCCGCCACAGCCGCCGCTTGGGTGAGAGCTGACAAGTGATATGGCAGCCGAACAAGTCGCATTGCATCGATTACGGCGGGGTCAGCAAGCAGATAGCCCACTCTGGCCCCAGCAAAGGCGAACGCCTTGGACATGGTTCGAGAGACCACCAGACGCTCTCGACCTGGTAACAAATCTGATGCGCTCGGAGTTCCTTCAGGGAGGAATTCGACATAGGCCTCATCAACGAGGACTACTCCAGCCGTCGCGTCATAGGCAGCCTCAATGGTCTCGAGCGACACGGGGGTCCCGGTGGGGTTATTGGGTGCGCACAGGAACACCAGATCCGGAGTGTGCTCACGAATGTCGGCAACAACACTCTCGGGGGTCAGGCTGAAGTCATCGAGCCTGCTGCCCTCCAACCACGTGGTCCCCGTTGACTCGGCGATGATGGGGTGCATCGAGTAGGTCGGTGGAAAACCCAGGACACTGCGTCCGGGTCCGCCAAACGCTTGGAGTACGTGCTGGAGAACCTCATTGGAGCCATTGGCTGCCCACACCATCTCAGCGCCCAGGGGCTCCCCATGGTGGTTGAGCGAGGCATACTCGGCGAGGGCTTCGCGGAGAGCAGTGAACTCGCGGTCCGGATAACGGTTGATGTTCTCTAGCGCCTGCGACAGCGAGTCACGGATCGCTGCGCGGACAACGCTCGGAACCGGGTGAGTGTTCTCGTTGACATTCAGGGCATAGCGCACAGGAAGCATCGGAGCCCCATAGGGCTTTTTCCCGCGCAGGTCATCGCGCAGAGGAAGGTCGTCGAGTGTGGCCACTCGCCAATCGTAGCCGGGCGACCTAGCCCAGAGGTATGGCGATCTCTTGACCAGGTGTGAGAGCGGCAGAGCTCAACTGATTCAGTTTCATAATCTCGTGCACGACATCACGAGGGTCGCTCTCGGGTGCGACGCTCTCCGCGATCGTCCACAACGTGTCGCCCGCAAGCACTGTCACGTAGTCGTGCGCGTCCCCTACCTCGGCACTGTCCGCAAGCGCTCCGGGAGCTGCAAGGAAAAGTGAGACGACAAGAACGGGAAGCGCGAGAAGAGCACTCAGGACGAAACGTCCTCGTCGAGTGATACGCAATGATGTGGTGTGCGGTGCCATGATGCCCTCTTTCGTGTGTTTGAGGTTCGGGCTGGGCCCTCGGCCGGGAGAACCCGCCCGAACCTCTGTTTCGAATATATGTTCGAATGCTTGGAATGTCAAGCATTGCTCTTCGGCGATTCTTGCCCCCACCACTGACACGCTGCGACACACTTCGAACGCATGTATAGAAAAAGTGTTCGATTCGCGCTACGCTGGTGGAATGTTGACAGAACAGCAGCAGAAGATTCAGGCGTTCATCGAGTATTCCCTCGACTCCCGTGGCGTCCCGCCGAGCATGCGAGAGATTTGCGACAACACCGGGCTGTCATCGACGTCGAGTGTGTCGCACCAGCTCAGTCAGCTCGAGCGCGCCGGGTACATCAAGCGTCACGCCAACACGGCGCGAACCCTTGAGGTCATCCGGAGACTGACTCCTGAGGCGAGCGCTCCTGTCACACCACTGATTCCCTCTAGCGACGACGTTGTGCATGTTCCGCTGGTAGGTCGGATTGCCGCAGGTATTCCAATCACCGCTGAACAAAATATTGATGACGTCATGGCGCTTCCTCGTCAGCTTGTCGGCAACGGAGAGCTCTTCATGCTGAAGGTCGTGGGTGACTCCATGATCGACGCGGCCATCTGCAACGGCGACTGGGTGGTCGTCCGGTCACAGGCCACAGCAGACAACGGCGACATTGTCGCGGCGATGCTCGATGACGAAGCCACGGTGAAGGTGTTCAAGCAGCGCGATGGACACACCTGGTTGCTTCCCCAGAACAGCGCGTATGAACCCATCCTGGGCGACCACGCGACCGTCATGGGCAAAGTCGTCACGGTACTTCGTAGCGTTTAGTGTTGGCGGGGCTGGCCGGTACGCCGGGTTCTGTCCCGAGTTACCTCGGTGGCAATCATCTTTCTCGGATACCTGTTACCAAATATCTCTAGCGGCCTACCCGACACTCAGGCGAGCAACCTGATGGGTGTCTGTTTGACCTTGCTCCGGACGAGGTTTACCGAGCAGATTCGGTCACCCGAACCTCTGGTGGTCTCTTACACCACCGTTTCACCCTTACCCAGTTTCCCAGGCGGTCTATTTTCTGTGGCACTATCTCGCGGATTGCTCCGGGTGGGCGTTACCCACCGTCCTGCTCTAGGGAGCCCGGACGTTCCTCGGCACTACCGAAGTAGTGACGCGATTGCCTGGCCAACCCCTTCCAACCCCTTCAGGGTACGCGAGGTCGCGCGCGGGCGCTAGAGGTCCCGATACGACCCTTGTCTATCCAGAGCGGCATTCGCTGCGGCATCCGCACGCGCATTCTCCTCGCGAGGAATCCATTCAAAGGTCACCGAGGTCCCCGCAATGAGCTCCCGAGCCTGCTTGGCGAGATCCTGCATGTCGGGATGCTTGATTTTCCAGCGGCCCGACATTTGTTCGACCACAAGTTTCGAATCCATGCGCACATGGACAGTGGCCTCGGGAGCTATCTCCTGGGCAATTGCGATGCCTTCAATCATGCCGCGGTACTCGGCGACGTTATTGGATGCATGCCCGCAGACCACGCCTGCTCGCGCAATCACCTCTGCGGTCTCAGGATTAATGAGGACACACCCTCCAGCCGCAGCTCCCGGGTTGCCCCGAGAGGCGCCATCCGCTTCGACGATAACTCGGGTCAAGCTCACAGGCCAGACTCCCCGGTCCTCACCAAAATCGCGTTGCTATCGGGACAGAGAATGACGTCATCAGGCGATGCCTGCCTGATGTTCTGGAGGTCAGACTCTGTGAGCGCAACACCGCTCGCGCTGGAGACTCCTGCTCGCAGGTGCGACGCTCCGACCCCGTAGCGCTCCCTCTGGCGCTCGTACAGGGAATACAGGTCCTCCGGTAGCGATCCCACCAGGGACTCACGCGCCTGCGATTGGGCCGCAATGTCAGCTTCGATAGTCGCGGTGTCACTGGTCAGGCGGGCCCGGGCAGACACTAACGCCTCCTCCGCCGTGGCCAGTTCCTCAGAACGAGNAGAGAGAANTCCNNTGGCGTCATCGAGTCGCTCCATGATCGCNAGTTCAATNTCTTCGAGATCGGAGCGTCGGGTGCGCAGNGTCGCAAGCTCATGTTCGAGGCCNTGNGCGTCTTTTGCGGAAGCAGTGTGAACAAGTCGGTCAGAATCTTTCTGGATTCTGGCCTCCACCATCTGGACNTCTGATTCNGCGCGCGNNAGCTCAGCGCGGATACTCTCGGTCTCCACCATCGCGTCATGTTTGCGGCCCCGGATGTCATCCACGGCTGCTTCGAGGGTGGGGATGTGCAGAGTCTCGGGCAGCGCGGAAAGTGCACGCCGAGCTCTCGCGAGAGCAAGGTCACACTCCGCCAGCTCGAGAAGTTTTGCCTGCACGACAGCAGGGGCACTAACTCCCACGGCTTAACCTCCTACGCGATGAACCTGGAATGTCCACGGATCAGTGTTGAGGTCACTCACGCTAACAGGCAAACCCGTTGCCTCACTCACCTGGGTCGCTGCGTGCTCCAACCACAGCCATTCCGCGGCAAAGTGCGAGATGTTCATCAGGGCAGGCCCACCGGTGAGCAACGCGTGCTCGCGTGCTTCGCTCGCGGGATGGTGCCTCAGATCACTGGTGATGTAGACGTCGCTCGACACGACCGCCGGGTGCATCAGGAGCGAGTCCCCAGCGCCGGCACACAGCGACACGCTCCGGATAAGAGTCTCGGGATCCCCCGCAACAACGGGGCCCACCGCAGTTTGTGGAAGCATCTCGCCCACGGCGACGGCAAGCTCATACAAACTCACGGGTTCAGGCAGTGTTCCCACCCGACCTAAGCCATGACCGGGAGTCATCGAGTCCGTAATGGTGGACTGGTTGACGAGCCCGAGAAGGTTTGCCAGCTGAGCGGAGGTACCTGTAGGCACGATGTCCGCATTGGTGTGGGCGGAATACAGAGCTGCTCCGCCCCGAATCAGCGCGGCGATGACGCTTCCTTTGTAGGTGGTCTCTGCGATGGAGGTCACCCCACGCAGCAGGAGCGGATGGTGGGACACAATCAAGTCAGCGCCCGCCTCTAACGCTTCGCTGACGGATTCCATCGTGGCGTCCACCATGAGGTGGATGGAGCTCACCTCATGATCCGGCGACCCTACGACGAGCCCGGGAGCATCCCATTCTTCGGCGCCCGCCTCAGGCCACAGCGCATCAAGGTGGGTGAGGATCTCAGCGAGTGGGCGAGATTTGTTAGGCATCGGAGGTTTTTCTCAATCGAGCACGCTCGACGAGAGCCCCCAATCCCGAAATCACTCCCGCGAGGACGAAGGACACTAACAGCCCCGGCGCTGCGGGTGAGAGATCCATGACTCCTGCGAGTTCCAGAAGCGGGAAGAGGTAGCCCTGCCATGCAAGCCACGCGACGTCAGATTCGAGCAAACCCAGACCGACAATCACCGGAAGGATCACGGCGATCACGGACACGATTCGAAGGGTGGGAACCTCGTCGGTCTTTCGTGAGCCCAAGACCGCCCACTCCTTGGCCAGCACTGCCGCCACGGCAACAGCGACAACCCCGAGGGTCAGTCCCGCGTCACTCACGAGAGCTGAGAGATTGATGTCCCAGACCAGAGCCAGGGCCACCAGTCCCCCCACAAGTGCGAGTGCCACTCCCCCGTGAACCAGGCGGTGGCCAGGAATCAGCATGGTGCGAACTCCCAGTCCCAGCGACCGAGCCAACACAGCTGCGACGCCCACCACAGGCACTACTGCTCCCACCAGGGCAAAGGCGGGATAGAACGCAGGAGCNCCCTCTACGAGTGTGCCCACAGGGTTGGCCATGAGACCCANTGAGGCAACGGGAGAGCTTTGCGCCATCCAGGACGCGACGCCAGCGAGTGCGNCNAAAGGAAGAGTGAGAACGACCGCGGAGAGCNGTCCNCCAAAGCGCGATGAACCCTGTGGNCGCAGCGTTGAGAGGTCAGCCGCTGGCTGAACAACGAGAAGTGTTGCCAGAGCGAGCGCCACGGACCCTGCTGAGACAACGGTCATCCAGGGAGCACTCCACGTCCATGACAGCGACATATCAAGTTCCGGGACGGCGATAACACTGACCACAACGAGTGCAAAGACTGCGGCAACGGAGCCCACCACAAGACTGACCTGGAGGGTGCGGGGACCAACCAACGCGAGCGCTGCGACGAGCGCAAACACCAGCGCACCGGCTGCCGCCTGGCCAACCACCAGGTCAAACGGCCACCACCCAGCACCGCGAAGAATGTCGAACAGTGTGTCCGACGCCCACCACACCACGAACGCTGTGGCAAGAAGCTGAGTGAGCGAGAGCANGACTGCGGGGGCAACAGCGCCGGCNCGACCGAANGTTCGTGCCATCAGGTCGTTGGTCGAGAATCCCCGATCAAAACTCTGNCGAGAAATGACGCCCACGATGATGCCCACGATGACAGCAAGTGAACCCACTGTGACGAGCGACTCAAGAATTCCCAGCCCGCGGAACGAGAGATAACCTCCGGTGACCAGTGCGGCCAGAGGAATCCCCACCCCCCACCAGGTCCCCAGCACCATTGCCACAGATGCGGCATGGGCTGTTGCGGGCGCAGGCGCCTCGGGAGACTCTGTTTGCGCCAAGGGCCAGCGCTCATCATCTGATGACTCAGGTGATTCTTCATTTGTCGAATCCGGAGCCGCTGACTCCTCGGGCTCGTCTGCCTCCGGCAGCGAAGCTTCCTCAGATTCCACTTCGAGTTCGGGTTCGACTTCGGCGACCACCACCGGCTCATCCTGCGGGAGGTCACCCTCTTCGACTGGTCCCTCTGGTTCCACTGCGACCTCGGTCGGGGCAGGGTCGTGCTGNACCTCGGGACCTGGGTCNCCACCGTCAAAAATTATGCGCTGACGAGCGATATACGGCTCGGCCTCGTCCCCTCGGAGATTGCGAACAATCTGCGCCCACGATTCGAACGCTTCCTCTTCCTCCTCTTTGAGGAGAACCTGTCGCTCCAGCTCGCCAATCAGGTCCGCCGTGCTTCCACCGGAAGGGTGCTGGAATCTCTCCAGAATCACCGCCTCGCTCAGCGAGCGACGAACGGGTGGCTCGGGGTACCCGGGAGAGGACGGAGCGGGGCGCCCGACTGCGCCCTCGTCAATGATCGGGAAAGCACCCGTGTAGACGGCATCATCTGCCGGAGGCTCGTAGGTTCGACGACGGGGACCATCTGCNGGTGTGAGATTTGCGGCCTCGTCATCCATAGCCTCAAGAATAGGACCTACGCCCTCCCTTGCGCTCCCCTCGCGGTGGAAAAAACTACAAGCGAAACTAAAACCAACGCAATTCCCGAGACCGCCCGCACACCGAGAACTTCCCCCACCACCGCGACGGCCAGCCCCGTCGCCACCACAGGCTCGACCAGCGCGATGGTCGCGACCGTGCTTGCGCGCAAATTCCCCAACGCTGTGGTGAAGGCCAGGTAGGCAATCACCATGGGTCCGGCCACAAGATAGGCGATGATTCCCACTCGCTCTGCGCTTGCCAGAAGAGGCGCGCCCGTCATCAGAAGCGCCACCAGCAACACTGGTGCGCCCGCTCCAAAGACACCTCCGGCTATCGCCTTGGGCGAATGCCCGGCGTCTGCCAACTTCCCAAACACATAGGTGTAGAGGCCNTAGGACACACCCGCGATCACNGCTAAGCCAACNCCCAACGCCGTGTTCCCCGGTCGACCATCCCCTAGCTCAACCGTGGACGCGCCCATGAGAACAATCCCACCCACTGCGGCACCGGAGGCCACCCACCAGACCCGACTGGGTGATCTAGCGTCTATCCGCCATTCGAGAATTGCAGCCGTCAGTGGCCCCAAGCCCAAGGCAATGACATTGCCCAGTGCAATTCCGGCCGTGGACATGGCCGAATAAAACGTCACCGGGTACACCACGACCCCTACAGCGCCNGCGATGACCCAGGAGCGCGAGCGACGATCGCGCCACAGCGCAAGCGTNGAAGCCCCGCCNATCGCAGCGAGCACAATGCCGCCCAACCCCATCGTCGCCGCGCCAATTGCCACGGGGGAAACATCGGNTCCCAGAAAAAAAGCNGCTGTTCCCGTTGTGCCCCAGAGTGCACCGGCGAGGACGACCCACATCACGGAGCGCTGCATAGCCTGCCTTTCGCCTCCGATACAGTGGGTCCAACCCGCCCACCTACGTCGGAGACATCATGACATCCCAGACTCACGCCCATTGGTTGGAGATTCGCCGGACGATTGTCGTGTCGCAGATGGCTCCGACTGCGCTGCTGATTACCACNGTTGCGCTCCTGCAATTCGGACTTGCGGATACGGACCTTTCCGTACGTATTGCCACTGCCGGCATTGTGCTGGCGTCAGGGATTTTGGGTGCGCTGGTGCAGTTTCAGTCCGCGAGCGAAGCTCATGCACTCGTGGAACGCAACCCTGAAGCTCCTGAGTTGGCGGCAAGCGCCCGGTGGCTATGGGTCATCCAGTACGTCACACCCACGATTTTTGTAGTGATATTCGCAGCACTCATGGCGGCGCTTTTTTTCTAAGACTGTGGTGGGCCCGGAGGGACTCGAACCCCCGGCATCCACGGTGTAAACGTGGCGCTCTAACCAACTGAGCTACAGGCCCAACGCTCCATGCTAAACCACCGCGAGCACGGTGGGGAAACATTGTCAGGCTCGAAAGTCTCCCCACTAGACTTGGGGTTCACCTCATGCGGGCAATCCCCGCCAGGTGCGATGTCCCGATCTACCAGACACAGGAAGAGGTCAGGGTGGCTGTCAACGACCAAGATCCCTATTCATTCAGCGAGATGGACTCGGACCCCACCGAGACCACCGAATGGCGAGAATCCCTCGACGCAGTCGTCGCTCAATCGGGCAGCCAGCGGGCGCGCGAGATCATGCTCAGCTTGCTCAAGCGCTCCAAAGAATTGCACCTTGGCGTCCCCATGGTGCCCACCACCGACTACCTCAACACCATCTCCCCCGATAGCGAACCCGACTTCCCCGGTGACGAGGAGATCGAGCGTCGTTATCGCGCGTGGATCCGATGGAACGCGGCGATAACGGTTCACCGTGCGCAGCGTCCCGGTATTGGTGTTGGCGGTCACATCTCCACCTACGCGTCCTCGGCAGCACTGTATGAGGTCGGGCACAACCACTTTTTCCGGGGCGCTGACCACCCCGGTGGAGGCGACCAGATTTTCTANCAGGGGCACGCTTCTCCTGGCATGTANGCGCGCGCGTATCTTGAGGGCCGTCTGAGCACGGACCAACTCGATGGCTTCCGTCAGGAAAAGTCACACCCCTCGGGGGGCTTGTCGTCCTACCCGCACCCTCGGCTGATGCCCAGTTTCTGGCAGTTCCCGACGGTGTCGATGGGTCTGGGACCTATCAACGCGATCTACCAGGCACAACTCAATCGATACCTGCACAACAGGAGCATCAAAGACACCAGCGAGCAGCACGTGTGGGCCTTCCTTGGCGACGGCGAAATGGACGAGGTCGAGAGCCGTGGTGCACTCCAGCTCGCGGCCAACGATGACCTCGACAACCTGACCTTCGTGGTCAACTGCAACCTGCAACGCCTGGACGGTCCGGTGCGCGGTAATGGAAAGATCATCCAGGAGCTCGAGAGTTTCTTCCGCGGCGCTGGGTGGAATGTCATCAAGGTGGTCTGGGGTCGCGAATGGGATGCACTGCTCCAAGCGGACACCGAAGGTGCCCTGCGGGACCTGATGAACACCACTCCCGATGGCGATTACCAGACTTTCAAGGCCGAAAGCGGCGGGTACATCCGTGAGAACTTCTTCGGACGCGACCCTCGCACGCTGACGATGGTCGAACACATGTCTGATGACGACATTTGGAACCTTAAGCGAGGTGGCCACGACTATCGCAAGATTTACGCGGCCTTCAAAGCGGCCACCGAACACAAGGGGCAGCCAACTGTCATCCTTGCCAAGACAGTCAAGGGCTATGGCCTTGGCCCCAGTTTTGAGGGTCGCAACGCCACCCACCAGATGAAGAAGATGACGCTCGAGAACCTCAAGATGTTCCGAGACGACATGCGAATTCCCATTGCCGATGCCGCTCTCGAGGCCGATGTCTATCAGCCGCCATATTTCCACCCCGGGGATGGCGACGACGCCATTCAGTACATGCACGAGCGCCGGCGCGCACTCGGCGGCTACCTCCCCGAGCGACGCTCGAAATACACCCAGGTGTCTCTGCCAAGTGAGGACGTCTACGGCGGTGCCCGCAAAGGCTCGGGTAAGCAAGAAGTCGCCACCACCATGGCCTTTGCTCGTCTCCTGAAAGACCTTCTGAAGAACAAGGAGTTTGGCCACCGACTGGTGCCGATCATTCCTGATGAGGCCCGCACGTTCGGTATGGATGCCTACTTCCCCACCTCCAAGATCTATAACCCACACGGGCAGAGCTACACCTCGGTGGACCGCGAACTCTTGCTCGCCTATAAAGAAAGCCCGCAAGGACAAATCCTGCACACCGGTATCAACGAAGCGGGCGCGTTTGCAGCGTTCACCGCAACGGGTACCTCGTATGCGACCCATGGCGAAGCCATGGTTCCGATCTACGTCTTCTATTCCATGTTTGGTTTCCAGCGCACGGGCGATGCCATGTGGGCAGCCGGGGACCAGATGGCTCGGGGATTCATCATGGGAGCAACCGCTGGTCGCACCACACTGACCGGCGAGGGTTTGCAGCACGCTGATGGCCACTCGCCCCTGTTGGCCTCCACCAATCCCGCCGTGGTGACCTACGACCCTGCCTACTCCTACGAGATGGCCCACATCGTGAAGGCCGGACTGGAGCGGATGTATGGAGGGGTTCACCCCGACCCCAACGTGATGTACTACATCACCATCTACAACGAGCCCATTATTCAGCCTGAAGAACCCGCGGGCCTCGATGTTGAGGGGCTGCTCAAAGGCCTCTACTTGCTCAAGCCAGGCGAGCTACAGGGAGCACCCACAGCCACCATCCTGGCCTCGGGTGTTGGCATGGCCTGGGCTCTCGAAGCCCAGGAGCTCCTTGCAAAAGACTGGGGTGTGAGCGCTGATGTGTGGTCGGTAACGTCCTGGAACGAACTGCGCAGGGACGGTGTCGAGGCAGAACGTCACAATTTCTTGCACCCCGACCAGCCAGCCCGCGTCCCCTACGTCACCGAGAAGCTTCGTGGCGCAGAGGGCCCCATCGTGGCCGTCAGCGACTTCATGCACTCGGTTCAGGACCAGATTCGTGAGTTTGTCCCCGGGAACTACCTGACCCTGGGTGCAGACGGTTTCGGATTCAGCGACACCAGGGCTGCAGCGCGACGCTTCTTCGCAATCGATGGACCCTCTGTGACAGCGCGCGTTCTGCAGCAACTTGCCACAGACGGCAAGGTTGCCCCCGATGCCCTGCAGCAAGCCATCACCAAATACCAACTGCATGACGTGAATGCCGGAACCAGCGGTTCCGCTGGCGGAGAATCCTAGGTTTCCTGACACACGATTCGAGCCCACCATGACCGCCGCCATGACCAAGAAGCAAACGCTGTCATGGTTGCGCAATATTTCGGGCGATATGGCCAGNGCCACCTTGGCCAGGCTCGATCGCGACCTTCCGTGGTATCGAGATATGCCCCCCAGCCGACGCTCTGCCGTGGGCATGGTGGCGCAGGCTGGTATCACCTCGTTCATCAGTTGGTATGAATCACCCGAGTCCACACCGTGGATTGCCTCTGACGT
>JGI26088J50261_1000640_pt1 | contig 20072 bp, 13 predicted proteins | sample SaaInl1SG_22_DNA_FD_50261 | JGI IMG/M metagenome (IMG submission 50261)
AACACACCCCAAACTCCCCAAACACCGCCAAAAAACAAGACCGCAACAATAATTGCTACCGGATGAAGATTGACTGCCTCTGAAAATAAAAGTGGCACCAATACATTGCCATCAAGCGTTTGTACAACGGTATAAGCCGCCACGACCCAGTAGAAGTCGGGCGTCAAACCCCACTGAAAATAAGCGACGAAGGCGACGGGGATGGTGACCAGCGCGGCACCAATATAGGGGATGATTACCGACAGGCCGACGAGCAAACCCAACAGCGCTGCATAGTTTAGACCCAAGACGGTAAACACAAAGTAACTCACTGCTCCCACGATAATAATTTCAATGACTTTGCCACGTGCATAGTTGGCAATCTGCTGATTCATTTCAGCCCAGATCGCACTCAGCAGCGGACGCTCTGCTGGCAGGAACGACAGGGTCCAGCGCACAATAACGTCACGATCTTTAAGAAAAAAGAAAACCATTAGAGGGATAAGCACCATGTAAACCAGAACGGCGAGCAAGCGCGGAATAGAGCCAAGGCCTTTTGTTAGCGCCATTTGACCAAAATGCGCCATCTCACCCTGAATCATGCTCATGACCTGGTTGAGCTGCTCCTGGCTAACCAATGCCGGATAACTCGCGGGCAATACTGACAAGGCCTGCCGCGCTTCCTCAATCATTGCTGGCGCTTCGCGCGCCAAGCTAATGAGCTGGCGCCAGACAAGTGGCACAAGACCTAAAGAAAAAGCAAAAAATGCCCCTGTAAATAACAGTGTCGACACCCAAACACCGACCGTTGCCGAAAGGCCCCAGCTCACTAGCTGATTAGCGACGCCCTGCATGAGGTAGGCGAGTACTATCGCAACCATAATGGGAACGAGAACATCACCTAAAAACGCCAGCAAAATCAGCGAAGCCGCCAAGAGAATGAGCAATAAAACCGACTCTTCCTCACTCAGGTATCGGTGGTACCACTTTTTCAGAACATCAAACATGCTTAAGCCTTGATTATGCGATGAAGAAAAACGCCGTCTTCATCCTGAGTGGTTGTGACAGTGTGACCACCGAGTCGTTGAAGCGATAGAAAATCTCGCTCCGACCCAGGATCCGTGGCCATCACCTCTAGAATCTCTCCCGACGATAAGTCGCGCAAACCCCTCTTCGCCATCAATAACGGCATAGGGCATTTCTGACCTCGAGCATCGACGCGACTATTCGCCTCGCTAGTCTTCCAAGTCATGATGCTACTCCCGTGGATTGGGGTAAAAGCAAACCAATCAGACATTTTTCTCGTTCATTTACCAAAATTTGTTGCCTAAATCTCGGTCATCAGCATCCAAGTTGCGTTAGAGTTCACAGATGCCGTTACCTTCCAAAAACACGTTCAACGCTATCCGTGCGCTCAAGCGCATCGCGGCTCATTTTACCCTACTGGGCCTTATCATACTGACAGTTGCGTCGCCGAGTACGAAAAGCGCCACCGAAGGGCTAAAAATACCTAACTTAGGCGCAGCCAGCACCAGCTTATTCTCTACGGAATTCGAATACCAACTGGGTCGTTCGTGGCTAAAAATGTTCCGCAGCCAAGCACCAATTATCAACGACCCTCTGCTTTACAGCTATCTTGAATCGCTGGTTTTTGAGCTGGTCACTCACAGTGAATTACAAGACCGGCGAATTGAACTTGTTATTGTTAACAATCCCACCATTAACGCCTTTGCTGTACCCGGCGGAGTCATTGGCGTTCACAACGGTCTCTTTAATCTGGCGCAAACCGAAGACGAATTTGCCACGGTCATAGCCCATGAGATCGCACACTTAAGCCAGCGCCACTTCTCGCGACGAGTTGAAATGGCGCAGCAGCAATCGCCGCTTAACATTGCCGGCTTACTTGCGGGGATTCTGTTAGCAGCAACCGCTGGAACAGACGCAGGCCTTGCGGCGATGAGCGCAACCCAAGCAGCGCTTCAAGATCAACAGTTACGCCACAGCCGAGCCAACGAGGCGGAGGCAGATCGGATAGGTATGCGCACGCTTTATAACGCGGGAATGGATCCCTACGCAGCACCGGCGATGTTTGAGCGGATGTTGGCCACCACACGCTATACCAGTGGCTCACGTATCCCAGAGTTTTTACGCACACACCCGCTCTCTGAGCGACGCATTGCGGATACGCGCAATCGTGCCATGCAATACCCCAAGCGTATTCGTCCACAGAGCCTGGATTACCAACTCATGCGCGCGCGGGTGGCGAACCAGCTAGCCAAAACGCCTGAAGCTGCAGTGGCACAGTTTCGAGGGCAACTCGAGGGTACACCCCGCTCTAAAGAGGCTGCGACCTACGGTCTTGTGGTGGCACTGACTGCCGCAGGCCGGCCCGATGAAGCCGCCCTGGCGCTTGATGGCATATGGTCTAAGAACAGCGATCGAATTGAGTACGTTATTGCGGATGCAGAAATAGCCCTNGCTCGCGGCGACGCCAAACTGGCGGCAGATAAACTNGGCAAGCGACTCAGCCTATCACCCGGGANTCATCCTCTTACNATGACCTATGCCTGGGCGTTACAGCAGGCGGGCGATGCCCATCTTGCTGANGAGNTTCTACTTACCCAAAGCAAAATCAAGGACGATGATCCAAATCTGTGGTACCTACTTGCAGAGGTTCAAGGGCTGAGCGGCAATATCGTTGGCTTGCACCGATCCCGCGCCGAATATTTCATTCGGGTAGGCAATCTGGATGCAGCGCTACGGCAGCTAAACTACGCGCTAAAACTTGTAGGAGACGATTTTACGACAAGCTCGCTCGTCAACGAGCGCATTACCGATGTACTGAAAATGCGTGCGGATTTGGAGAGACAATAATTTAAGCGCGCCCCACTACACCCGTATTCAATTCCGCTGCGAAGGCCAGCATACGATCGAGCGGTCGCATGGCATCAGTAGCGACTGCCGCGGCTACAAATATTTCGTTATCGGGCCGATCAAAGACGGTAGCGAGACGCTCTAAATCNTTCATGGCCATCCAGGGACAATTTGCACAGCTGCGACAGGTGGCACCCTCGCCCGCCGTTGGCGCAATAATAAAATGCTTATCGGGGGCGGCTTGCTGTAATTTGAAGAAGATCCCATGATCTGTGGCAACAATGAATGTCTCATGGGGTAGTCGCTGGGCCGCTTTTATAATTTGCGTGGTCGAACCGACGTAGTCNGCGATCTCAACAACTGACGACGGGGACTCTGGATGAACCAACACACCCGCCTCGGGGTGCACCTGTTTAAGTTGCTCAATACCGCGCGCTTTGAACTCTTCATGGACTATGCATGCGCCATCCCACATGAGGATGTCCGCACCCGTCATTCGTCGTACGTAGTCACCCAAGTGGCGATCAGGCGCCCATATGATCTTTTTGCCTTGCTCAGCCAGATGTTCAGCCACATCCAACGCGATTGAAGACGTCACCACCCAATCGGCTCGCGCCTTTACTGCTGCTGAAGTATTCGCATAGACCACAACCTCTCTATCTGGGTGGGCATCGCAAAAAGCAGCAAATTCATCGGCAGGGCAACCCAAATCGAGTGAGCAAGTTGCCTCAAGATCGGGCATTAGCACACGCTTGTGGGGGGTAAGAATTTTTGCGGTTTCCCCCATAAATCGTACACCCGCCACGATAAGAGTCTCAGCCGGATGATCCCTGCCAAACCGAGCCATCTCTAAGGAGTCAGAAACACACCCACCCGTCGCTTCAGCTAAGGCCTGAACCTCCGGCGAGGTGTAGTAATGCGCAACGAGAACCGCGTTCTCCCGGGCTAGATTGTCCTTGATGCGTGCTTCCAACTCCGATCTTTGCTCGGGAGTCACACGAACGCGGTCGACGCGATCTAAGTGTGACTGCACCTGTTCGCGAATGCGGATAAGTTTATCTTGGGCAATAGACATGGCTTCGGGGAAAAAGTGAACGGCCAGCAAATATAGCACAATGCGGCGACACAAAAGCGCATTGATCAGTGATACGCTTGCTGCATCGACTTGTGATTTAGCGACAAACGGAATTGGGTTGCATTGTGAGCACAGACGCACCACAAAATGACATCCCCACGATACTGATATGCGATGACGACGTAATGGTCCGTCTGTTGGCGCGGGAGTGTCTTGAAGAAGCAGGAATGCGCGTTGTGGAGGCAGAAGACGGCAATCAAGCGCTCGATGTATTCGCCCTACAACAGCCTGACCTCGTCTTTCTTGACGTCGACATGCCCGGCAAAAATGGCTTTCAGGTCTGCGAGGAAATACGCGCCAACCCCTTAGGCAAAAATGTCCCGGTGCTAATTGCCACCGGCGCGGACGACAAAGAGTCGATTGATCGTGGCTTCCAAGTGGGGGCTACTCAATACAAAACCAAACCCGTCAACTGGCCACTATTGTCTCGCGACGTTCGCTACATGCTCCGCGCAGCAAAAGCGTTCCTCGATATAAAGGCCCAAGAAAACAAGCTGCGCTATTTTGCCTATTTCGACCATTTAACAGAGCTGCCAAATCGCCGGAGTTTTAGTGAGCAACTCCATCGTAATCTGCTGGCCGGCCAAGAGACGGGGCGTCAAACAGGTTTAATCATCTTGGGCATTGATCATTTCAAACGAATTAATGATTCGCTGGGGTACGAGCGTGGTGATCAACTGCTCCGCAATATAGCCGATCGCATTCATGGCTGCCTGGCTTCCATGGGGCATGTCATATCTGACCACACTCATGAGGATGGTATTGTGCATGACGAAGGGTTGGTGCTTGAACTCGCGCGACCCGGTGGCGACGAGTTCAGCGTTATCGTTCGTGATGCGGTCGACGAGCAGCAGTTAGAGGCTGTAGGGCTGGAAATACTCAAAGCACTGGCCGAGCCCATCACCATTAGCTCTCAGCATTTAGTCGTCACACCCAGTGTAGGGATAGCGATGTCGCCAGGTCACGGCGATACACCTGAATCACTGCTCCGCAATGCTGATGCGGCCATGCACGCTGCGAAGAGTGACGGAAGAGGTCAAATTAGACACTACGACGAGTCGCTCAATAGAGACGCAGCAGAGAAGGTTTTACTGGAGACGGAGCTTCGTGCCGCCCTAGAGCTGGGCGAGCAGATCTTTATGGTTTACCAGCCTCAGATTGACACACGGACGGGGGACGTAGCAGGTGTCGAGGCCCTCGTTCGGTGGAACCATCCAGAGCTTGGAAATATCTCGCCCGTCAAATTCATACCGGTCGCTGAGAGTAGTGGGCTCATTATTGCGCTGGGCGATCTCATATTGCGCAAAGTCAACGACGACGCCGTGTCCGCGGGCGAAAACTTTCCTGACAGTGTCGCCATCAGCATTAATCTCTCGCCAATACAATTTACCCAGTCCGATTTCGTTACTAAGCTCCGTGAGACGCTGAAAGATATAGACTCCCGCTTTAAGATTGAACTCGAGCTAACAGAGGGTGTGCTCATGTCAGATGCCTCTACAAACTTGAGCAAGCTAAAAGAGCTCAAAGCGATTGGTTTTGACTTGGCAATCGATGACTTCGGCACCGGGTATTCGTCCCTCAGTTACCTGCGTAATTTTCCAATTGATACGCTCAAAATCGATCGAAGCTTTGTTGTTGATCTCGGCAATGAGGGTGGCGACGGCATTGTCAAAGCCATTCTTAGCCTGAGCAATGCACTCGGTCTGCGTACTGTCGCTGAAGGCGTGGAAACCGTCGAGCAATCACGTTTCCTATGCGAAAACGGCTGCACGTTGATTCAAGGCTACTTGCTAGCGAAGCCTCTCACTATTGAGGACTTCGTAAAGGTTGCCAAGAACAATTTCACCCATCAGCTTGGCATAAGGTCTTAAGCAAAATTTTTGTGGTGGCGCCTTGAAATCAAATACCTTCGCACTGCTCCTCATCTGCTCGCTAACGCCCTTACCTGTCGCCGCAAATACGAATACAGTCACAGCGGATAACGTACAGGTACTCGTTCAGGGTGGCGATGCCGAAGCACTGTCAAACGCAATCGTTGAGCTGGGCGGTCGAATCACCCATACACTGCCCATTATTAACGGTNTTGGTGGGGAGATTGAAGCACAGGCGCTAGATGCTTTACNGGAGAATCCCGCTGTGAAGAGCGTCACNGAAGACTACAACCCTTCCGATCCTATCGAACCAAGAGACTGCCCTGTCAGTGGTGCGCTTGACGTTGNTATNACCGACGACTCAGTGACTTGGTCTATCTATAACTTCAGCGCTACGAGTCAGGAAATCACTGTTAGTCATCTAAGCTGGCCGGAAGCATTCGGAAATGCTCAGATCGTATTACAGCATCGCGATACCGACACACCCATTTCTACGTTTGACTGGCCACCTAGACACCCTGGCTATCCAGCTACCCTTATTCCGCCCGGAGTGACCGACATCACACTGACGTTCACTCAATTCGACACGCCCCCAACACAAAATGACCTGACAATTGAACTTACGCTGACCGATTGCACAGCGGAGCTTCCTCGCGCCTATGCCGATAACCATGCAGACTTTTACTTTCCTAGCGTCGCGGGCGCAGCCTTGCTTCATCAAGCAGGCATTACAGGAAAGGGAGTGGGCGTCGCCATCATTGATTCGGGTTTATGGGACGTAAGCGCACTGACCAGAAATACGGCGGGTNAATATCGCGTTGCAAGCCATTACGACGCGCGTCACGACCGCGAAGACGCTCCCCTTATTGATCTCGGTGGCCATGGATCACANATGGCAAGTATTATTGGGAATAGCGGTGCCGTTACCCGACAAGGCGGCATTGGCTTCAATGGCATGGCACCTGACGCGACGCTGATTCCTATCACNACTTTCGCGCCGCGTGGCGATGCCGACTTCATGGATATTATCAGAGCCATACAGTGGGCCGTGCATAATCGCGAGCGCTACAATATTCGCGTTCTCAANATGTCTTTGTCAGCAACACCCCGATACATGTACTGGGATGAGCCACTTAACCAAGCCGTGCTCAAAGCATGGCAAGCAGGTATTACGGTAGTTGCCGCTATGGGCAACGATGGACCCGAGTGGGGCACCGTAGGTTCTCCGGCGAATAACCCTTACGTTATCTCAGTGGGCGCATTAACAGATTCATGGACACCAACCGATAGAAACGATGACTATGTTCCCGATTTTTCTTCGCGCGGACCGACACCCGCGGGCCATATCAAACCTGACGTGGTAGCTCCCGGAGGACACATCACAGGGCTACTGCCGCCCGAGTCGGAGCTCGCTATAGAGAATCCAAATTACGTTCTTAGAACCGGCGAATTTGTTTCGACAGGCAGCTCTCAAGCCGCCGCTGTTGTTTCTGGTATGGCGGCTTTATTGCTCCAAGCAAATCCAGAACTCAGTAACGATGACGTTAAGTGCTTNATTACATCGAGCGCCGAACCAGCCATTAATCGTGATGGCCGACTAGCCTATAGTCCCTTTACTCAAGGCGCTGGCTACGCCAACGTTTCAAGAGCATTAACCTTGGGTAATACAGACTGCGAGCAGCAAAAGTTGGATATCGATGCAGCCGTGGCTGGGGATGAGCAGCTGATAGGCCCAGCCGAACGAGATGACAGGGGTGAGCCAACGCTGCCAACTCTCACATTAATGTTATCGGAAAAGCCCTCCGAAAAAGGACTCAGCAACGATCGTCGCTGGGGCGTCGCGGAACACCTGAAGCGTCTCGACCTAGGTATGGAACCGGCACAAACAATCGGCGTTCCCGTCGACTGGGGCCGACTCTATGAAGAAGAGCGACAGCAGCTCGAACGCCTCAGCAATTTTGCAGATGAACCCTCTGTAGATGAGCACTCTATGGACGGGCACTCTGTAGATGGACATAAAAATCCATAAAAGCCTGATAACCCCAATTAGAACCTACTAACCCATTTGGGTAGTTCACATCATTTCCGATCACCTTGATCGAGCCTAGTGTGTCTCCAGAACGAACTAAAAGTTACTCATTCGATATCTGNACGCACAAAGCTTGTCATGAGACAGCAAGGAATTGAAAATGAACTACTGCAAAACTTTAAAAACCACAGCAGCAGCCATCAGCCTAGCCGTACTTACCAATGGCGCTGTAGCCGACGAGCAGCTGCGCGGCGCAATGACCGCTGTTAGCAATGTTGCTTCAGCCATCAGCGATAAGAGCGACTACAACAATTTCCGCTGGATTAACAAATCTAGCCAGACTGGCAGCGTTGTGAATAACACCCAGCGACCATCTGGCAACACCTTTAAGTGGGCGGAGGGAGCACGCCAGACCGGAGAAATGACGGCATCTGTGGATGGCGAACAGACACGTGCACGATGGTTGATCCGTAACGATGCCGATCAAAACCGTGCTCGCTGGTTAATCCGCAACGATGCCGATCAAAACCGCGCTCGTTGGTTAATCCGCAACGATGCTGATCAGAACCGAGCTCGCTGGTTAATTCGGGCCTCCGAAGCTAACCGCTAAGACCTGATTGGCCCCGTGAACACAATTGCTAGCGGGGCATTTTCAGAGAAATACCCCACTCATCGCACATCTTTAATACAGTGCGCATACACGGCATAATCGACTGCTGAAACGCACTCGGATCATTATGCGCGCTATCAAGGTAACTCTCAGTTATATCATTCTAGCTTGGCTGGCGATTAGTCTGCCAACTAGGGCTGATTACTACCCACCACCTCTCACTTTTTGGCCATCCNCCGCAGCATCTTCCCTGAGCCAGAGTATCGTCACGGATATTTTTCAAGACTCTACGGGAGCAATGTGGTTTGCCACGCAGGAAGGNCTAAATAGATATGANGGTAAACGCGTCGAAAACTTCGTNCCAAATATCGTGGAAAACGAGGGACTCGCTAGCGGCACCCTTCTTGGAGTCAGAGAAGACCAACACAAGCAATTGTGGGTAATTACGCAGACAGCAATACAAAAATACAACAGAGCCANTAGCACATTTGAGACAGCTGANCCGTTCAAAAATAATAACAATGAAATTTATGACTTTGATCTAGATTCACAAGGAAGAATTTGGCTAGCNTTAGGGGACAAAGTTGCGGTCTACCTACCGCAATCAAGGCAACTACTAACACTTCCATTCCAAAACATCTCGCACGTAGATATGAACCGTGCGATCAAGATCACGGCAAGCCAAGATGGCACCCTATACGGGGCCATCAGAGGTCTAGGCTTGGTTCGCTTAACCCTCACCGATAATGATTCGATCAACATTACTACACTCCACGCTACTCCCAAGCTTATTAACGCGATCCCTGAACAGCTAATAGAGCACAATAGTCGCTTATATCTTGGCACCGCTAACGAGGGGCTATTTATTTCCGATATTAATGGAGATGGATTCACTCATATTGAAGCGGGCTCATCGCCCTCCCAACTACCAAGTAGAGCGATTACATCACTACTTGTTGAAAGCAATCGGCTGTGGGTAGGTACCGGAGAAGGCTTAGCGATTAGCGAAGACGACGGAAGAACCTTCTTTGTTTATGCAAACTTTAACGAAGGCTTGAGCGACGAACCCGTCTACAGCATTTATAAAAGTAGAGATCAGACCTATTGGGTAGGGGGCTTTGCTGGGCTTGCGCAGGGCCGACGAAGTGTCGCGTACTCTATAAATCGCAATAACAGTAACTTATCGAATGATCGAATAAATGCNGTTACGCAAGCTCCAGATGGATCCATTTGGCTTGGCACAGAGTACGGCGTAAATTTTCAACTGCCGGGCCAAACAACCTTTCAATACATAAACTCATCTACCCACGCAGAGCTTGCTGACAACACTGTAATGTCACTAGCGGTGAATAATGAAACAGCTTGGATTGGCACGTTTGAAAAGGGTCTATTTCGGTATGACAGGACGAATGGAAGCGTTACGAAAGTCCGATACGATTTAAATAGTCCGAATGCACTCCATGCAACTGGAATAACTGCTCTTGAACTTGCACCATCAGGGCAGCTCTTAGTGGGAACGTTTGGNGGTGGCATTTCCATCGTGGACCCCTCCGGCGCTGTCGTCCAAACAATTCATGGCGAGACTGGCAGTGATGTCAGTGACGTAATCTATGCCTTCCTATTAGATCTTGATGGCTCTGTTCTAGTTGGTCACGAGAGAGGACTCGCAAGGCTCGATATCAGCAATAATAGGATTACCGAAACTGCGTTCATAAGCCTCGCATCGAACCTCGATCGTATTCCTGAAAATTTAAACTTGATAGACATCCAACATGGCCCTGACAACAAAATATTTGTCGGGACATTCAGAACCGGGCTATATGAAGTCGAACGGCACGATNGATTAACAATGCGAGCCGTTAANAATATCTCCAAGGACCTCGAACTTCCTAGCTTGAGTATCGCGGGCATACATCAAGATGCTACTGGGAATTTCTGGTTATCACACAATGCTGGCATGACTACATTTAACGCTAGCACACGCAAGTTTCAGCACTTCATATCACGTAATGGACTTAGCAACTCGGAGTTCAATATGGGGGCTTCATTTTCTCGTAACGGCGGCCCAGTGTATTTCGGTAGTACCAACGGCTTAGCCATGGTTGAGCCAGACAGCACTTGGCAGGCACCGCAGCCATTGGAGATTGGCCTATCCTCAATCAAGGTCATGGACCGTTACATACCCATCCCCAACGAATTAAAAAACTTCTCTCTGGAGTTGGACCACAAAGACACGATTGCAACGATAGAGTTTTTTGGCGCCGAGTATGTTGTCCCGGACGACATCAAATACGCCTACCGAATCACAGGACTTGAAGACGAATGGATTCAACGGGGCAACGAACGCACGGTCAGCTTAACGACGCTTCCTGCGGGTAATTACACCTTAGAACTCGCAGCGAAAGGAACGTTAAGCGATTGGAACTGGACAGCCCTTCAAATACCAATAACCGTTAAACCACCTTGGTGGGCGTCAACTGTGGCGTATATGAGTTATGCCATAGCCACAATTTTACTCTTAATACTCGTCATATGGCGCTATAACGCGAACATTCAAGAATCGCGCCGAAGGGAGAACGAACTCTCGGAGCGAGTGAGAGAGCGAACCCTTGATCTCGAGCGAGCGAAGATTGATGCAGAAGCGGCGAACCGTGCGAAATCCGAATTCTTAGCAGTAATGTCCCATGAAATTCGCACGCCGCTCCATGGCATGATCGGCATGAATGAACTCCTCCTAAAAACCGATCTCACTTCACAGCAGACGCGCTTTGGGCTCGCAGCACTGAATAGCGGAAAGACCCTACTGCATCTTATCAATGAGGTGTTGGATCTTGCCAAAATTGAAGCCGATCGCGTCGAGTTAGACGAAATTGATACCGACTTAATCGCGCTTATCGACGAAATTTGCTACCTGCAAGGCGAGCCCGCCCAACGAAAAGGCCTGAAACTCGATTTCATTCCCAGCAGCACTATCAGCACTACATTTGTCTGCGACGCGCAAAAAATTCGCCAGATCATTACTAACCTCATTGGAAATGCCATCAAGTTTACCGATCGTGGTCGCATTACTGTTCGCGCGTGGCTTGGCGACAATAATCATCTCAGTATCTCTGTCAGCGATACTGGCATCGGCATACCTGATGAGGCGCGCGATCGTATCTTTGAAAAATTCACCCAAGCCGACGCGAGCACAACGAGAAAATACGGAGGCACTGGCCTCGGACTAACAATCAGCCGAAATTTCGTGCTGGCCATGGAGGGCGAGCTTTCGATTGAGCAGCCTATCGACTCTGAGGGGACCCTGATTCGCGTAGAGTTACCCCTCAAATTCGGCGGTGATCTCCAAGCTGTAAGTACTCGGAAGGTAATAGGCGTCTATACCAGCGATGACCTACTTGCAGAAAGCATATCGAGCCATCTTGGCTTAACTGGCGCCGAGTATGTCCGTGTGCGTTCGCTAGAAGAAGCCATCGCGGACGACGTAGAAGTGATTATCGCAGATGAGTCTTTACCCAAAAGCACGCTAGATTCGCTGGAAAATAGCGGCACAAACAGGCAACTCATTCTTGTGTCTCCAATCAGAAGCCTCAGTAGCCGACTAGAAAACTCCGCCTGGTTGGGTTTACACAGGCCCGTCACTTCGGTCGCGCTGCTAGATGCAATCGAGAGCATGCTTTCCACAAGTCAATCTGACGACCCTAAGACCGCGCGCTACGCGGGCAATGTGCTGGTAGTTGAAGACAATAGAGTTAACCAAATTCTAGTCAATGAGATTTTACAAGGACTCGGCCTATCGGTTGATATAGCTGAAAACGGGCAAGAAGCCGTCGACAAGTATCAGCAGCGTCAGTTCGATCTGATCTTAATGGATTGCCAAATGCCAGTACTCGATGGGTTTGAGGCGACCAGACAGATAAGAGCTATGGAAGCACGAAACCATTCCAAGCGAGTGCCCATTATGGCCTTAACGGCAGCCGCCAGAGAGGAAGAGTATCAAGAGGCCATGGCTTCAGGCATGGATCATTTCATGACCAAGCCATTCAATGTGATCCAGCTAGAGCGCAAAATTGGCGACATTCTCGGCGCAGACATCGCGGGGGAACCGTCCGCGGTTGACGCGGCTATTACCACTACATCATCAGCAGTGCCAAACGATCCAATTATTGACGAGAAAAGGTTACTGGCCATAAAAGACATTAACCCGCTCAAAGGAAAGGAGCTTTTAATAAAGGTAGTTGCTACCTTTACGGAGCAGCTCCCGACTCTTCTTGCTGCGATATCGACGCAAACCGACAGTAACGATTATGAGGCCACCCGAAAGGCCTGCCATGCCATGAAATCTATGAGCTTAAACGTCGGGGCCAGTCAGTTATCGAACCTACTAGGCGACCTCGAGCGCAACGCAAAGGAACAAAGCCATCGGCTTTCGGCTGATGATGTTACTTCGCTCAATCACATCTGCACACTTACACTCGCGGAGCTCGACATCTTCATTGAGCGCGAGCGCATAGCACCTTAAAAAGAACGCCCTTAAGAAAGTGCCTTGAAGAGAGTGCCTTGAAGAGAGGGGGTGCCGTAACGTTAACGGTTAAGTTTAGTGCCCTGAAAAACGCGGCGAACGCCGCTCGCGCTTCGCTAACAGACCTTCTTTAAGGTCCTCTGACCGTCCGCACATCTCGCTTAACTGCGCAGCTCTGACACGGTCAATGCTCCCCGCCTCGGCTTGCTTAATAATTTCAAGCATGGCGGAAACCGCCAGCGGCGCCAGGCGAGCCAGCGCGTTCGCCGCGTCTAATGCCTCATCCATGATCCCCGATGCCGATGCGGTCCAATCAACAATTCTCAAGGCTTTCATTTCGTCTGCGGACAGTTCCTCCGCACCAACGAGAATGCGCTTGGCGACCGTAACACCCAAACGACTCACAAAACGCTCGATACCATCCGTTGGGTAACACAGGCCAATAGCCGCGGCGGGCACTCGCATGAGAATATCATCGGCCGCCATGCGGAAATCGCACGACATCGCAAGCTCTACCCCACCGCCAAATATATTCCCGTTAGCAACGCAAATTGTGGGAATAGATAAGTCTGCAATTTGATTAGTCACCGCCTGAAACTGGTCACCTGTCAGCTCACCGCTACTGATTTGCCCTAAGTCTGCGCCGGCGCAAAAAGTGCGCCCACCCTCAGAGCAGATCATCAGCACTCGAGTATCCGCGCTGAGATTTTTCAGCGCACTTTCGATGCCAGCAAGCTCAANTTTTCCCAACGCATTATGTTGCGCTGCTCTATTGAAGCCAAGACGAGCTATGCCATCAAATTCTTCAAAAACAATGGTCGGTGTCATACGCTTCTCCCAGATGATCAACGTTCTAGTTTCGCACAGGTATAGATTTTTTTTCCGCCAAAGCCACATCAACATTGGACACGGACAAAAAAAATACTTAAAGTTCAAAAATTCGAATCTTACGAATTTTGATGCACAACACAGAGCTAACATGCCTGACCGAGATTCAAAGACAGGCATCCAGTCATAAAGTAGCGCTAAATCAATAACAAGGTAACCCTGTGGCAACGAATTCAAATGACGGCGGATCGCCTTTTAACCGAGGCATCCAGCACGAGGCAAAACAGAGCGCGATACTCTCAAGAGCGGCAAAACTTTTTAATACGAAAGGCGCGTGCGACCACTTTGAGCGATGTCGCCAATAAACTTGGTCTCACAAAAACGAGTCTTTACTACTACGTAAAAACCAAGGAAGACCTGATTTTCCAGTGCTATGACGCGTCCATGAAGCATGCGCTGAGGTCTCTCGACCAAATTGAGCAGGAGACGGACGATCCGCTCGAGCGCACCCTGCGTTTTATGCGGTCTCGCGTCGACTCAATACTACAAGCCCTCCAGGGTAACGCCGACTACTATGCGGCACCGCTTGAACTCGCGTCACTCAAACCACAACACAGAGACGCTCTGACTGCCGAATACCTCGAAATGTTTAAGCGTGTCAGAACGTATATTCGCGAAGGCATAGAGGCAGGCTCGATCAGGCCCTGCCACTCCACCACCACAACGCGTGCGCTTATAGGTGCCCTCGATTGGTCATTCTATTGGCTTTATGAAATCCCTAGAGAAGAGGCCGAGAAAGCGTCCGATGCCGTGGCAGATATTTGTGCCAATGGCTTGTTGTCTCTTACTACTGACTTCGTATCTAGCGCCCACCGAATACGACCTGAAGCGGTGCCGCCCGCTGGCGGTTTTGACCGGGAAGCGCAGAATCGCTTAAAACAGGAGGCGTTCTTTAAAGCCGGCACACGCTTCTTTAATAGCAAGGGATTCACCGGCACCTCCCTCGACGAGATAGCCGAATATCTACAGGTGTCTAAAGGCGCTTTTTACTATCATTTCGCCAATAAAGAGTCGCTGTTAACACAATGCTATGACTACTCTCTCGATCAGCTACAGGCGATTTACAACGAAGTCATCGTCAAGGAGCAACCTGCGACCGCCAAGTTAGATGAAATTTGCCGTCGCATCTTCACCGTTCAAAACTCTGACCTCGGCCCACTCATTCGCTACAACACTATTACGGCTCTACCGCCACCCATACGCCGCAGAGTACTCGCGCGGACAGAAGAAATTAACGATCACATTGGCGATATTATTCGCGATGGACAGGCTCAGGGAGAATACCGGCCTGCCAATACATTAGTCGCACAGAATATGCTTCAAGGCGCGATCAACGCATCGATGAATATAGCGCAATGGCGACAAGTCGACGATTTAGATGCTACTGCCATCGAGTACTTCGATGTCTTTCAATTTGGCCTAGCGGTTGAACGCCGCTGACACTGCTACAGGAGGTATCAGTGGAAACATTTCAGGAAGTATTGGACTTCATCCAACCCGAACGGGTTGGGCGATTCTGGTTTCGAGGCAACAGTATTAGACCTCAAATGCGAATTTTTGGGGGTCAGGTGCTCGCGCAATGCTTAATGGCCGCGAACCAAACGATAGCCGAAGAAATGAATGCGCACTCTATGCATGCTTACTTCCTTCGCGCTGGCGATCCTAATGCGCCAATTGAGTTTGAGGTTGACCCCATTCGCGATGGTCGATCTTTCGCTACTCGACGTGTTGTTGCGCGGCAACACGATCAAGCCATATTCAACACATCGATCAGTTATCAAGTAATCGAGGACGGTGTTGGCCACAGTATCGACATGCCAAGCGTGGAGATCCCCGAATTCAATAATCAGCCTGAACTGGATAAAGACGGTAAGTTACGCTTCCCACTGCTTGACCGCTTTGCCGTTGAGCGTATGCGTGGTGCCGTAGACCGTTCTATTGGTGGGACGGTTATCCAAAATAACTGGTATCGCGGCAGAGGCGTTTTACGGGATGATCCTCGGGTGCATCAAGCGGCACTCGCACTCATTTCGGATTTTTCACTGCTTGGCACCGCTTTAAGAGCACATGACGTCGTGGATTGGGAGCGGGATTACATTCTTGCGAGCCTAGACCATGCAATTTGGTTTCATGCCCCCATTAACCTGAATGATACAGTGCTTTATCACTGTGACAGTCCATGGTCCGGTAATGCACGTGGTTTTAACCGAGGTCAATTCTGGAGTCCAGATGGCGTTCTACTGGCATCAACCACTCAAGAAGGGTTGATGCGAAGAAAAACGCACTAATTGATGCGGGTGGCCATTTCGTCGCCCAACTCAACAAGCCTTAAATTTCCCTGCGAATCCAATCCGAATTCATGGATCGAGCCGTTGTCTGGCCAAAATTGCAACGTGTCCTGATGTTCGCGCACGTAAGCCACCACCGTATTAATCACCAAAAAGTGGCTAAAGATCACCGTCGGTTGCTCGAGTGAGAGCAAGCCCTCGATAATGCCTTGGCGCCAGCTCAATATCGGGCGTGTTTGCTCATGCCATGTTTGGCGCATGAAGGATTTCAGCCAGTCCTGGCGCTCCGCCAAAGGCGCTGGAGACAGCACCTCCGTAAATGCTGCATCGAGACGAACCGGACGCTGCAGGCGCTCAGCAAGCGGTATAGCCGTCTCCTGGGCACGCTGCTTAGGGCTACTGATTAGCTGCACGTCGCTAGGGAGGGTCGCTATTAATGACTCAGCGGCGGCCACCGCCTGCTGCTGCCCCAGAGCACTCAAACCTGGATCAGGATGCTCCCCCCAAGTCGCACTGGCCTCACCGTGACGCACTAGCCATATTGAATGGCTCATCGATAGGTGACCAATGGCTCGTTAAGATCAGCGCCAATAAGTTGCAGGTGAGCCACGTCATTAAAGTTTGATAGCGATACCCGGCTCGAACTATAAATCAAACGGGTGATCGAGCAGTTCATGACCGGCTCATAAAACTGATAGAAGCCATCGGCAGTCACACCCAACGCGAGCCCAACCGCTGTCGCGATAGTACCGCCCGAGGTGAATACGGCCGTCGTCTTTCCCGATCCGACATCAGTCATAATGTCGTTGAGTGCCGCCTCTACGCCATCCCGATAAAGTGACCACGGCATAATGCCAGTAGCATTACATTCAGGATTGACCCAGGCATTGAATACTGCGGCAATGATCTTTTGGTAGTCCTTGCTGGACTTACTGTCGCGCTGCACGATGTCAGCGAGCACGCTATCAGTGGCGCATAAACCGGGAAGCAACGCATCAATCTGCTCTTGATTATTAACCTCGTCAAATCGCTCATCCAACCTGAGATCACACGCACGACTTTGCGACGCGAGGACGCGCTGTCCCGTCTCTTGCTGTCGAGATAATGAGCCCGCGTAAGCGGCATCGAAACTGAGTCCCACGCGAGCAAAAAACTCACCCGTGAGATCAGCTTGTCGCTGCCCCAGGGTTGAGAGCTGATCATAGTTAGCGGCGCCGAAAGAAGCTTGCCCGTGGCGAACGAGATAAATAGAGGCCATCAGGCTGCTCCTTGATGTTGATTGATAAAGCGAAGATTTCTAGGGTACGGGTAAAAGTCCTTTACGACCCCTTCCCGCAGTCTATCCTGTAGATCGGTCCAAAAGCTCGCATCGTAGAGATCGCTGTGTCGCGCGTCGAACGCCTTACGCGCACGTTGATTACCCGAGAAGAAGAGGCGAAACTCCTCGGGGAAAATATCGTTGGGGCCGACTGAATACCAGGGCTGGCTCGACATCTCATCGAAGTCGTCTCGCGGTGGTGGAATACGTCGAAAATTACACTCCAACAGTGGCTGAATCTCATCGTAGTCATAAAATACAACCCGTCCATGTCGCGTCACACCAAAATTCTTAAGCAACATATCGCCCGGGAAAATATTGGCAGCCGCCAGCTCTTTAATCGACTTTCCGTAGTCATTCATGACCTCGTCGACTTCTTCGTCGGTGGCATCCTGTAAATACAAGTTAAGGGGCGTCATACGGCGTTCGACATAGCAGTGTTTAATAATCAACGCAGGCCCACTGATTTCCACTTGCGACGGACATGTTGCATACAATTCTTCTATCAGCTCGTCAGAGAAGCGTGCCTTTTCAAAAACCAAGTTAGTGAATTCCTGAGTGTCCGCCATGCGTCCGGCGCGATCCCAGCGTTTTACCAATTGATACTTTTCCTTTACCAACTCGTGAGTCACTTCTTTGGGCGGCGTAAACTTATCTTTAATAATTTTAAAAACAAACTCGTAGGACGGCAGCGTAAACACCGCCATGACCATGCCTTTAATTCCCGGCGCAACAATGAATTGATCTTGGGCTGAACGCATATGGCGGTACGCACAACGGTAATAATAGGTTTTGCCATGACGGTGATGCCCAATGGAACTGTAAATTTCAGAGACGGCTTTCTTAGGCATAAGTTGCTGTAGAAACAGAACGTACTGCGATGGGATCGAAGCGTCGACCATGAAATAGGTCCGGGTAAAGCTGAAGAGCAAGCTCACGCGATCAGAGCCAAAAAGCGCTGCATCAATATAAACCGACGGGGTCTCAGCACTCTCGTTGTGGAGCATGGGGAACACGAGAGGCATTTCCAATCCATTGATCACCAGGCGACCGACAATGTACACCGCTTTGTTACGATAAAAATGATGCTCCAGCATCTGTAGCTCTAAAGCGGGGTTATCGACGTCAAAGGTGTCCGGCAGGGANCCACGCATAGCGCCCACAATGTTTTTCACATCGCGATCGAGGTCCTCGTAGGGGATATATAACGCGTAATGATCGAGCAAGGCGCGCACGGCAGCNTCGATACCNTGATCACAACGAAAGCGCTTAACGACCCGNCTGACATCTACGGGCGGCATATCGCCCTGCGGCGAAAACACGAATGCGTGTTTATCGCGAATACGACGGTGCTCGAAGACTGCGTTATAAATTGAATTATAAAAAGTTTCCGCGATTTCAAAGTTGGTCATGCCACGTACCAAGTCCGAATAAATACCTCGCGTCTCGGACCAGAAATCGAATTCCTTTAGGCGGTCACCGGCTATAAACTCAACGAACTCGAGGGTTTCCACGACCTTGGCCTTGTATAAATCGATCCGGCGAGTCGATGCGTGGTGCATCGCTGCCCATTCGGCCTTCTCAAATCGAGTGCGCGCAGCCAAGGTGATATTCTCNAAGTCTGCGAAATAAGAATAAAAACCGTTCAAGATAGTTCGAGCTAAGCGAGTTTGCTTATCCACAACAGTGTCCTATGTTTGGCAGTGCACAGTGTATTGAGGCTGACAGTATGGCGCAATTTCATACGCTAAAAAAAACCCGCCGGAATGCGGCGGGTTCTTTGGGTCGGACTGGCCAAGCGTTTTACACGCTGGAAGCCCTTACCAGTCGAGCTTATGCCGAATAGGTTTTGCTGGCATAGTGATTACGGTGGTACGTCGCGTCGCCAAACGTCGAATTGATCATCATCAAGCGCTTGGCATAGTGGCCAATATCAAGCTCGTCGGTAATCCCCATGCCACCGTGAAGCTGAATCGCCTCGCCGTAGACTAACTTAGCATTGCGATCGATAAGCACCTTCAACGCATGAATAGTCAGATCCGCTTTTTCAGGCGCCTCATTAAACTCACACATAGCCTTGAAGAGCAGAGACTTCGCCTGCTCGAAAGCCATCATGGTATCAACCATACGGTGCTTGAGCGCTTGGAATGTTGAGATACGCACACCGAACTGCTCGCGCTGCTTTGTGTACTCCAATGTCTTAGCATTCAGGGTACCCATGCAACCCACGGCCTCAGCGGCAACCGCAATAGTCGCCTCCCGGACAACGGCGTCAACAACGCCCATAGCGCTGCCCTCTTCACCTATCAGCTCTGCAGGCGCATTGTTGAAGGTCAAGTTTGCACAACGCTGACCATCCATCATGGGATAACCAAAACGCTCAACACCCGCACCGTTAAGATCGACCACAAACAGTGACAGACCGTCGCGATCGAATTGCTCACCGGAGGTTCGTGCCAAGACCACCGCTTTATCGGCATTCGTGCCGTTAGACACGACAACTTTCTCGCCCGATAACGTGTACGCACCGCCGTTGTTCTGCGCTGTGGTTTTACAATCGG
>JGI26088J50261_1000652_pt1 | contig 19864 bp, 20 predicted proteins | sample SaaInl1SG_22_DNA_FD_50261 | JGI IMG/M metagenome (IMG submission 50261)
GTTAAAGCAGAAGCTCAGTTGGCATCAAGCGCTACAGACGCTCGTACAACTTTGGAAGCTGCTATTGACGCTCACATGACTTGGTTGGGTGTAGATGCTGCTAGCATTGCAACTTACATTGCAGCGTTGCCAGCTACAACTGACCTAGAATTGATCATGAACGAGAAGTACGTAGCTATGTTCTCAACTGGTGAGTCTTGGACTGACTGGAGAAGAACTGGTTTCCCAGTATTGTCTGCACCAGCTGACGCTAACTTGAGCGGTATGCCACGCAGAATGCCTTACCCAGAGGGTGAGTACCTATATAACGGTGCTAATGTGCCAATGCCATTGACTTCGTCTCCAGACGAGAAGTTCGGTGTTGATGCTACTTACCGTCTATGGTGGGATATGTAATCCAATCTTNGATTNNTGATAAAGGCCGCCGCTCCCGCAGGGAGCGGCGGTTTTTTTTGCCCTAAATTTGCCACATGGAAAAAACCATTCGTCACTTACAAAGAACTATTGGTGAACGTGCTATTTCTTCAGCTGAATTGGAAAAGCTTAAGGGGTCACACGAAGATTTCAGTGCCGATTGGTTTGAATGGGACGAGGAGCATGACTCCTATTACCTCACTCCGGAAATCTTAGCATATGAAGCAAAGCCCAAAGAAGACTTTGAAGCGCTGGGATTAGGTGAACTAGAGGACAGAATAGTAGATGTCTTAGAACAGGGGAAAAGCGTGAAATGGGGCAAGCTAGCTCTAGCTATGTGGCTGTTCTTCTTGTTTATTGTCGTTTACACGGTCGTTGAGACGATTTTCTAAAGCACAAAAAAGGCTACCCCTTGGGTAGCCTTTTTTGTATTGAATTTATATTCCAACGTCGGCATAAAATAATTCTAACTGAGAGCGAGACTAAACTTGAAGCGAAGTGAGAACTTCTCTGTCAGGTCTTTTGCTCGAATTATTTCGCGCGCTCTTTGTAAGAACCGTCAGCTGTGTTAATTACGATTTCTTCGTCGGTTTTGATAAATAGAGGTACTTGAACCTGAGCGCCGCCCTCTACAGTGACAGTTTTCATTGCGTTAGTTGAGGTGTTCCCTTTAACAGCTGGCTCAGCGTAAGTTACTTTCAAGTTTACCGTACGAGGAAGCTCTACTGCCATCGCTCTGTTTTCTGTAGCGTGGAACAGTACTAGACACATCATGCCATCTACTAAGAAGTCTGGAGCATTGATCAGATCACGCGCAAAAGTCAATTGCTCGTAGTTCTCTGTGTTCATGAAGTGGAAGTCGGTACCGTCGTTGTATAAGAACTGGTACTGACGAGTCTCTACATCGATAGTTTCGATCTTAGAGCCCGCAGGGAAAGTGTTGTCTAATACACGGCCGGTTTCAAGATTCTTGATCTTAGTGCGGACGAATGCTGCACCTTTACCCGGTTTTACGTGAAGGAATTCAATGACTTGGAACGGTTGACCGTTGAAATTGATACACATTCCGTTTTTGATATCTGAAGTACTTGCCATAATCGTGTTATTTGTTGCCCAAATATACTGCAAATGCAGGGGGCTCATTCATGGTTTAATAATGCTTTTCAAGGAGTAGTTCACCGTCGCAAAACTCATATTCATGCTCGATGTAGTTGCTTGCCACAATGATGGTTTTATCTGTGGCCAATTCTTTAATGAGCTCTTGGTAAAAAGCTACACCGTCCTTATCGAGATTGCTAGTAGGCTCGTCCAGTAAAAGGAGGGGGCGTGGACTGGCTATTGCCAAAAGCAACCTAACGCGTTGCTGCATTCCAGAGCTGTACGTTTTGATTCTTTTGTTTACATGCGCCGCGAGGCCCGCTTTCTGTATCCACTTATCGAGATCAGTACCTTCAGTAAAACCACACATCTTTTGGTGGAAGTCCAATGTTTCCTTGAGGCTGAACATCGGATTCAATGCCACATAAGGGGCGGCAATACTGCAAATGCTGCCTGCTTGTTCTGAAGGAGTTTTATGGTCTGCGAAAGAATAAACTGGCGCATTTTCAGTGGCTTCTTGAGCGCCTGAGAGAATCTTTATTAAGGTTGATTTCCCTGAGCCATTAGAGCCTAGGATGACAGTCTTAGAGCCGGTTTCGAAAATGTGGCTTACCTCCTGAAGGATGTGCTGATTGCCAAAGGTTTTCTGTAGCCGATCTAGGGTGACCATTGTGGTTTACTTTCGAATTAGTCCTCTGTCGCTCGAAGAGATAAAGTCGATAATTTCTTGAGCAATAGTGTTGCCTTCGAATTCAGACTTTACGATTTCCATGGCCTGGCTGATGTTCTTGCCGCTCTGATAAATGATGCGGTAGATGTCTTGGACCTGACGGATTTCTTCGTTGCTGTAGTTTCTTCTGCGAAGCCCAACGCTATTCACCCCGGCATAAGTAAGTGGGTCGCCGGCTGCGGTGATCATAGGCGGAACGTCTTTGCGAACCATTGCTCCCCCGCCAACCATCACATGATTGCCAATTTTAACGAACTGGTGCACTGCGCTTAGACCAGAGATAATTGCCCAATCGCCTACTTCAACGTGACCAGCTAGTGCCACGGAGTTCACTAGGATTACTCTGTTGCCAATAATACAATCGTGAGCGATGTGCACATATGCCATGATCAAACAGTCCTCTCCAAGAGAAGTCTTGCCGTAAGCCTTGGTGCCTCGGTTGATGGTAACACATTCACGAATAGTAGTTCGGTCACCAATTTCAACAGTAGTTTTCTCGCCGTCAAATTTGAGGTCTTGAGGAACTGCAGAGATTACTGCACCGGGGAAGATTCTACAATTGGCCCCAATTCTTGCACCATCCATAATGGTAACATTTGGACCAATCCAAGTGCCCTCTCCAATTTCAACATCTGCCGCTATGGAAGTGAACGGACCAATTTCTACTTGGTCGGCAATTTTAGCGGAAGGATGTACGTCGGAGAGTTTATGAATCATTATTTGGTAATCTGTGCCATCAGTTCAGCTTCGCTAACCAAGGTGTTTCCCACGAAAGCTCTACCGAGCATGTGGACAATACCCCTGCGAATAGGGCTGATGAGCTTCAAGTCAAAAATTAGCGTATCCCCAGGAACCACCTTTTGCTTGAACTTCACGTTATCAATCTTCATGAAGTAGGTTAAGTAGTTTTCTGGATCTGGTACAGTGCTTAGAGCAAGAATCCCGCCACATTGCGCCATTGCCTCTACTTGTAGTACGCCAGGCATTACTGGTGCGCCAGGGAAGTGACCAACAAAGAAGGGCTCGTTCATAGTAACAGACTTCACCCCAACCACGCGATCTGGTGTTAATTCGATGATCTTATCGACTAATAAGAATGGCGAGCGGTGCGGAATTAAAGCCATGATGTCCTCTACAGTTTTCACTGGAGGAACATTTGGGTCGTACTTAGGTGGTCTTGGCTTGCTTTCTTCTTTGCGAATTTTAGCNGCCAAAGCCTTGGTAAATTCGGCATTTACACCGTGACCTGGCTTAGTGGCTATAAGGCGTGCTTTCAATGGGCGGCCTAGTAAGGCGATATCACCTATAACATCAAGAAGCTTGTGACGCGCTGCTTCGTTTGAGAAGCGCAATTCAATATTGTTTAGTGTACCTCTGTTGGTCACCTGAACGTCATCTTTTCCGAATGCTGCCTTTAGCTTGTCCAAGGTTGCAGGTGCAATCTCTTGGTCTACATAAACGATGGCATTGTTCAGATCGCCACCTTTGATCAAACCTTGGTCAAGAAGTGGTTCCAATTCGCGCAAAAAGCTGAAAGTACGTGCACTGGCAATCTCCTCGCGGAAATTGGTCATGTGATCTAAATGAGCATGTTGTGGTCCTAAAACCGAAGTACCGTAGTCAATTAGTGCACTTACCTCGAAGGTCTCACTTGGCAGTGCCATGATTTCAGAACCGTCTTCGTCTTTAAAGGTGAAGGGCTCTTCCAGAGTGTAATAATTTTTCTCCTCGCCTTGCTCTTCGAGGCCAGCCTCAAGAATAAGGTCTACTAATGGTGCAGCAGAACCGTCTAGAATTGGCACCTCACTGCCGTCCAATTCAACACGAAGGTTATCGACGCCTAAAGCGTACAAGCTCGCCATCAAATGCTCGACGGTACCCACAGAGGCATCGCCTTTTTGAAGAATAGTTTGACGGTTGGTGCGATTCACATGTTTGGCCAAAGCAGGAACTTCCGTATTGTCCATATCTGTGCGGACAAAAACGATCCCGGTATTTACTTCAGATGGAACTAAGTTTACTTTGACGGATTCACCAGTATGAAGGGCATTACCTTCAAAAGAAACAGTGTTTTTGAGTGTCTGTTGCAACATAATTACAGGCCTTGTTTTTTGAAGGCCGAAAATGATTTCAAAAAGTGTCTACGGTCCAGGGCAGGCGTGCCAAAGATAACCTTATTGTCGGGAACATCAGCCATGACTCCGCTCTGTGCTAAAATGGTGACGTTATTGCCTATTTTGATGTGCCCTGCGATGCCTACTTGGCCGGCAAATCTACAGTTGTCGCCTATGCTTGTAGAGCCTGCAATGCCTGTCTGGCCTGCCATTACGGTGTTCTTGCCTATGGTTACTCCGTGGGCAATCATGCACTGATTATCGATCTTGCTTCCCTTGCCAACTACGGTGTTGCCTATAGCCCCGCGATCAACCGTTGTATTGGCGCCAATGAAAACATCGTCCTCGAGAATCACTTTTCCTAGCTGAGGGATGGTGTGGTATACACCGTTTTCATCCGGTGCAAAGCCGAATCCTTGTGAGCCAATCACGGCTCCCGCTTCTACTACCACTCGGTCACCGAGGTGGGCTGCGGAGAGTATTTTTGCTCCGGCACCGATGCGGCAGTTGTTGCCGATTATAGCGCCGCCACCGATGATAGCGCCAGTTTCTATGATGCAGTTTTCACCGATGGTAGCCTCAGGGGAAATTTGTGCATTGATGCGGTCGTCTTTCGCAGAGCCGATCTCTTTTTCAAGGCCTACGAGGTACATGGTAAAGGTCATGTAGGGGTCATCGCATTCTAGTAGTATACCGTCGCTATCGACGGTGCTGCCTTTTTTAATGAGGATAGCTGATGCGCTAGTGGTTTTCGCCTGTGCTGCGTATTTCAGATTTGATAAAAAGCTGAGATCTCCCGCTTCGGCTTCTTCAAGGGTCGCCACTCCATTAATTTCGAGCTGCTCCTGACCAACAGGGCATTCGAGCTGCAGTGTTGCGCAGATGGCGCCTAAGGTTTTAGGTGCGTGCTTCATAACAAGTGTCTTAATTCTCTAGGGAAGCAGATGAAATGGCGCTCCACAGGTTCGCTCAGGGCGTTGATGGTCATCTGATCTGCGGCAGTGCTTATATCGCTGGTACGGCCGTCTTTGTAGAGCAGGTTGATGTGGCCTTTTTTGTTATTGTAGGCGTGATTTTTCACTTTGTCGACNATGAGCATGTAGNGCTCTTCACCGTGAGTGAAACCGTATTGGTTGCGGATGCCTTCTGCCATTTTCTCTGCCAATTCTNCTTCGAACGGCTCCTCTTGCAATCGGATCTTTAAGAGATTTCTATTGATGATGCGTGAGCTAAGATCGCTCAAGATTAGATCGCTGTGGTGCGTCCAATCTTTAATGCCGCTCATAACGTCGAAATCGTCTAGTTCTAAGAATTTCTTCAGGATGTCCGGGTTTTCCTCAAAGTCGTTCCAGGTATAATCTGCCGCTAAGAAGTGTTTTAGTGCTCCTGTTCCGTGGAGTTCTATGCCTTGGGTAGCTAGGTATTTGGCACGTTTGAGGATGTTTACCAGCATAAATTCAGCGCTCAGCACCGTTTTGTGCATGTATACCTGCCAGTACATCAGTCGGCGAGCTACGAGGAATTTTTCTACGCTGTAGATACCCTTTGAATCGACAACCAGTTGATCGTCTTTGACATTGAGCATGGTGAGCAAACGCTCCGAATTTACACTACCCTCTGTAACTCCTGAATAAAAGGAATCGCGGCGGAGGTAATCCAATCGGTCCATATCTAATTGCGAAGAAATGAGCTGGTGCAAGAAGGCCTTTGGATAATTGTTTGTGAAAATATCAATGGCCAAGGTTAGTGCGCCGTCAAACTCGTTGTTGAGCTCTTCCATAATCTTCAAACTCAGCGCTTCGTGGCTCACTCCAGGGATTAGGGTGTGTTCGAGAGCGTGTGAGAATGGTCCATGGCCCACATCGTGCAGAAGGATGGCAACAAGCACGCCGCGCTCTTCTTCTGCTGAGATTTCATGTCCTTTCTGGCGCAGCGTATAGATAGCGCGTCCCATGAGGTGCATGGCACCAATGGCATGGTGAAACCTAGTGTGGTAGGCGCCTGGATAAACCAGGTAAGTAAGTCCTAGTTGACTGATGCGTCGTAAACGTTGGAAGTAGGGGTGGTCGATCAGCTCGTAAATAAGCGGATCCTTGATGGTAATAAACCCGTAGATAGGGTCGTTAATGATTTTGTTCTTCGTGCTCAATGTCAATAGTTTTACCTGTAACGTAAAAATACTACAGGTCTTAAGGCGAGCTAGGGGGTAAGCGCATTACTTTTAACAAGAATAAAACGACCAATTATGCCGAATATTTTATGGGTTGACGACGAAATTCACATGCTCAAAGGACACCTTTTGTTCTTGGAAGGAAAGGGCTATTCGTTTGAGACTTGTAACAACGGCAGTGATGCCCTCGAGGAGTTCGAGAAGCAGCCCTTTGATGCGGTGTTCTTGGACGAAAACATGCCAGGTTTAACGGGGCTAGAGGTCCTAGAGAAGATGAAATCCTTGCGCCCTGAGGTTCCCGTGGTGATGATTACCAAGAGTGAGGAGGAGAGCATCATGGAGATGGCTATTGGGTCGAAGATCGCCGATTATTTGATCAAGCCTGTAAATCCTAATCAGGTGCTGCTCTCCTTGAAGAAGCTTCTCAAAGGCAAGGAGCTCGTTACTCAGCAAGCCACTCGCGGTTACCAGCAAGTTTTTGGCAAGCTCACCATGGATATGCAGAGTTTGCGTACATGGGAAGAGTGGGCAGGTTTTTACAAAGAGCTTCTGCGTTGGGAATTGGAATTGGACCAGAGTTCTGAGGAGGGCCTAAAGAGTGTATTGGCCACGCAGAAGAGCGAGGCAAATGAGCTCTTTGGCAGATTTATTTCGAATAATTACGAAGATTGGTTCAGCTCCAAGGATCGACCAATGCTGTCTCATGAGGTGGTTGGCAATGTGGTTGCTCCACAGATTCGCAAAGGTGAAAAAGTCTTCTTTGTAGTTATTGATAACCTGAGATTGGACCAGTGGATGGTCATCAAGCCGATGATTTCTGAGGACTTTAATATCGCTTCTGAGAACATCTACAGCAGCATTTTGCCTAGTGCCACTCAATATGCGCGCAATGCACTTTTTGCAGGTATGGTCCCTGCGGAAATTAAGAAGAAGATGCCGCAGTATTGGAAGGAAGAGCACCAGGAGGGCAGCAAGAATGAATTTGAAGGTGAGTTGTTCGCTGAGCAGCTGAAATCTATTGGATTGGGTGATAAGCAGATGAAATATCATAAGGTCACCAATATGCGAGTTGCGAATAAGTTTGTCTCAAACATCCACCAGAACAAGCAAGCGGATGTGGTGGCTTTGGTCTACAATTTTGTCGATACGCTCAGCCATGCGAGAACAGATGTTGAGGTCATTCGTGAATTGGCTTCAGATGATAATGCTTACCGACGAGTAACGGCGACATGGTTCGAAGGATCTCCCCTTAGAAAGGCCTTGAAGTGGGCTGCTGAGAACGGTTTTAAGGTGGTGTTGACCACAGATCACGGTACGGTGAATGTGAACAAGGCGACTAAAGTGGTTGGAACGCGCGATCTTACCACCAACCTCAGGTTTAAGAACGGAAACGGCATGAGCTATCAAGGAAAACACAGTTTTGTGGTTCAGGCGCCGGAGAAAATTGGCCTGCCTAAGCATCATATTGTGGATGAATACATCTTCGCTTTGAACGATCATTTTTATGCCTACCCAAACAACTTCAATCATTATGTGAAGTACTACCGCAACACGTATCAGCACGGTGGGGTATCTTTGGAGGAATTAATCATTCCTTATGTCGTCCTTGACGGAAAATAAATCAATAAAGTTTGAAGGAGTAGGATTGGCCGATTTACCTAAGGTCGCCTCCGAAATCCTGGCGCACGCCAAGCTGCCAGTGAATTTGCTACAAGCTCCTATGGGTAGCGGTAAGACGACTCTTTGCAATGAATTGATCAAGCAGTGGGGCAGCGAAAGCCCCGGATCCTCACCGACCTTTTCTCTTATTGAAGAACACAGTGGGCCACAGGGAACCCTGTTTCATGTGGATGCATATCGAATTGATCACGAAGAAGAAGCTTACGACTTCGGGTTCGAAGAGTACATCGAAAGTGGTCACATCATGTGGATTGAATGGGCTCANAAAGTGGAATCTTTCTTACCTTACAAAGTAGGAGTCGTGTACATAATTGCAGAGGAACAACATACTCGCACTATTGAGTTCTTCCCTGAAGTGGCGATTTCACAAATACAATGGAACCATGAGTGAGTATCTAAGCTGGTCGGAAACGGCTTGGGCGACGCAGGAAGAGCGTTTAGCCGTTGAAACAAAGGGAGCAAAGTTGGTCATTGGTGTGCCGAAAGAGCACGATATGGATGAGCATAGAATTTTGCTTAACCCGGCCGCGGTGGGCGTACTGGTGCAGAACGGTCATAATATTCTCGTTGAAACAGGTGCAGGTTTACTTGCAGGCTGGGACGACAGAGAATATGCTGATGCTGGTGCTGAAATAGCACCAACAGCTACTGAAGTTTTTCAGTGTGATATCATCGCAAAAGTAGCTCCTCCTAGTGCGGAAGAAATAGGCATGATGAAGGGGAATCAGACCCTAATTAGTGCCTTGCAGCTGAGAACCAGAGATAAAGTGTTTTTCAAGGCGCTAGCGGATAAAAAGATTACTGGGATTGCTTTAGAAGAGGTGCGAGATGCCGAAGATCAAAGTGCATTGCGCATTGCCATGAGTGAGATTGCCGGACAGCAGGCTGCACGCTTAGGCGCAAACCTTTTGGCAGACGGATTAACAGGTAAGCGCAAGGGTAAGCTCATGGGCGGTGTTCCAGGAGTAGCACCTGCCTCAGTGGTCATCATTGGTGCGGGAGTAGCTGCGTTGGCTGCCGCGAGAATTTCCTACGGTATGGGTGCGTCCGTAGTGATGCTCGATCAGAACATTAGTAAACTCCGCTATGCCACGGAGCAGCTTGGACAGGCCATTACTACTGAGCTTATCCAAGATGTGGTTTTGAAAAATAGATTGGCCACAGCGGATGTTGTGATAGGAGCGCTCGCTCCTGTTGAGGGACGTACACCCATGGTCGTTTCCGAGGATATGGTGGAGTTGATGCCTGTAGGTTCGGTAATTATCGATATTAGTATCGATAGCGGTGGTTGCTTTGAGACTTCTGAGATTACTTCTCACCATGCGCCCACGTTTGTTAAGCATGATGTATTGCATTACTGCGTGCCTAATATGAACAGTGCTGTGGGTAACACTTCTAGTATAGCCATGAGTAATATCGTAGGTCCACTGTTACAGCAGCTTTCGGATAATGGTGGTGTACAAGACAGTCTTCATTATGATTTAAACATCCGTGCTGGGCTGTATCTTTACCGCGGTCTTTTAACGAAGCGTCATTTAGGTGAGCATTTTGATTTGCCTTATTCAAGTGATGCGTTGCTATTTGGGAACCTTTAACCGCATTTAAGAAATGGCATTTTTACGACGATTACTTTTTTACGCAATTGGAATAGGTTTTGGCATCTTAATCGTTCTAGCCTTTTTTGGCGATAGAGATTTTGATTATGCTTACGGCCCACAAGCTCGAGTGAAGAAAAACTTCAGAACCAAGCCCGTTGATTCTACTTCCTTAGTTCAGCCGTTACTAGATATGAGCAAGGATAGTATTTACTTCCAGGCAGTGGTTAATGGGCGCGTTGCTTTTGGCAGCAGCGATCCTCGAAAAGAGCCTTGTGGCGAATATCTTATTAGATTTTCTCACGCTAGTTACGCCTACAAAATGTTGCTCGATAACTGCGATACGGTTCGAGTACTCAGTCTAGAAAAAGATATTGATTAAGCGCGTCTGCGTTGCATTTCTTTCTGGATCAATCCCAGTTCCCTACCGGTCTGACCTTCTACTGAGGTGTTCTCTTCAGCGCGTCTGAAAAGATATGGCAGTACGTCGCGTACGGGTCCGAACGGCAAATATTTTGCCGTATTTAATCCTGCTGCGGCAGCGTTGAAGCTGATATGGTCACTCATGCCGAAAAGCTGAGCTACGTGTACTCTAGAATGCGCTAACTCTAAACCTTTGTCATTAAGGATGGAAGCTGCCAATTGCACACTTTCTTCATTGTGTGTTCCTATAACCACCGCCATATGGTCAAGGTTGTTNAAAATGAGGGTCAGTGCGGCATTGTAATCTTTGTCTGTAGCTGCTTTGGTTGGTTGGATAGGAGAAGGGTAANCCATTTTCTGTGCACGTTCTCTTTCCTTTTCCATATATGCTCCGCGGACTATTTTAACTCCGTAAACGAAGTTGTCCTTCTTAGCAAGCTCTAAAGCACCCTCTAATTGAGCGAGGCGATCGTGTCGGTACAATTGGGCCGTATTGTAAACAATGGCTTTTTCTTGGTTGAAAGTACGCATGTATTGGATGGCCAACTCATCCACGGCAGGTTGAATCCAGCTTTCCTCTGCATCGACCATCACAGGTACCCCAAGCTCGTTCGCCTTTTCAATAATTTGTTTCCAGCGCTCCAGCGTCAGTTTCCAAGATGTTTGTTCTTCCTGGGTCAATTCCTTTCCAAGGCTCACCTTTTCGTAGATATCGATGCTTCCTACGCCAGTCGGCTTGAATACGCCAAAGGGCACATCTGCGTTGTTTTGCGCGTAAACTAAGGTTTCTATGGTGGTGCCAAGGGTGCGGTCGAAATCTTCTTCACGTGCCTTCCCTTCCACGCTATAATCTAAGATTGCACCTACCTGACCTTGTGCTAAACGAGCGATTTGAGGGGTACATTCCTCTACGCTTTCGCCACCGCAGAACTGACGGAAGACGGTCGCTTTAACAATGCCTTTGATAGGCAGTCGAAGTGCTAGAGAGGCTAGCGTTAAAGATTTTAGAGCGCTGACCACTGATGGTGAGCTCAGCGTGGAGAACAACAGCTTGCTTTGCCGCAAGTCCATGTTGGTCTTCATTTTAAAGGCGATCTCCGTATTAGAAAAATCGATCATGCTCTGTGTTTTAGGAACTCAAATATAGTGCTGAGAAGTGTTATTTTTGAAGTGTGAGTACAACAGCATCCACCATTTTTTTCGGTGCCGAGGGTTTTGAAGCCTTGGACCAATTCTTAGAAAACAAACAGCCTTCCAAGACCTTTGTTTTAGTCGACGAAAATACGGCCGCACTGCTGCCGGATTTTGCCCAACGATTAAGCAATCTTGATGGCGAATTTGAGATCCTTGAGATCCCTGTGGGGGAGCAAAGCAAGGATTTGGAAATAGCCGCACAGTTATGGGCAACACTCTTGGAATACGGTGCAGATCGCAATGCTCTGATGATTAATCTTGGAGGGGGTGTTGTTGGAGATTTAGGCGGTTTTGTAGCCTCAACTTACAAACGAGGCATTTCATTCGTACAGGTTCCTACCTCGCTTCTTGCCATGGTTGATGCCTCTGTTGGGGGTAAGACTGGAATCAATTTTGGGGGATTGAAAAATCAGATTGGAACGTTTGACGAACCCGAATTGGTCGTTGTTGAGCCAGAATTCTTGAAAACTCTTCCTAAGGAAGAATGGGAAAGTGGTCACGGTGAAATGGTCAAGCACTGTTTGCTAACCGGTAGCGATTGGCCGTTTATTCTTCAATTGACGCCAGAGTTTGATATTACTGATGAGATTCAAAGATCTATTGGCATTAAGTCCAGGGTAGTTGATGCCGATTTTAAAGAAAGTGGATTGCGTAAGACTTTGAATTTAGGCCACACCTTTGGGCATGCTTGGGAAAGTTTAATGCAGCAGAAAGGAACACCCATTTCTCATGGTAGAGCGGTGGTTCAAGGTCTACACCTTGCCCTTGTTTTAAGTGAACAAGTGCATCTTCAGCGAGAAGTTGCGCGCACATACCCGTGGGTAACTGTAGACCCAGAGGACCTCGCGCAGCTTTGGACTTTTCAGCTAGCCGATAAAAAGAACGAAAGTGGTGAAGTACAGTTTGTATTGCTCTCTTCTTTAGGAAATGCAACCCATGGGAATCCGGTGAATATAGAGACTTGGTCTGCATGTATTCTTTGGCTCAATGAAAGGGGTAATGGGAAATAGGATAGACCTTGCTCCGAAGAAGGGCGNACTGCGTGGTACTTTTGAGCTGCCGCTAAGCAAGAGTATGGTCAATAGGGCCTTGCTTTTGGCTGCGCTATTCCCNGAAATCACGCTTAGCGGAATGAGTAGTTCCAGTGATAGTCAATATTTACAAAAAGTTTTAGACGGTTATTTGGGCGATAGCGCCATGGTGGGNGCTGGCGGNACTACCCTTCGCTTTGCTACTGCTTATTGGGCCTGCAAGGAAGGGGCTAGCCAAGAGTTGTTTGGAACAGATACGTTAAATAAGCGGCCCATTGCGCCGCTAGTGGAGGCGCTGAATGCCCTTGGGGGTGATGTGCGCTACACAGAAGTAGAGGGTCAAGCCCCATTGCTGGTCAAGGGGAAGAAAATAAAAGGTGGGAGCTGCCATATGGGACACGTAGAAAGTTCCCAGTTCATAACTGCGCTCATGCTCATCAGCCCAAAAATGGTCGAAGGCTTGCACCTGACTTGGGACAGCGTGCCTTCTCAGCCGTACTTAGTGATGACTGCAGCGTTGCTGCGAGAGGCCGGATTTAAGGTTTTACTCACCAGTAAAGAGTTCCGAATAGAACCCGGACAAATGCCAAAAAGAGTGGAGCTGTTTATGGAGCGAGATTGGTCCGCAGTAGCTTTTTGGTGTGAAGTGGTTGCATTAGCGGAGGATGCTGAGATCGAATTGGTCGGGTTTAAAGAGGAAAGCCTTCAGGGGGATAGTCGAGTGCTCGATTATTTTGAGCCTCTTGGTGTGAAGAGCCAATTCAAGAATGACTCGCTCTTTCTTTCAAAAAAGTCAGTCCTTGATTTAGGGAAATTTACGGCTAATTTGATTTCTGAACCGGATTTGGCCCAAGCGCTCATTACAACACTATTGCTGCGAAAAACACCTTTTGAGATTCACGGTTTGCAGACCTTGAAACGAAAAGAAACCGATCGCATTGGAGCGTTGGTAGATTTAGCAGAAAAACTAGGCGTGGCTGTNCGTGCTACTAAAGACAGCTTAATTTGTGAGGGTTATCCTGAGCACCTGCAGCTGGCNGAGAATATTTTCGATTCACTCGAAGACCACAGGGTAGCCATGTCGCTTGCGCCCGTATCCCTAAAATTTCCATTATCTATCAATCGTCCAGAGGTGGTTGAGAAGAGCTATCCAGAATTCTGGGGNCACTTTGCCCAGTTATAGGTTGCGGAAATAGCNCATTTGTAGGTTGCTTTTCTCCGGGTAAGCAGCGTTGAAACTTAAACTCATCGAGACTGGACCCCAAGTTGTTTTTCCGGCTATTCCCACAAAATCATCGTAAATAGCAATAGCGCCAATGTACCCCCGTGCTGCGGGTGCGCTGAGCCAAATGGGCTGTCCATCGTAGGATATCATCGCGCCCATTAATAGGACTTCCATTTCATTCAACTTCCAATGTCTACGACCGCTCCATCCATAAGTGCCGTTGTGCCAATGGAAATCATAAACCACTCTATTCACAGGGTAACGGTAGCGAACTCTATAACTATTTTGTCCTTGAGCGTTCTTATGTTGTGCGATGATTAGCGCGTATTTTTTGTGCTGAACGCCGAGCCTTAGCTTGCCGTCATTTACTAGCACATTCCAGCTTCCGTAGCGGTCTCTCCAGCTGAGGTAGTGCTTCATGATTAGGCGCTCTTCATGCTCTAGGACCAATTCATAAAGCACGTCCCTAAAGAACACATTGCCTCCTATTTTCTGTGATTNAATCCTCGCTTCNCCGAAGAGTCGGAGCGGGCCGTGGGAGTATTTGGCGAAGGTGGAGAGGGTTGTTCCACGGCCCGCAATCCCATAGGCTGTTTGGCTTGAGGTTGCCGTCCATGCATAGAGCGGATCAGTGCCGTTGTGGGCAAGGGTTAAAGTGTGATTGTTGAGGGTGTGCTGTGCCGCAAATCCTTTGAGAATACCTGAAGAGGAGGCACCGGTTTGACCCTTGATGCCGGAACGGAAATATTCTGAGGTGGTGGGGGAATTGAACCCGTCGCGTCCAAAGAGAAGTCCTTGGCCAAAGTGCAGTGAGTATTGACCTACGAGTAGTGTGGTATTGTTTTGCTGAGTGGCGATAAACCCAGAGCCTTGAAAATTGCTTGCACTCTGGGTGAGGTGTAGTGCTGCGCTTTGGGATCCTGAGCGGTGGAGTATGGAATGGGTAGATTTGAAGCTAGATGGACTGAGTCGGGCTTTAGAGATAATTTGATTGGAGGTTTTAATGGTAGAGCGTCTGAGGGGCAGAAGGTCGAGGAGGTACTGCGCCGTAACGGAATCGATTCCAGAAATGTAATAGAGTTCATCGGGATGTTCCAAGGAGCCAAAGGCGCTGCGGTATTCGCTAAAGGAGTAGATCAAGTCTTTTGGCAGGCCAAGCACTTGCCAAAGGTGGTGGGGCGAAATGGTATTAATAGAAGAAGTGTCTAGGAGCTCTTGGGCTTCTAGGGTAAGCTCTTCTTNGGGGACTTGTGCCCACGAAAGAAGGGGTANAAAAAGGAGGGACAGCCATCTTACCATTGGGTTAGAAATAGTGGTGGTGCGATGTGATTACCGGTATTCAGTGTGATCTGCAGCCAGAGGTTCTTTTTCTGGATAGCGTAGGATAACGTCAGAAAGTGTCGATTCTGCCGCAGGGAAAACAGGTTGTTTTCAAATTGATAGTGTGCTTGAAGATCGAGAGTGTTTTGAATAGAATGCCAAGTGGCTCCAAGGAGAAAATTGGGGTCTAGCCTGTAAAGGTGGGTAGCGGAGAATTGTAGCTGAGAGTATTTAAGATCGTAGTCGAGATAAAGCAGCGATTGTGTTTTAGGCTGAGTAAAGGTGGCCGCAAAATTCAGGTCGAGGGAGGAGTTTGAAAGCTCCTTGTGTTTATGGTGAGCTAAGGTAAGTCCAGGATTGATGGAGAGGTTTTCATTAAGAGGCACGCTTGTGTTTATACCTGCTTCGAGTGCTGAATGGGCGTCAAAGAGGTCTTGCTTTAAGGAAAGCCCTAATCCTTTGGGGTGGGTATAGAAAAGAGTGGCACTGTGAAATTTGGATAGGCTGTAGCCACTTATTCCTACTGTACTGAGGTTGGATGGACAGAAGATAAAGGGTATGCTGGAGTACAGCAGGACAGTTGGGAGCTTGGAAAACATGGGGCGAGTTTTCCATAAAAGATGGTGCGGGTAGAATTGGCCCGCAAAGAATGTGAAGAACTAAAAGTTGTAAACTGCTCTTTAGTAGTAGCTTACTAATTCAAGACGGAAAATAAGGGGGCTATAGGCAGGGATTGTCGGACGCTCATTATCACCGTAACCAAGTGTAGAAGGGAAAATGACTACAGCACGACCGCCTTCGCCCGAGATTTTTAGTCCTTCTTGAAACCCTTGTACTAGTGCGGGAAGGGGAATGTAATTTGAGGCTGCCCAACCGTTAGAAAAGATGGTTGAATCTAGCAGGTATCCAACGTGCTTAAAGCTTACCTGGTTCGTGCTGTCCGGAATTCTGTTAGGGTTGCCTGCCTCTTCAATATGATAGTATAAGCCAGTTCCACTCGCTGTGAAGTCTAGGCCGGAGGCATCAATCCATTCGAGAATAGCGTCCATTTGCATTTCAAGGCGCTTCTCGTCCGAAGTACAATTGAACAATAGGAAACTAGTAAGGGCAAGNGCAAACAATCTTTTCATAGACTGCAAATTTAGCGATTGAACTTAGAAGTAAAGTGAGAAAGTTTGCTTTCCAAGAACTCTAAATATCCAGCAGCTACCGGGCTTAGCTTTTTGTTCTTACGCCAAACGAGGTTCCATTGTGTCGTCACAGGAAGTGCAGGATGGTCAATTACGTGAATGAGTCCTTGCTCTAGCTCCCTTTTAATTCCAATTTTAGGCATCAAAGAAACGCCTAATCCAGCCATGACACTTTGCTTAATGGCTTCGTTGGAGGTGAGTTCAAGAATGCGGTCTGCCTTGATGTTGTTATTAGCAATAAAATCTTCCATCGCCAATCTAGTAGCACTTCCAGTTTCGCGCAATAGGAATCGACACGCATCTAGATTTTTACGACCGCGCTGCGCGTAGATTTCATTACCTACAAGGATAAGTTCATTGTCTATGAGAGGGAGTGCATTGAGATCCGGTTTCGATGGTACTACGCTTACCAATGCGAAATCTGTGCTATTATCTAAAAGATGGTCGACTACAGTGCTTCTGTTGGTCACATCCATAATGAGGTCTGTAGAAGGGTACTTTTCGAGGAATTCACCCAATAAGTAAGGCATAACATATTTTCCAGTGCTTACAATTGAAAGCAATAGTGTACCAGTGAGCTCTTGTTTCAGAGATTCATTCATCAATTTGAGCTCGTTTGCCTGATCCAATATGCGCTCGGCGTGAATTTTCACCTCTTTGCCTAGCGGGGTAATGATGAGCTTCTTGCCTTGGTATTCTATGAGAGGAAAATCGAATTGTTCCGAGAAGGATTTGAACTGAAGGCTTACGGCCGGTTGAGTGAGGTGCAGGTGTCTTGCAGCCTTGGTAATACTTCCATGGGTAGCAATGGCATGGAAGACTTGAAGTTGGCGAAGGGTATAGTTCATAAGCAATTTGTTATACTCAGTCTTTTAAAGTTTAATTTTTGCAAATATAAATATTGATTGATATTCGCATTACCCTTGATAACCTAATTTTTATGATAAAGTTTAGCTTGATTGACTCATCCTACCAAAAAGAGGAATGTTATGAACTCCTTACTCAATTGATTGAAGTCAAAATAGACTTCTTAACCAAGAAGATTTCCTCGAATATTGAGCGAGGAATAGATACGGTTCATTTCGAAGCGCGGCAGGCTTTACTTATTGAACGGCGGGATCAGCTATACGATATGATTTTCGAGACCGAAGATGGTATGGTCAAAGTGGATTGTGATCTTGAAGTTGGAAATGTAGAACTATAGCCTATGAATTTTAATGCCCTTTTAACCAACTTAACGAACCCTGCCCTGTTGTTTTTCTTCCTCGGTATTATCGCCGTAAGAGTGAAATCCACGCTGAGCTTACCGGAAGGATCCTCAAAATTTATATCCATCTACCTGCTGTTTTCCATTGGATTTAAAGGTGGACAAGAGCTTAGTCACGGGACCATTAACAGTGAAATGTTGCAGGTTATTGGAATAGGCTTGCTAAGTGCAGCCTTGATACCCATACTAACCTTCTTTATTTTAAGGACTAGGGTCGGCCATGCCAATGCTAGTGCAATTGCGGCTTCCTATGGTTCAGTGAGTGCGGTAACCTTCATTACCGCTATTGCCTTCTTGGAGCAACGAGGCCATCCTTTTGGTGGACATATGGTGGCTCTTATGGCCATGATGGAGGCACCTGCAATTATTGTTGGTGTTCTATTAATGAAAGTTTATGGAAACGACGGGTTGAAGCAGAAGCTCAGCAACTTACTCAAGCATGCTGTGACCAACGGTTCTGTGTTTCTACTACTAGGGGCGACCATCATTGGCTTTGTCGCATCAAAGGAAGCTGCCCAAGGTATTGCGCCGTTTACCACTGATATTTTCAAAGGCTTCTTGGTGCTGTTCCTCTTAGATATGGGCATCAAAAGTGGTCAGGAGATAGGAAGTCTATGGAGGAGGGGGCCGGCACCCATCTTGTGGGCCATTTTTGCCCCACTCATTATAGGTTCCACTATGGCCTTTGTGATCCAATTCCTCTCCGTGCCCTATGGAGATAAAGTTTTACTCACGGTTTTGATCGCCAGCGCCTCCTATATCGCAGTGCCCGCCTCCATGAAGATTGCTATCCCAGAGGCAAATCCAGCGCTCTATACCCCAATGGCGCTGGCGATTACTTTTCCTGTGAACATCATGGTGGGAATTCCCCTGTATGCATCAATAATTGCGTAGATCTGAAGCAGTGGTCCTTCTTTTTGCCTAACATTGTGGTATGAAGAAACCACTGCTTCTATTTTTCTTTTGCCTGAGCAGCATAGCATTTGGACAAACTTTTGGCCCCGCTCAAGGGTTTCCTTCTGACCCTGTCATTAGCGCTGCATTTGAAGGCGACCGATTGTATTTAGGAACCCAAGGATCCGGTATTTACGAACTCACAGATGGTTTTATTCAGCCCAGTGACCAATTCCAAAATTTCAACCGCTCCTCCATCTACAATTTTACCCAAAGCGACACGGGATTAGTCCCAGTGCTGAGCGGTGACCTGCAATCGTACCCCATCATCGTCACGAATGCCTTCGGCACTAAATTCATTATTAACGAAGGCGGGCTTCAAGTCAAATACAGTGATGCCGCCGATCAGATAAGCGACAAGGCATCGGGCATTTGGCGAATGATCCTAGGCGAGGAAAGACTGAATTTTCTTCGAATGGGGTCAGAATTGGTCACCCTCGATCAAAACGGCAAAGAGCTCGATAGACAAAACTTTAAAGGTCTAGTGTTCGATCTTGCACCGACTGATTATGGTCTCTTGCTCAGTGCTGAAAGTGGCTATTACCAATGGGGCAACAAAGGACGCTCTTGGAAAAAGGTGGGGACTGGACTACCAATCTTTGCCTTTGACGGCGCCATGGCAAGAACGCCGCTCGGAAGTGTTGAGGTCAACAAGCTTTTGGAAGGGAATTGGACCACTGAAGATTTTGAAAGAATAGCTTATAGCAGAGAATCTTATGATGATGCTTACGATGTAGATTCCGTGGCAGATCTCACCTATACCTTTTCCTCTTTAGGAGTAGCGGTCAAACGTGAAGGTCAATTGCTTTATACCATAGACCCGCACCGCGAGCTTCCAGATCTACGCCCGGGAAATTACGATGTAGCGCTAATTGGCAATACTCTTTATCTCGCTACGCCTTCAGGGATGTACACCTTTACTAACGCAGGTGAGCCGAACGTTCCACACACCACTACTGTGAATACATTCATAGACGGTATTGCTTCAACAAATCTATCCGGGACATTAACTGCGCCAAATTCTATCGGATTTTCAGCTAAAGTGGAAGTGGAAAGTAATTCGCCCCTTTTGGGTCGGTACAAGGTCAATGATGGTCCTTGGGAATCTTGGGATTTAGGCGGGCCAATTCTTTTAGAATACCCAGCCCCCGGTGCCTACACGGTCCAAATGCAAGTGGATACCCGCGCAGATTTTACTTCCAGTGCACCATTAACCTACACTTACACAATCAAAGCACTTTGGTACAAGCGTCCGGCATCTTGGGGCATCATCGTATTCTTGTTGGCGGCCATTATCGTGCTTTGGCAACGCCGCGAACGTCTTCGCGCCAACGAGCGATTAGAATTGCAAGAGCGCCTGGCCGAAGCTGAACTTCAGAGCAAGCGCGGGCAAATGAATCCACATTTCCTTTTCAACGCACTAGACGCCATCTCAAATTTCATCTTCAAAAACCAACCC
>JGI26088J50261_1000666_pt1 | contig 19626 bp, 18 predicted proteins | sample SaaInl1SG_22_DNA_FD_50261 | JGI IMG/M metagenome (IMG submission 50261)
TCACACCCTGCCAATCACACACTGCCAATCACATCCTGCCAATCACACCCTGCCGATTAAGCTATGCCAATCATCCACTGGCAATCACGCCTAGACCCTGCGGGCAGGATGCACCATATACAGACCTTCACCATTCATAATGCGGCTAGCGGCTTCGGTAAAGCTGCCATCATCATTATGCATGATAAGACCGGGTAAAATCGCGCCCGGGCCAGACACCGCCTTGCGCACCTGAATGATCACCCGCCCAGCCGGCACCATTGGCCGCGGCCAAAGCGGGAATTGCAGAATTTCTGAAGCACCCGCCATGGTAAAAAGATGGATTAACTCATCNGCCCGATCAGCCCGGCAAATAAAGCTGATCCGTCCNCGCGGTTTTGCCGCCCAGATTGCCGATTTAACCCAATCACCAAGCGCCAGACCTTCGCCGATATGCGCCAGAGCCCGCCGTTTGTCGCGCGGCCTTGTGCCGGTTGCGTAATGATAGGGCGGGTTACTGACAACATGATCAAAACTGCCCGCCAGAACGGGTGGCATTTTGGCAATATCATCGCGCAGAATACGAAGCCGGTCATCAAAACCATTGGCCGCGACATTTCGTTGTGCCAATGCCGCCATCACCGGATCAATCTCAATCGCGGTGATCTGCACCGCATCAAGCCGCCGTGCCAAACACAGGCTGATCCCGCCAACCCCTGCCCCCATATCCAGAATACGGCCACGATTAACCCCAATCGCCGCCGCCAGAAGCACCGCATCCGTGCCAACGCGAAACCCGCTTTTTGGCTGCATAACCGACACGGTTTTGCCAAGCAAATGATCATGTGTTACCGCCAGATCATCAAGGCCATCAGGCGGTGCGCCATCGCCGGTTTTGGCATCATTTCCGATTGTCGGATCTTGGCTCATGTTTTTGTCACCCCTAGCAGGTGCTGGCTCGGCTGGTTTTGCTGCCAGCCGCTGGACAAACGTCCATGATCAATCATCATAAAATTCATTTGCATCCTCAAGCAGCGTTTTTGCCGCCAAAAGCCGTTTCGTTGGCACCATAATCCGGCGCGGAAAAGCCCCAATGCCAGCCTCAAGCGCCGAAATATTTGCATCAAACACATGCGCCTTAATGCCCGCATCACGCAACAGCGCCAGCAAAAATGACAGGCGCACATTATTGGTTGTGCTAACAAGATGTTCCATGAAGCCACATCATGCCGCATTTTTGGCGAATTACCAAGCATTGCAACGACAAAATCCGCCGTGGGCTGGCCTTTTTTCCTTGCTAGTCGGTGATGTGGCATCGTAATGAATGGGAAAGATTTTAGACACGCCATCCATGCGCGCCGCCAATGGTCGGCGCGATGACGCTGTCGCCAAAAAGCCAAACGGCTTTAAATTGCGCAAAAACATATTTCCTTTAGGAAGATGGCAAATCGCCATTTAATAGGTTGAAAGAATGAGTGCTAACCCTGCAATCAAGAATCACGGCGAACTGGTTTCGCTTGACCCGCTGGTCAATCTGCTTGCCGATGATATGAAAGCCGTCAATGCAATGATTTTGCAACGGCTTGCCAGTGACGTGCCGTTGATTCCCGAATTGGCCGGACATTTGATTGCCGCTGGCGGTAAACGCATCCGCCCGATGATGACCCTTGCCGGCGCGCAAATTGCCGGTGGCAGCGCGCATGCTGTGGGGCTGGCAACCGCCGTCGAATTCATCCATTCGGCAACGCTTCTTCATGATGATGTGATTGATGAGTCGAATTTGCGACGTGGCCGCGATACGGCAAATGCGCTTTGGGGAAATGAAGCGTCGGTTCTGGTGGGTGATTTTCTGTTTGCCCGCGCTTTTGAATTGATGGTTGAGGCGGGTGATATTACGGTTCTTGGCCAGCTGGCCAATGCGTCGGCGCGGATTACCGAAGGCGAAATCAAACAAATGACCATCGCTGGCATGCCCGACACGCCGCAAGATGCCTATTTCGATGTGATTACAGGCAAAACCGCGATTTTATTCGCCGCCGCCGCCGCCGCCGGTGCCAAATTGGCAGGCGCAAATGATGATGATGTTGCGGTGATGCATGATTACGGGCTGCAGCTTGGGCTGGCATTCCAGATCATGGATGATGCAATGGATTATGGCGTCAGCAGCAGCGCGATGGGCAAAAATACCGGCGATGATTTCATTGACCAGAAAATCACCCTTCCGGTCATTCTGGCATGGCAGGATGGCGATGCAAATGACCGCGAATTCTGGCAACGCACAATGGGTGATGGCAATTTTGCCGATGGCGATCTTGCCACCGCACAGGCCATTCTTGCCAGCCATGATGCCATTGACCGGTCGATTGCGATTGCCGGTGATTATGCCAATGCCGCCATTGCCGCGCTGTCACGGCTGTCATCACCGGGTCAAAGCCAGATGCCCATCATCGCCGCGCTTGGCGCCGCCGCCAGGTTTTCAGCAGCACGGCAAAATTAGGCACCCAATCTATCCGCGCCCANTNTNNCCNCGCTTGCAGCAAGAAATCCACCGATTACCTTAAAGCAGGCATCGCGTGCCATCGGGNGCAATGACGCCTATTTACAGCAATTCCTGCATCGCGGAACGCCGCGCCGTCTTCCCGAAGATGTGCGGCATCGGCTTGCTGCCTTTCTTGATATTGATCAGTCACGGCTGGCCGGTAACAATTCAATCATCGGCGCCAGCCCTCACCAATCACGCCAATTTGCCGTGCCGTTTTTTGACCTTTCGGCAAGTGCCGGCGGCGGCACGCAAATCGACCTTGCCAGCGAGACGGCACAAGATCCCGATAATCAATGGGTTTTCCCACGCCAATGGCTTGCCAAGCTTGGCCGGCGTCAGACCGACGCCTTGCGGATGATTTCCATCAGCGGCGATTCGATGGTTCCACTTCTTGAACATGATGACACGGTGATGCTTGATTGCAGTCAAACCCGCCCGTCACCGCCGGGTATTTTCATTCTTGATGATGGTGTTGGCCTTGTTGCCAAACGCATTGAAATTATTCCCAGCACGACACCGCANATGCTTCGTATTTCGTCGGAAAATTCGGNCTATAGCAGTTACCAGCGGCGGATTGATGAGGTACATATCATCGGGCGTGTGGTATGGTTTGCGCGTCGCCTATAATGAAGCATTTTAANTAAGCGTTTTGAATTGGGCGTTTTCTCTCTTGCGCATATAGCGCATGTCACATTTTACCAATNAGGGCGATCAGCAAATGGCACGCCAATCCAACCGAAGGCCAAGCAAGAAACGGTCGGCAAAATCGAACCAGATGGCTGGCCGCCTGCCCCGCAATGCACCACCAATCGAAGTGACAATCAGCCATATTGGCGGGCGCGGCGATGGCATTGCCAAAGCGCTTTACACCCATAATTACAGCGAAGCCGAACATGATGTATTCGTTCCGGCCAGCCTTCCGGGCGAACGCTTGTTGGTTCAGCCGCTCTCGCTGACGTCACAAGGCATCAAGGCGCGCATTATCGAACTTTATACGCCGTCACCCGATCGCCATTCACCGCGCTGTGATGCCTTTCCAGCATGTGGCGGCTGCCGGTTCCAGCATTGGGATGAAACCGAAATCAGCAGCTGGAAAAGCGCCCTTGTTGCCAACTTCCTTGATCGCGCCAAAATCAAGGCTGGCACGATAAGGCCGCTTTACAGCTCGCCGCTTAAAAGCCGAAGACGCGCCAGCTTCCATTTGAAATGTATTGCTGGTGGGGCGATTGTCGGTTTTCGCGAACATATGGGTCAACATATTGTCAGCCCTGACGGTTGCGCTGTTCTTCACCCAAACCTGTTGGCTCTGCAAGACGCCTTGCAGGACTTTGCCAGCGCCCATCTTCCCGCTGGCTTTGCCGCAGATGCACATGCCAACCTTCTTGACCGCAGCACCGGCAATGCAGACGACAGCAATATCTGTCTTTACATTGAGCCAATTTCAGGGGCGCAGCCTTGGAGTCCGGATATGCTTGCCAAATTGGGCGATTGGGCGGCAAGCATAAGATTGGCAAGGCTGTCAGTTACTGATCATGGCAGTCCGATGACGCTTTTCGCTCCTGAAATTCCTGTGGTTGAATTTGGCAAAATCGGCGTTTCACCGCCTCCGGGTGCTTTTCTGCAAGCGACCCGCGATGGCGAGGCTATGTTACAAAATGCCATTGCTGAAATCGCGNGATCAGCGCGCCAGATTGTCGATCTTTTTGCCGGATGCGGGACGCTTAGCCTGCCGCTGCTGGATAATATCACCAATCTTCTGGCGGTTGAACAAAGCGAAGACGCCCTTGCGGCGTTGAAATTTGGCGTTGATGCTGCAGGCATTGGCGGGCGAGTAAAGACCGCCAGCCGCAATTTGTTTGACGCGCCATTAATGCCTGACGAGCTGGAAGGCTTTGACATGGCCATTCTTGACCCGCCGCGAAGCGGCGCTGCTGCACAATGCCAGATGCTGGCGCAATCGGGCATTGCAACAATCGCTATGGTGTCATGCAATCCGGCAAGTTTTGCGCGGGATGCGGCCATTTTGACAGAAAGTGGGTTTCAGCTTGAATGGGTTCAGGTCATTGATCAATTCTCATTCAGCAATCATCTCGAACTGATTGGCGCTTTCCGCCGCTAGCATCAATCGTCATTGGCGGCATCGCAAATCTTGGCCACGGCCGCATTGCCAAATGCCTTTGCCAAAAACGGGTTTGCCAAAAACAATCTTCAAAGCGCATGATATTACGATGATGATCAAGCGATCCATGACCATTCACGGACACCGGACAAGCGTGTCATTGGAACAGCCTTTTTGGGACATGCTGCAAGATATTGCAGCCAGTCGCGGGCAATCGCTTGCCAGCCTTGTGCAAAAGATTGACCGTAAACGTGATGGCGGGCTGTCTTCGGCCTTGCGGCTATTCGTTCTGGCCGAATTAAAAAAAGAAACTGCCGTTGTTAAGACAGATATAAAGCCGCTGGATCACTAGCCTTTTCCGGATTATAAGTCGTTTTGGGATCATAGGTTGTTTTGGGTTAGCATTTTAGTGCCGCGGATAAACGAGCCCTGCGCATAGATAGGAAGCATCACATATGCATATCGCAATTCTTTTGGCCGGTCATACCAACAAGGCAATGCCCCAGCGCTTTCATGATTATAATGATATGTTCAGCGATCTTTTTGCCAGCCTTCCGCTTGGCAAAAATTTCCGCTTTACCACATTGGCCGTGGTCGATGACGTGTTTCCGGCGCAAATTGACGATTATGACGGCTATCTTGTTTCGGGTTCCGCCTATGGTGTTTATGATGATGCGCCATTCATTCCAAAATTAATGGATTTTCTACGCCAAATCTATGCTGCCAAAAAGCCGCTGGCGGGCGTTTGTTTTGGCCATCAGATCATTGCGCATGCGCTTGGCGGTCATGCCCGCAAATGGGATAAGGGCTGGGGTCTTGGTGTCAAGGAACTGGCCTTAACCGACCTTCCGGACTGGATTGAAACAAGCCATGAGAAAATCAATCTGATTCATGTTCATCAAGATCAGGTGACCAGCCTTCCCGATGGGGCGCGGCGCATTGCCAGCGCCGACCATTGCACAAATGCGGCTTTTGTCATTGGAGATGATGTTTTTGCCATTCAGGGTCATCCCGAATTTGACGCTGACTATACCGATGCGCTTTCCAACCTGCTGGTTGATCGAGCCGGTACCGATTGCGTCAATGAAGCGCGTCAATCACTTGCCACACCGCATGATGGCAAATTGGTTGCAAGCTGGATTTTGGCATTTTTTGCCAAACATGCGCCAACGGGATAGTCGCATTTTACGGTGGTCGGCGTAATTTGCGATCTGGCACCAAACCAAAAGGAATAATCGCATGTCACTTGTAATCGGCCTTGATACTGGCGGCACCTACACTGATGCGGCGCTTCTTGATGTTGATCGCGGTGTTGTCTTGGCAACTGGCAAGGCACTGACCACACGCGATGATTTGTCGGTTGGTCTTGGCGGTGCCATTGCCAAAATTCTTGCCGATTTTGNCGGCACGCCGGATGATATCAAAATGGTGTCACTGTCAACAACGCTTGCCACCAACGCTGTTGTCGAGGGTGTTGGCGGGCGTGTTGGCCTGTTTTTGATCGGATTTGACGAGGCCGCGCTTGAACGCGCCGATCTGGCGCGCGCCCTTGGACAGGATCCGGTTTATTTCATCAATGGCGGCCATCGCCCCGATGGCGGCATTCAGGCACCATTGGACATTGCCGCGCTAGATGCCGCTGCAAACAAGCTGAAATCCGAGGTTTCGGCCTTTGCGGTTGCTGGTCATTTTGCCACGCGAAACCCGCTTCACGAGACCGAAACCCGCGATTTGCTTCGCGAAATAACCGGCCTTCCCATCACTTGCAGCCATGAATTATCGTCATCGCTTGGCGGGCCACGACGCGCCCTGACCGCGGTGTTGAATGCCCGCCTGATCAATCTTCTGGAACGGCTGATTACCGCCACGCAAAACATTATGTCACAACAAGGCCTGACCTGCCCATTGATGGTGGTCAAGGGTGATGGCTCGCTGCTTCATGCCGATTTTGCCCTGTCGCGTCCGGTTGAAACCGTTTTGTCAGGTCCGGCCGCCAGCCTGTCGGGCGCGGCGTTTCTGGCTGGTGCCAAATCAGCCTTGATTGCCGATATTGGTGGCACCACAACCGATATTGCCTTTTTGCATAATGGCACGCCGCGTTTAAAAAAAGACGGTGCCTTTGTTGGCGGCTGGCAAACCATGGTCGAGGCCGCCGAGATACGAACCTGCGGGCTTGGCGGCGACAGCGAGGTCACGCCAATTTTGCGCGGCAGAACGGGCGGGCTTAGCCTTGGCCCAAGGCGGGCAACGCCATTGTCTTTGCTGGCGCTGCGCTGGCCGACATTAAAAGACCATCTTTCGCGCCAGCTTGATCTTGCCGTGCCAATGGCAACAGATGCACGGTTCGTCTTTCCGATCATGCCTGATGGCGTTCCGCAATGGCTTACGCGGTCGGAAATCAGGCTTGCCGAAAAGGCCATTGCCGCTGGCCCCGCACCGGTTGCTGAATTGGCGGCAACGCAATTGGCGCTTGGCGCGGTTGACCGTTTGATCAGCCGCGGGCTTCTTGGCCTGTCCAGCTTTACCCCCACCGATGCGGCGCATGTCACCGGTGCCTTTACCGAATTTGACGAAGAGGCCGCCATGCTTGGCGCAAAATTAATGGCACGCCAGCGCAATGGTGCCGGCATTGCAATTGCGGCAACGCCGCTGGATCTTGCCGAAATGACGCTTGACGAATTGCACCGGCGGTCGGCTTTGGCCTTGATGGATGCGGCCTTGGCGCATGAAGGCGGCGGCGAAGCGGCGGTTTCCAGCAACCCGCTGCTCGCACAATCATTTCGCAAAACACCGGCCAGCAACGACCCGCTTGTCTCAGTTGGGGTGAAATTAAATACCGGCCTCATTGCGCTTGGCGCATCGGCCGCCACCCATTATCCGCCAATCGCCAACATGGTGGGGGTTGCGCTGACGGTTCCTGATCATGCCGATGTTGCTGGCGCGGTTGGCGCAGCGGCCGGATCGGTTCGCCAGCGGGTGATGGTGTCTATCACCCAGCCTGCCGAAACAAAATTCCGCATTCATCTTGCTGATGGCCCGATTGATAAATCCAGCCTTGACGACGCGCTTGCCGCCGCACGGATTGCCGCCAAACAGCTTGCCGAAGCACGCGCCAAAAGCGCCGGTGCCACCAAAATTGATCTTCATCTTGAAGAGGATATAAAGCTGGTGCCATTATCATCGAATAAGGATTTGTTTATCGAGGCGCTTATCTATGCCACTGCCGAAGGCCGCGCAACGTAAGGCGCGCTTGCCCGCTAAAACAAACGCTGGCGCATCACATCACAATCAGCGGTGAATAATTTATGGTCGCTATAGCGTTTCTTGATGCTTCGAATGGCACCAAGCGGCAAATAATCACGCACCTCATGCCAATGCCAGTCAACCTGAACACGACCCGAAACGCGGTTTAGCCGAATATTCATTTCATGTGCATTGGTTGGCGTTTCAACATAGGGATCATCGCCATTAACGGCAAAAACCATCGGGCCTGATTGCGAAACCTTGCTGATCCATAAATCATCTTGGCTTGTGGTAAAATCAATCAAATCACCATTGGCTGGCTGTGGCATATTTTTGATAAAATCCAATGATGACATGCGGCGGTTTCGTTCAATCGGCACCATCTGCACGCGCGACACATCACCGCCATCAAGCTCGACCGTTACATAGACCGAGCCGTCAAATTGTTCGGTTTCGGTGATTTCACCCCGCATCCGTTCAACATCAAACAGGCCATTGCAAACCATCGAAACCGTATTGGCCGCAGCTGGCACGACCGAAAATGGCAGCAACAGCAACAGCGATAAAAGCCATAAGTCGCGGCGCGCCAACATCACCGGCCTCGTAATCATTTGGCGGTTTTTTATCTTTGTCATAAAGCCTCCTTTGCCACGCGCCAGAAAGACCGGTGCATAGAACATAAGGAACAGATTAATTACATTAAGCTTTTAAACAAAATGATGGTTTGTTTGGTGGCATAGGTACCGGCAGTCAGGCGGCGCGGTCCATGAAATTAGGGGGCGTTGTGGCATTGCTTGAAACGCGAACTTAGAACCAGCTCTTTGATTGCAGAGATTGTTTCAGCCTTGGGAGTCTTAACCGCAAAAGGCATGCCGCCCTGCTGTATCACATGAAACAGGTACAGGTGCATGGCTTCAGATGAGGACAGGCTTTACCAAGCCTTCCTCAGAAATAAGAAGCTTTTCAAATGGCGAATGTTATGCACTAGCCTGCAATTCTTTAGAGGTAGTTTTGGGCTTGGCTTTGCTCACAATGATTTGCACGTCACGGTCAAGGTTTGTTAGAAGCGTCATTAAGCGTTCCATTGAATATTGCCGGAAGTCGCCGCGGAGCAAGCGTGAGATATCGGGTTGTGAAACGCCAAGTCTCTGAGCCGCCTGAGTTTGCGTTAGCCTCAAATTTTTAATGGCCACACCGATCTGGCTAGCAAGCTCTGCTTTTGCAAGATGAATCGCGGATTCAGCCACGCCAAGATCGTCAAAAACATTACCACTACCAATTTCGATTTTTATATTGGTCATTTTGCTCACCTAACCCTTATTGCCAGCCTCATTTTGATGGTGGCGTTCTGCAGCTTTTAACCGGCTCTTGATTACCGCAATATCCTTTTTTGGGGTGCTAACACCCTTTTTCGATTTCTTCTGAAAGGCATGGAGGACATAAACGATATTACCAAAGGCAACCGTGTAGACTGCCCGATAGGTATCCCCATCATAATCATCACAAACTTCCAGAACGGGCGGTATTATGCTCTTTAATCGCTTTGTCTTCGGGTGCTTTTCAGACCGCTGCGCCAAGAATAACGCATACCCAAAAACATCTTTTACAGAATCAGGGAATTTCCGCAGATCATCCTTACTCGACGCCACCCATAGAACCTTCTTATCTGTCATTTACCACCATTATGGTGGATTTTACCATATTTATTTGCATTCTGTACGCGAAGCCTGAATATCTACGATCTCTTTGGCCTTTTTGACGAGAAAATCAATTGCAGATTGATTGTAAATATAGGCTTCTCCAGATGATATGGTTCCATTCTCATTAAATTTCTTTTGCTTGACCGTAGATGTGTAACGTACAGATGAATAGGCGCGATTAGTCTTTATATTGTTGTCTCGGATGAGTTGATTGAACTCGTTCTGTTTAATTTCTGGTACCTGGTTGCTCACTTTACCGAGCGATTCAGTATAAGAAAATGGATATAGGTCTAAATTGCTAACAACCCTCTCTTGTATCTCGCCAATTAGGGTCAATGTTGGTGCCCCAGAAGTTTCGACAAATTGCCCTTCTTTTACAAAAGCGACTTTAGATAGAGCCTTTTGATCAATTGCAAATTTACCGCCTTTGCCGTCCACCTCACCGGTACTAAGATTTAAGATGGCAGAATTTTCAATGCCATTGGCCATGATGTTAGATATATGTTTGCCCAATACCGATTGTGACAGCGCGGCAACCCTGTTTTCGATTATTTGCTGTAGTTCGGTAGAGCCAATCTTGCGATTTGCACCGTTGTAACGGTAATAAATATCGCCAGATGATATATCGCGCTTTCTGTTGGTAAGTATCACGGGTTGGACTGCGGCAGGATAAACATAAAGAGCACCAACTGTTTTGCCGCTAAAATCAAGAGTGCCCATATCGAAACGTATTTCGCCACTCATGCAATCGCGAAGCGCGTTGGTGAGTTTAGCCCTGTCAAAGCCCTCAAAAGCCGTCTTATTGATCCCCTCAATCGTCCACTCAGCATTTTTTACACCGAAAATGATGTAGCCACCCTGATTATTTGCAAAGGCAGCAATCGCCTTTACACAATTATTGAAAAAATTATTGGCAAACGATAGTTTGCATTCAATCCTATCTGTTTCAGATATAGCCAACACATCATCCACGCCGACTTGCAATGGCAATAGAGCTCGCAAAGAGTTCTCAGAAACTGGTGATGGTTCTTGTGCGGTGATTGGGCTATCGTTTCCAGCAACATTGAAAAACGCCTGAACCTCCTCATCACTCGCAGGGTTGATACCCGCATAACGTTTGTGACCCGTTTTTATGTCTGATATGCGAGCTTGATTAATTTCATGCTGTTTTAGTTTTCGCCGTCTGGCGTTGATTTGCCCATTGATGGTTTGTAATTTGGCACCGTCACGCTTTAGCAAANTGCNAACCACCGCAACTTCNTCATTGGTTACTGGATTTGACAACTTCTTAGCCATCATCGCCCATCAATATGCGCATTTTGTCTACGCCTTGCCATTTATCCACNAGAGCAAGCAGCGCTCCAATCTCGAAATAGCCAGTGGCAATATCGATCTTCTCAGAAATCTCACAAAAATTGCGCAGATAGCTAAGCGCCTTCCAGTCGCTATCGCTTTGGACGACAATCAATAACGCGGAACCACTCATGGCACAGGTCTACCAATCCCCCGTCGTTGGGACTGGGCGCGTCATACAAGGAGTGACTTACCTGTTTGCCAACTGGTGTTGAGAAGTCTAGGCACTAACATTTAAAAAAAGGTTAAAGCCGGGTGATGACCTCACGCGGCACGGCAAAAGAGTCACAAATGCCCAAGGCAAACAAAGGCTGGGGGCTTAGAAGCAAGGGTTGGTGGGCCCGGCAGGACTCGAACCTGCAACAACACGGTTATGAGCCGTGGGTTCTAACCAATTGAACTACAGGCCCCACCCTTTGGCGGGTTATGACAAGCGCAAGCGCCAGCCCCTTTTTCCCGCAACAGATATATTCACGGCGCGCCCCATAAGGGCATGCCGTATCACCCTAGCTTTCGAGAAAGCTACGCAATTTACGCGACCGTGACGGATGCTTTAGCTTGCGAAGCGCCTTGGCCTCAATTTGCCGGATACGTTCGCGCGTCACGCTAAATTGCTGACCCACTTCTTCCAACGTGTGATCGGTATTCATGCCAATGCCAAACCGCATGCGCAAGACGCGCTCTTCACGCGCTGTCAGGCTGGCCAGAACCCGTGTTGTGGTTTCGCGCAAATTGGCATGGATGGCGGCGTCAAGCGGCTGCACGGCGTTTTTATCTTCGATGAAATCACCAAGATGGCTGTCTTCTTCATCGCCAATTGGGGTTTCAAGGCTGATTGGCTCTTTGGCAATCTTCAAAACCTTGCGCACTTTATCAATCGGCATTGACAGCTTTTCAGCAAGCTCTTCAGGCGTTGGCTCGCGGCCAATTTCATGCAGCATCTGGCGCGAAGTGCGAACCAGCTTATTGATTGTTTCGATCATATGAACCGGAATCCGGATCGTGCGTGCCTGATCGGCAATCGAGCGCGTGATGGCCTGTCTAATCCACCATGTTGCATAGGTCGAAAATTTATAGCCGCGCCGATATTCAAATTTATCAACCGCCTTCATCAGGCCGATATTGCCCTCTTGAATAAGATCGAGGAATTGCAGGCCGCGATTGGTGTATTTCTTGGCAATCGAAATCACCAGCCGCAAATTGGCTTCGACCATTTCGCGTTTGGCGCGCGCTGCTTCGCGCTGGCCACGCTGGATGGTTTGGATCACTTCACGAAATTCGGGAACCGACAGACCAATATCATCAACGACAAGCTTGATCTTGTCGCGCAGTTCGGCAATTTCATCGGCACTATTGGCCAACAGCTTTTTCCAGGCCTTGGTGTTATAGCCGGTGCCGGGCCAATCTTCACAAACCTCACGGCCGTTCCATGCGTCAATCATCTGAACGCGGGTCACGCCATTATCGGTGGCAAGGCGCATCAGGCGACCTTCAATCTGGGTAACATGCCGGTTAAGGGTAAAGACCTGCTCGCTCAAGGCTTCAATCCGGTTNGGGTTGAAAATCACCCCTTCCATCAATTCACACAGCTTGACCTTAATTTCGAAATGCGTGGTTTCGCTTTTTGCGACAAGCGGCTGTTCCTTGGCCATGCGGGCAAGGCGACGATCCTGACTTTTGACAAAGGCCTTGTAGGTTGTGCCAACATCGTCAAGAAGCGCCATCACATCATCACGAACGGCATCTTCCAGCGCGGCAAGCGATAGGTTCAGATCATCATTTTCATCATTATCATTATGCGAATCACGGGTTGATGTATCGGTATCGCTATCGCCGCTTTCATCATCTTCGTCTTCTTCGTCTTCTTCTTCATCTTCAATTTCTTCTTCGTCTTCATCATCCTCAAGATCATCATCCGGGATATCATCGCCAAGCGGGTTGACGGTATTCTGGTCGATCAACGGGTTGCCATTGATTTTGGCGTAGGTGGCTTCAAGATCGATAATATCGCGAAGCGGGACAACGCCATCGGCGATCTGGTCGCGCCAATGCATCAGGGCGCGAATNGTCAATGGCGANTCACAAATGCCACCAATCATCATTTCACGGCCAGCTTCAATCCGTTTGGCAATGGCGATTTCGCCCTCGCGCGACAACAGCTCGACACTGCCCATTTCACGAAGATACATCCGCACCGGATCATCGGTACCCGAAACATCACTATCCGACAGATTGCCGGCGGCGCGGCCTTCTTCGGCTGCGTCATCATCACCATCGCTTTCGGCGCTATCAACAACCGAAACGCCCATCTCGCTTAGCGATGACATCACATCATCAATCTGTTCGGATGTGTAATCTTCGGCAGGAAGCGCCGCGTTCAACTCGTCATGCGTAACAAAGCCGCGTTCCTTGCCAAGCTTCATCAAGGTTTTGATGGTTTGCTGGGCTGCGTCGAGGCTGGCCGCTTCGGCTGCTTCCGGCGTGTTCTGATCAGGTTCGGCTTGTTTTTTTGCTTTACTGGCCATTTTGTTGCTCATATCCCTGTCCGGCTGTGCACGCAACCAGATGCGCTTGATCCGGTGTTGTTGCATCAAATGTCATTTGCCTGCCATTTCGGCAGAGCCTGTGGGCAAAGGCCCGGTATTATCTATTTTTTTGGGGTGCCGGCCTGCGAAAACAATCCGGACTTACCGCCGACAAGTTGAAGTAATTCATCTAGATGTATCGCGGCTTTGTCATTTGACAATTGGCGCGGATNAAATGGCAGTCTGGCTTTCATGTCATCCCCCGTCACTGCCGCCAATACATCANCTAAATTCAATCCTTNTANATGATAGTTTATCGCTTCTGCGTCAAGGTCTGGATCGCGGATTACCGCGTCAATAAGTGCTTTTTTCAGGCTTTCGAGTGATTGATCCCCCGAATCGAGCATCGACAAGGCCTCAAAATTGGCAGAAACCAAGGATGGATGCGCCAATAATAATGCCACAACCGCACGATGCCGATTAATCAGTCCTGTTTGCGGTCGAGACGCACGCCGCGGTGCCACCATTGACGATATGCCGCGAATTTGATTACGCATTGCGGCGATTCGGCTTTCGATTTCATCACCATAGGCGCTCCGCACCTGATTATTGCCAATGCTGCGAACATGGCCGCGAACCGCCTGCCAGAATTGCGCCCGCGCCTCGGGCTGGCGAATGTCGAATTCGGCCTGAANCTGTTCCCATAGGCTATCGATAAGTGACCGCGCCGTGCCAATCACTTTGCGAAACCCCTCAGGCCCGCTTGCCGCAATCAAATCGTCTGGGTCCTTGCCTTCGGGAAGCACCGCCAACCGTGCCGATCGTCCGGGCTCGAGAAGCGGCAAAATCCGTTCGAGCGCGCGCGTTTGCGCCCGCTGTCCGGCAGCATCGCCGTCAAAACACAAAACCGGTTCATCATGCAATTTCCATAACAGCGCAATCTGTTCGGGCGTCAAGGCGGTGCCAAGCGGTGCCACTGCCGCGGCAACGCCACTGTGATGAATGGCAATCACATCCATATAGCCTTCAGCAACGACAAGCGGCAGGTTCCGGCGAAGCCCTTCACGCGCCTGAACCCAGCCATAAAGAACGGCTTTTTTCGAAAAAGTCGGCCCCTCGCCCGAATTCAAATATTTTGGCTGGGCATCCCCAAGCGCCCGTGCGCCAAAAGCAATCACCTTGCCTTGTCTGTTTTCGATCGGAAACATGACGCGATCACGAAAATAATCATAAAGACTGCCATCACGATCCGATTTGCGGATGACACCGGCGGCAAGCATATCCTCATCGGAAAAGCCCTTATCCTTTAACGCGGCTCGCAGCCCCATCCGCGGCGAATAGCCGATCCGGTAGGTTTTCACGATCGCCGAATCAAGCCCGCGCTGCTTTAAATAGCGGGTTGCATCGCGGCCATCATCACGCCGCAATGCGGCTTCGAAAAACAAGGTCGTTTCTTCCAGAATATCAAGCGCGGCCTTGCGCTGACGTGATGCGGCCGGGTCTTGCGGCACGGTGCGCGGTACGGCCAATCCGGCCATTTCGGCAAGACGTTCAACCGCTTCCATAAATTCCAAACCATCCATTTCACGAAGAAACGAAATCGCGTCGCCATGAACGCCACACCCAAAACAATGATAAAATCCATCATCGTCAACAACGGAAAAAGACGGGGTTTTTTCGGCATGGAACGGGCATAGACCGCTATGACGGCGGCCTTTGCGGATCAATTTCACCCGCCGCCCGACAACATCAGACAGCGGCACGCGTTGGCGAAGATCTTCGATAAATTCGGGCGGCACCGCCATAATTCAAAGCTCCGCTTGGTTGGTCAGCAAAAGGGGTTCAGTGATGCGGTCACTGTTCACCAGCAACCATGGGTTACCGATAACATAAACCCGGGCGTCAAAACCACCAAATTTGGGCAAGGCCGATTAATATGGCAGCAGGCAAGCATGATCAGAATGCCGCAAAACTGTACCGAATACCGCAACGAATAACGAGAATCTTCGGCAGGGTCAAAAGACCAATCAGCCTTTTCCCATCAGGGCTGTCTTGACCGCCTGACTGGCAGCCGAAAAATCCATCTGGCCAGCGTAATTGCTTTTCAAAAAGCCCATGACCTGTCCCATATCCTTGACCGATGCTGCGCCTGTCTGTTCGATGGCAGCGGCAATTGCCGCGCTCATTTCATCATCACTTAGCTGGGCTGGCAAAAATTCTTTGATGATGGCAATTTCGGCTTCTTCAGCGGCGGCCAGTTCGGGACGCCCACCATCATTATACATTTTTGCTGATTCGGTGCGTTGCTTGATCATTGTCTGTAACAGGCCAAGGATATCATCATCGCTGATACCATCAGGATTGCCATTGCCTCTTGCAGCGATGTCACGATCTTTCAGGGCAGCCATGATAAGCCGCATCGTGCCTAGTGCTGCCTGATCTTTATCCTTTAATGCCTGCTTCATTGCTGCTGCAATATTTTCGCGCATGAGAATGTAATCCTTTATGAAACCAATCGAGGTATCGCCCCAACCAAACGTCGCGCTTTTACGCGACTAAAGCAAATGCCGCAAGCCCTCCTGCTTTGGCTTGACCAATGGCATCTGCTCGGGTAATACAACAGCCGTTTGGCGAACGTTGGTTTGCTAGCGGGTTTCTTATAACAGGATATGGGATCAAATGGGGCAGAAAATCAAGTCTGGCCAGTATTTTGCTGCGCTTCGCGCCAATCGGGATAACCCGACAGCAGCCCTCGTTCTTGAAGATGGATCTGTCTTCACCGGCTATGGATTCGGTGCCGCCACCACCAATGTTGGCGAAATATGTTTCAACACATCGATGACTGGCTATCAGGAAATTCTGACCGATCCTTCCTATGCCGGACAGATCATCACCTTCACCTTTCCGCATATTGGCAATGTTGGCGCTAATGATCAGGATTTCGAGACCATTACGCCATCCGCCTTGGGATTGATCGTCCGTCAGGCCGTCACCAATCCGGCAAGCTGGCGGGCAACAAGCGATCTTGATAGCTGGCTGAAAACACATAATCTGCCCGGGATCAGCGGCATTGACACGCGCGCGCTAACCCGCCGCATCCGCGATCTTGGCGCACCGCGCGGCGCTTTATGTTACGCGCCTGATGGCAACATTGATGTTGACGCGCTAAAGGCACAGGCCGTCGCATGGCCTGGCCTGAAAAACATGGATCTTGCAGTTGATGTCACCTGTGACAATCCACATGATTGGCATCAGGGAAGCTGGCAGATGGACAAATCAGCCCATCTTGAAACCCCATCCAAATATAAAGTTGTGGCCATGGATTTTGGCTGCAAACACAATATTTTGCGTAGCCTTGAAGACGCCGGCTGTGCGGTTCATGTTGTGCCAGCTAACGCCACAGCTGACGAAATTATGGCTTTGCAACCGGACGGGGTGTTTTTATCAAATGGCCCGGGTGATCCCGCTGCAACCGCCGCTTATGCTGGCCCGCAGATTGCCAAGCTGATTGATCAAAATATGCCGGTTTTTGGCATTTGCATCGGTCATCAGCTTATGGCCCTGGCGCTTGGTGCCAAAACCCACAAAATGGACCGTGGCCATCGCGGTGCCAATCATCCGGTCAAAGACCTTGCCACTGGCAAGATCGAGATCACCAGTCAGAATCATGGGTTTGTGGTCGATCCGGACAGCCTGCCTGCCGAATTGGAAGTGTCGCATATTTCGCTGTTCGATCAATCGGTCGAAGGGCTGCGCCATACCAGCAAACCTGCTTTTTGTGTTCAATATCACCCCGAATCATCACCCGGACCACATGATTCGCGGTATCTGTTTGAACGATTTACCGACCTGATGGAAAAAACGAAAGCTTAAGATATGCCGCGCCGCAACGATATTAAATCTATTCTCATTATCGGCGCCGGCCCCATTATTATTGGGCAGGCCTGCGAATTCGACTATTCTGGCGCACAGGCCTGTAAGGCACTGAAGGCCGATGGCTATCGCATCATTCTGGTAAATTCCAATCCAGCAACGATCATGACTGATCCGGACATGGCCGATGCCACCTATATCGAGCCAATCACCCCGGGCACCGTTGCCAAAATCATCGAAGCCGAGCGCCCCGACGCTATTGCCGACAATGGGCGGCCAAACCGCGCTGAATACCGCGCTTTCACTTTATAATGACGGCACTTTGGAAAAATACGGCGTTGAAATGATTGGCGCCCGAACTGCCTCAATCGAAATGGCCGAAGACCGCGAATTATTCCGTCTGGCGATGGAACGGATCGGGCTTGAATGCGCCCGCGCCAGCACGGTCAATAATTTCGCCGATGCGCTGGCTGCCCTTGATAAAGTTGGTTTGCCAGCGATTATTCGCCCATCTTTCACCCTTGGTGGTGAAGGTGGCGGTATTGCTTATAACCGCGCCGAATTTGAAACCATCGTTGGCAATGGTCTTCGCCTGTCGCCAGTGTCAGAAGTGCTGATCGAAGAATCGCTTCTTGGCTGGAAAGAATTTGAGATGGAGGTTGTGCGCGACACGACCGATAATTGCATCATCATCTGTTCAATCGAAAATATTGATCCGATGGGTGTCCATACTGGCGATTCGGTTACCGTTGCCCCCGCGCTGACCCTGACCGACAAGGAATATCAGGTACTTCGTGATGCGTCATTGGCGGTGCTTCGTGAAATTGGCGTCGATACTGGCGGGTCAAATGTGCAATTTGCCGTTTGCCCNAACACCGGCCGTGTCATTGTGATCGAGATGAACCCGCGCGTCAGCCGTTCGTCAGCGCTTGCCTCAAAAGCAACCGGTTTTCCGATTGCCAAAGTCGCTGCCAAATTGGCGGTTGGGTATCGGCTTGACGAGCTGGTCAATGACATTACCGGCGTCACCCCGGCCAGTTTTGAGCCAACCATTGATTATGTTGTGACCAAAATCCCGCGCTTTACCTTTGAAAAATTTGCCGGTGCCGAACAGAATCTTTCGACCTCGATGAAGTCGGTTGGCGAGGCCATGGCGGTTGGCCGGTCATTTGAAGAAAGTCTGCAAAAAGCGCTTCGCTCGATGGAAATTGGCCTAACCGGTTTGAATAATGTCGATATGCCGGCACCTGATAGCGCGCTTGGCGAAGACCCGCTTCGCGGCTGGCTTGGCGAGCTGGTTCCAAACCGGATTTTACGCATTGCGATGGCATTGCGAAGCGGCATGTCAATTGCCGAAGTGCATAGCGCAACAAGCTGGGATATCTGGTTTCTGGAGCGGATTGCAGCCATCATTGAGGCTGAAAACGCCGTCATTGATAATGGTTTGCCAGATGATGCGGTGTCGCTTCGCCATCTGAAATCACTTGGCTTTGCCGATAGCCGCCTTGCCGAACTTGCCAATCTTGATGATGCCACGGTTCGGGCGATGCGCGTAACCGCAGGGGTCAAACCTGTCTATAAGCGTATTGATACTTGCGCTGCCGAATTTGCATCTGATACCGCCTATATGTATTCAACCTATGAAGTCACCGATCAGGCCGAATGCGAATCTGACCCAAGCGACCGGAAAAAAATTGTCATCCTTGGCGGCGGGCCAAACCGGATTGGTCAGGGAATCGAATTTGACTATTGCTGTGTTCATGCTTGCTATGCGCTGTCCGAGGCAGGCTATGAAACCATCATGATCAATTGTAACCCGGAAACGGTTTCAACCGATTATGACACGTCCGACCGGCTGTATTTTGAGCCTTTGACCGACGAAGATGTGATTTCGGTTATCAAACGCGAGGCCGAAAATGGCGATTTGCGCGGTGTGATCGTCCAGCTTGGTGGGCAAACACCGCTGAAAATCGCCGCCGCTTTAGAATCCGAGGGGATCCCCATCCTTGGCACCAGCCCGGATGCAATCGACCTTGCCGAAGACCGTGAACGTTTTCAAAAACTATTGCAAAAGCTGGACCTGTTGCAGCCCGAAAATGGCATCGCCCATTCGGCTGAAGAAGCCCGCGCAATTGTTGACCGTATTGGCCTGCCGGTTGTCATCCGGCCATCCTATGTTCTTGGTGGGCGGGCGATGGAAGTCGTTCACCAGATCACCGATCTTGAACGCTATATGCGTGATGCCGTTGTTGTATCGGGAACCAACCCTGTCTTGATTGACCGTTTTCTCAA